>Ga0316189_10002078_pt1 | contig 19733 bp, 13 predicted proteins | sample LowCovwburrow_MG_FD_204930 | JGI IMG/M metagenome (GOLD analysis project Ga0316189, IMG submission 204930) | Coastal sediment microbial communities from Maine, United States - Lowes Cove worm burrow | ecosystem: Environmental > Aquatic > Marine > Coastal > Sediment | place: USA: Maine... | reverse complement strand
ATTCCGATCAGTAAGTGATTGGGCAAACACTTATGGAGGTGAAAACAAACAAGTCAATATATCAAAAGAAGAGAGTCGCCAAATCATCAAACAACTTTCGCTCAAAGCATTTGACGGCAAGTATAAAGTGATGATCATATGGCTACCAGAATATATGAATTCATCCGCTGCCAACGGGATTCTTAAAATATTGGAGGAGCCACCTGAAGGAACTGTTTTCTTGCTGGTTTGTAATGATGATGAAAAGCTTCTGACCACGATACTTTCAAGGACTCAAATAGTGAAAATCAGGCCTATGGCTGATCAAGAGGTGAGTGATTTACTTATTCATAAGTATGAGATAGAAGAATCTAAAGCAACGCAAATTGCATACTTGGCTAATGGAGATGTCAATGACGCATTTGTGCTGATGGATAGTGACGAAGGTGAAATCCACTCACTTTTCAAAGAATGGATGCGAATGTGCTTCAAAAGAGACTTAGGAGCTATGGTGTTGAAGGCGGAAGACTTTCATAAAATGAGTAAGATAGATCAAAGGAAGCTCCTACAATATGGAATAAGTACGATGCGAGAAGCATTGATCACAAATCTGGAAGTGCCAGAAGTGGTGAAGGTGTCTGGCGAGGAGAAACAGTTTGTAGAGAATTTCGGGAAGGTACTAGATACTGATAAAGTTACTGATATTACCAATTTGCTGAGTGAATCCCTGTATCATCTGGAAAGAAACGCTAGCCCTAAAATCACTTTTTTGGACTTGTCGTTGCGAATAGCCAAGCGATTAATGAAATAGAATGGATAAAATCAGAATAGGTACACGGGGAAGCAAACTAGCTATGTGGCAAGCAGACTATATTTCAGGTCGATTGAGGGCAGGAGGACTGGATACTGAAATCGTCAAAATAGAGACCAAAGGGGATAAAATACTTGATGTTTCTATTGCGAAAATCGGAAGTAAGGGCGTGTTTACCGAGGAGATTGAAGATCAGTTGGCATCGGGGGCCATTGACATAGCGGTACACAGTGCAAAAGATATGCAGTCTGTACTGCCTGATGGCTTTGAACTGATTGCCTTCACTGAAAGGGAGAAGCCGCATGATGTGATTGTTAGTCATCAAAATGATTTTGAAATCAATAAACCCTTGACCATTGGGACTTCTTCTACACGTAGAATAGCGATGCTTAAGTATTACTATCCGCACATCAAGACCGTACCTGTTCGTGGTAACCTTCAGACCAGAATGTCCAAAATGAAAGAAGGAGTATGTGATGGATTGTCCTTGGCATATGCTGGAGTTCACCGAATGGGCAACGATGATCTGATAGTACATGAGTTTGACACAGATGAATTTGTGCCAGCAGTAGGGCAAGGGAGTGTGGCAATCGAATGTGCGAGTAGTTTGGATAGCGCAAAGAAAGAAAAAGTACGAGCGCTGACCAACGATCCGGATACTGAGGTTCAACTACTTGCAGAACGGTCTTACTTGCGAAGGCTAGAGGGCGGGTGTAGTATCCCGGTATTTGCTTTGGCAAAAGATGATCAACTATCTGGAGGCATCGTATCACTAGATGGCACACAACTCATTCATGAAAATATAAGTATAGATGTAAGGAATCCAGAATCAGCTGGGATCGCCCTTGCGGAGAAAGTATTTGCTCTGGGAGGAGATCAGATATTGAAAGAGATAAAGGATGATTTGAAAATGAATTAATTAGAAAATATGCTAATGGTCTGATAACAGATTAGCTATCAACCGAAAACCTATATAACTGATAAAAAATGAACAAAACATTAGCCACAATCATAATTGGAATTACACTTCTAACTTCTTGTAAGACAGAAAAGGACTATCTCGTGACGATCAAGACACCTTATGGTGATATGAAAGCCATATTGTATGATCGAACGCCTAAGCATAAAGCGAATTTTATCAAACTGGCTAACGAAGGATTTTACGATAGCCTGCTTTTTCATCGTGTAATGAAGGAGTTTATGATCCAGGGAGGAGATCCAGACTCCAAAGGGGCAAAAGCAGGCGTGCCTTTGGGAAGTGGAGGCCCTGGATATCAAGTGCCAGCGGAATTTTCGAAAGCATATTTCCATGAAAAAGGAGCACTATCTGCTGCCCGACAACCAGACAATGTCAATAGAGAAAGAGCATCAAGTGGTAGTCAGTTCTATGTGGTTCAAGGAAAAGTTTGGGACGAAACAGAATTGACAATTGATATGAACAAACTAGGTAGAGCATGTCAACAGATGATGCAGCAGCCAAAGTATGATTCTTTGAGACAGATGTTTTTCAATGTCTATCAGACCGAAGGACCAGAAGCTTACGGAAAAAAAATGGTGGAATTGAAGGATTTGATCTCCAGAGTGATGAAAGTGGATGTGACCAAAGATATGTCATCTGAGCGCTTAGAAAAGTACACCACTGTGGGTGGATCTCCACACTTGGATGATGAATATACCGTTTTTGGGAAAGTAGTGAAAGGACTTGATGTCATTGATAAAATAGCTGATCAGCCTGTGGATCGAAGAAATCGACCAAATGAAAACATCATAATGACTGTGGAATTGGAAGAGATGTCCAAGAAGAAAATCACCAAAGAGTATGGGTATGTTTACCCAGAGGAGGAATAGTGCTAACTAACTTTGCCGAAGTTTTATATTCTAAAATAATATATGAGAATACTTATTACAGGAGCCAATGGCTTACTCGGACAGAAATTGCTAGATATTTTATGTGCTGATCTGTCTGTGCAAGTATTGGCGACCAGTAGAGGCGATAGTCGACTTTCTCACTTGCCTGAACATATTACGTTTGAGTCACTTGATATCACCAATCAGCAAGAAGTGAGGACAGTGGTGTCAGAGTTTTCTCCTGATGTGATCATCCACACTGCCGCTATGACCAATGTTGATCAATGCGAGGAGGAACGTGAAGCTTGCTGGGATCTCAATGTTACTGCGGTCAAATATTTGGTGGAAGTAGCAGAGCTATGTAATGCTCACTTTATTCACTTATCCACCGATTTTATTTTTGATGGTGAGAATGGACCACTCACGGAGGTTGCAGAACCTAGTCCTGTGAACTTTTACGGAGAGAGCAAAATGGCAGCTGAAAAATTGGTCGAAGCATCCAAAACATCATGGGCTATAGCGAGGACTATCTTGGTATACGGAGTCACGCCAGGGATGAGCAGATCGAATATTATCCTATGGGTGAAGAACAGTTTGGAGAAGGGCGAAACGATAAATGTAGTCAATGACCAATGGAGGACACCAACACTAGCCGAGGACTTGGCTCAAGGATGTAAGCTGATTGCTGAACAGAAAGCTGAAGGAGTCTACAACATCTCAGGAAAGGACTTTTTGACGCCATATGAGATGGCAATCCAAACTGCAAAATATTTCAAGCTAGACTTAGAACAAATTGTAGAAACTGATGGCTCTAAGTTCAAACAAAAGGCCAAGCGCCCAGCTCGAACAGGATTTGTAATCGATAAAGCGATAGCTCAGCTTGGTTATCAACCTAGATCATTTCGTGAAGGGATCGCGATAGTTGCAGAACAAATCAGCAATAAAGGCTGATTATAAGATTTCCTTAGGAAGAATTTTTCTTGTCCAAGTTTTGATGCGTTTCATATTACTCACCTCCGAATCAGGATTGAAGTCCAATGTGGTTTCCCAAGAATTTTCAGGGTTAAACTCTACTTCCATTCCCTTCAAGACTCCTTCTGAGATTTGATCAGATTGGACGATGACAATACACTCCGTATTCAAGTTGGCACTCCTTGGGTCGAGGTTGAATGTCCCGATCACAGTTGTTTCTTTATCGATCACCATTGATTTGGCATGAAGTCCAAATATCGGTTTATGATCCAAAGTTTCTTGAAGCTCACCGGTCATTATTCTTGTTCGTTCGGCAGCATCTGGTCGGAATTCAAATACTCTCACGCCAGTTTCTAGTATTTTGTCTCTGTCCGATTGATAGCTACTGAAAGCCTCAATGTTGTCTGTAGAGGCTAGGCTATTGGTGAGAATTCTAATTTTCACTCCACGATCAACAGCTTCTCTGAATAAGTTGCGACTCAGATGGGTTGTGATAAGATATGGGGTTTGAATATCAATGGATGTTTTGGCGTTATTGATCAGATCAACTAAAGTGCTGGTCGAAACTCCACCACCACCCAAACCATAACTGCCGTCATTTTTACCAGGGACGTCTGAAACAAACTCAACATCATCCAACCACACAAGATCGCCAGAGTTTTTGATCGCTTGAAAAGTGGCTGGTAGTTCTGATATTCTTTCTCTTACTTGTGGCCAAAAATTATCTGGATTACAGGCATATTCATGAAGCCTATCAAATCTGTCTGGCGAATAAGTGACTTCAGGATCGACTTCGATAATATTAATTACATCTTGGCTCAAATCACTATTCCAAAATCCTTCAAAGGATTTGCTAACTGTCTTGGATGCCTTACCTAGTAATAGTATATCTCGATCTCGAAAGTTGTATTCATGATCATAATCAAAATATTCATCGGCAATATTTCGACCGCCAGTAATGACCACTTTGCCATCCACTGTGAATGTCTTGTTGTGCATCCGTTGATTGGCCGATCTGAAATCAGTCGTGAATTTCTTGATTTTGGTTAATATATTTTTACCTAAATTGACACCTGGGTTGTATATTTTGACTCTGATATTTTCATGAGAATTGAAGGTTAGTATGTCTTCAAGGTCTGCATCGACCATGATATCATCAACGATTATTCTAATCTTAACTCCTCGATCAGCCGCTCTTATCAAATAATCACAGGCAATGAGCCCAACATTGTCCATGGAGAATATGAAATATTGAATATCAATGGTCTGTTCGGCATATTCTGTCAGCCATGCCCTAGCAATCATAGAACCACTTCCATCTTCAAGTACATAGACACCCGTTTTCGTATTGATTAAATCCTCAAGGTCTTCAAGTTCTTTGGAAAGGGATACCTCATCTTCTCTGTGGATTTTTGCGCAGAAGTCTGATTCCTCAGAATTAGATATGCTATTACTACAAGATAACAAGGTCAACAATACTACAGATACGCAGATATAGTGTTTTAGACAATATTGAATTCCATTTTTCATATGAGATCTTGTAGAGGACGGCTGTTTTTGTCCAATGACAATTGATCATTATTATCAAAAGACCATGAAATCACTATTCTGTAAACTTCTCCATCATCTTTAAACAAGCTTTTTGAGCCTTAATGATATCTTTGTAGATATTCATGTTTTGGTCTTCTTTATCGGTCTTATCAAAGGCATTCACTGCTTTTATGAAATATTTCTTGGCATCGTGGGACTGACTCACCATGAGGCTCACTTCAGCAATCGTGAAGTATTCTATGTAATTGGGTTTTTCCTTACCCTCAATTAGTGAAATAATTCTGAGAAGGCTCTCTTCAGCTTTAACCCTATGTTTTTCAGCAAAATTTATTGGTAAATGGTAATCCTTGTAAAGTAATAAGTGAGTAGCAGCTTTGCTTTTAAGATAAACGGTGTTGTCTGTGTCTAAGGCCAATGCCTCATTAAAGTTTTTAAGCGCTTCTTGCTCCTTTCCTTTCGTATGCTGAATTGCCACTCCTTTGAAATAATGGCCACTTGCATTTTCAGGATCCATTTGAATGGCAAGGCCAGCATGATGAGATAGGGCTTCAAAGTCCTTAGATCTCGCTAAACATTGACACGCCAGTAAGATGAGATCTAAATTATTTGAATCATTTTCTAATTCAGCCAAAATCTTGTTTTGTGATGGCTTTACTTTTCCCGAATAGTACAAAGCCTTTAGTGATTCATAAACATTGTTGCTGTTCACTTTTTTTCCCTCCTTAGTCATTGATTTATTATTGTAATGGTGCTATCCAACACCAGATTTATCAGTGTCGTTTATTTGTCAAAAATCTAAAGTTACGAATCTTATGACGTAGGGTATTATGTTTTACATCAATTTTTTCTCATAAAGGCTTTTGACCATTTCAACTAAGTTGAAACAACACCATCTAATTAGAATCTATTCTTGTGACTTTTCCTTCTCCTTCCTGATGGCTATGGCCAGGAAGTAGATGAATCCTCCAACTATGGTGGTCAATATGACGATCATACTAATGATGGCTATGGCACTCATAGTTCTTCCTTTTTAGCGAATTTATTGTATAGGAACTTATTCATTAAGAATCCAATCAGAAGCACCAGCCCCCATTGAGTGACTATAGAGGCATTGCTATATTTATCAAACACATTCCAAAGCCCCTGTTCATCGAACCATGGGTAATCACTATAACCTTGCGACATCCACCAGTAGATCAAGAATACTCCAATGATCAGATTGGCGATCACACATATTCTGAAATAGGTCGTAGAGACTTTGAAATCCGCATCTACATCGATCATTTCTTTTTTGAATTTGGTGATGCCATGTTTCGCTACCGCAAATAATATAATGAGCCCAGTAAGAATGAGTCCAATTCCCCATACCCAGTCTTGGTTCGAAAAGAAGTCTAAGCTATATGCTGAGGGAAACCCGAAAATGATAAAAAATAAGATAACTCTGATCGCAGATTTTTTACGGCTAATACCCAGATCAATGACATTTTTGGTGAACAGCTCAATCATCGGCAATAGTGAACTGAATGCTGCTAAAAATAAGGCCAGAAAGAATACAATGGACAATAAGCTTCCTCCCGGAATATGTGTAAAGAGTTTTGGGATCACCGTAAAAGTAAGTGCTTGATTACCTGTTTGCAAATAGGTGATTGCTTCTTCTGAAGAGGCCGACAATGCGAAGACCGCAGGCAGAATGGCCATCCCAGCGATGAGCGAGGCGGTGTTATTCCCAAAAGCTCCAATGAAAGTATTGAGTGTTACATCTTCATTGGATCGGGAGTAAGCCGATATGGTCATCATGAGTCCCCAGCCAGCACCAGTGGACCAGGCTGATTGAGATAGAGCTTCAATCCATATGGTGGGATTGTTGAAGTGGCTCCAGTTGATTGTGAACATATATTCAAGCCCTTGTACACCATTCTCCATATTGAGTGCTATGAAAGTGATGATGATCAATAGGACGAACAAACTCGGGATAAGTATTTTGTTGGCGCGCTCAAGCCCTCTTTTGATGCCTTTTGAAAGCATGAACACACCTACTACTACCACCATGATATAGAGCGCTATAGTCAGCCAATTACCATTGGAGACATAGTCCCAATATTGATCCAAATGCGCGGGATTACTGACCAACTTGGCAGCTAGTGTGGGTTCTGAAAATATGGGGTCTAGTGCATTGACAATGGAGAATCCCAAATACTGCAAAGCCCAAGAGGTCACAACAGAGTAGTAGAATGCAATACCGAGTGTGCAAATGGTGATGAAGAACCCTAGCCATGCGTATTTTTTGCCAGCAAGTTGGGCATAGGAGCCGATGACTCCAGTTTTGAACTTCTTGCCTATCGAAAATTCAGCTAGTAATAATGGGATGGACCAGATAAATAAGAAAAATATCCAGAGGAGAATGAATGTCCCACCGTACTGTCCTGCCAGTCTTGGAAACCTCCAGAGATTGCCTGCACCTATGGCCATTCCCAAGGATGCGAGGATGATTCCCCATCGATTGCTAAACTGTTCAGTCTTAGACATTAATCGTAAGTTTCTTAATTAATTTCCGATAATACCATTTTTCTTGCGGAAAATGGAGTGAAAACTTCCAATTTTTTCAACTAAGCCAGTACTATATGATTAGTTGAAAGACACAATTGTAAAAGGAATCAGGGATTATAATTGACAAGAACTGCGGCATGCTGTGACCCTACGACCCTGATGGATAGATAGTAATGCGTGGAAAGAATACTTTAAAGAATAGATGTATCAGAAATGCGACTTAAACCCGAAATATGCAATAGAAAATCTTTTCCGACCCAAAACAACTGCGAATCAGCCACTTTGCTTGATTTATGTCTTTAACCATAGCGGTGCTATGCTTTTCGTCCATAAATCGCTGATTCTTTGTTCTTTTGAGTCTCATTACGAATCCTAATGAATAATCCGGGTTAAAAAGGGATCCTGGTATTCTCTTACCCTGCCTTACTGGCAGGAAAGCTCAAAACCGAGATGACCTACGATACCCAACAGCTAAGCTCGTCATCCTGATGGAACGAAGTGGAATTCAGAAATCTCCATCTTCTGATAGTAGGTTTAGCCACGAGATGATCAAGGACATGAATCAAAAATCCAATGAATCATAATTGTTATGAAACAGAATAGTTGTCCAAAAAATGATGTCGCTGAAAATTTGCCAGACGTACAAGGCAGAGATTACCTTTAGAATAATCCTAGCTTAGAGATCAATGTCTGATTCAATAATACGATAGTTGTTGGCATCCATGGCATGCTTGAACACCACTTCACCAGCAAGGTTATAGTACACCACCACGTAGAAATCGGCTTCCTCAATGTATTTTTCTGCAATGAATAACACCTCTGATCCATTGAACAATGGTTCTATACTTGAGAAAGTAGGAGGGATGAGTTCTCCATTATGTTGATGCAAAAGACCAAATCCGTTCTCTTTGAATATTCTCATCACCTTGGCACCATTAGGAGTATTGAACATTTTGAATTGGTTGATTTGATCGACCTGGATAATGTCTTTTGCTATGTTCTGAATGATCCATTGATGCCCCTTTTTGAGGATAGCACTTGTATCGTTCCAGTAATGGATCATATCATAATCATTAGAAATTTTCGTCCTATTGTTACGATCTATGATTCCATAATATACATCCTGCTTGGTAATATAATAAGCACTGTTATAAGGATTGATTTTCTGATCAAAGCCTGCTTCTATTTTTGTGAATTCCTTGGTATTCAATACTCCAAATTTATCATTATCCAGCAAGGTGATATTCATGGAGTCCAAACGTTGGATTGCATCGTATTGAGTCTTCAATATCACCTTCCCTTTGGTATTGATGATTCCTTTATCTTGACCTTGCTCAACCATCAGTAGGCTATCACCCAAGGGGATGACACTATTATATGAACCCAAAGAAATGCTATTCCCAGTGCTATTCATCAATATTGATTCGTCCTCTGAAATAATTTGGAGATAGCTCTCTGCATCATTACGCAGTAATTTGTAATTGAGATCTTTTGGATACTTAGTCAATCTGCTTTGGCTAAAACCAATACTATCTCCCTTGGTACATTTGATAAATTCATCCCCGAGCATTTCGAGCTTATCACAAGCCATCACTGTACTACCTGACTCATTCCAGCGGTTCCATAGCTGATCTTGTTCATAATAAACCCCTGTATTATTGGATAATATCGGTGAAGATGAAGTGATTAATTTTCTCCAGTTTGATCGGCTTATGATGTGATGGCCTGATTGATCATTGGAAATGATAATATTATTTTGGATCGTGAAGGATTCGGTGGATTTTGTAAGTTTCTGTTGTAGGGCAGTATTGATGATGTTGCTCTTAGTGCCTTGATAAACGATAATGAAGTGCTCATTATAAGGATCACATTCATCATAAATGAATTGCTGACTAAAGTTTTGATGGATGGATTTAGTAAGCATATCTGCCGAACTTACTGCCCATTTATTATTCTGCTGGAGTAGAATAAATTCCCCAGCACCATCCAAATCATCAAACAAATGCCCTGTCAGCGGATATCCCAATGTGGAGTAAAGCGCCCATTTTCCAGTCTTTTTTGCCGCGATGAAACGATTGCTGATCAATCTGATATCCTCATACTGATTGGCCAGAATTTCTCGCCCCGAAAGATGGATAACGCCATGTTTACCTTGAGCTGTCAAATGTATCAGTCCGACACCTATTTGCTGCAATGTGTCAATATCACCTGACCAGAAGATGTGCCCTAGCTTATTGATGAGTTGATCATGCTTGTTTTGGAGCCAGATGAAATCGTCATAAATACCATGAAGTGTGTCGTCACTTACCTTGTTGGGAAGGTAGGGGATGGGGATTACTATTTCTCCTATGTTGTTGATGAAGCCATAACCATTATTGTAGATTGGGTAGAGGGCTTGATTCCCGAACTTAGATATAGATTTTAGTGAGTCTGTGAGATGCCGTTTGGACTTGGCCAATTTTGGTGCTATCACACCTAGGTGATAGCCAAAGGCGATCGCAATTTGAATGTGTTGACTTTCGGGATATTTATTGATGAAACTGAGATATCCCTGTACTTTGTTCTGTAGAGTCGATAACTTTAGTATTTGCAACTCCGCCAAAGACCGATAATCCGATAGCGGATGCTGCTCCAAAAACTTGATATAACTCGTAAGTTTTCCATCTTTCACGCTTTCATCATAATACAACTTTTCAAATCTGGCTTTGGCATCATCCAACTGTATCGCCTTGGGATACATTTCCATAAATGACCTGTAGCTATGATAAGTATTCTCAGCGCGCGCAATTTCAAATGCCAATTGATTTCTTAATGCTACTACTTTGTCTATCAATGAGGAATTTTGATAGCTTTCTATGAAATGATTGTAGCTTGACAATGTATGAGTGACTCGAGCTTTTTCAAATGCTAGGCTATCAATATGGGTTTTGAAAGTACTCAGGTATGTCAGATCAACACCTTTTTTCTGTAGTTTAACAATGCTCTTCTCTTCCAATTTATCAAAATAAAAGATCGCCAAAAGGCTATACTTATGTGCGGAATCCAAATCATATGCTTCATGTGGAGCGGTGTAGTAAAGTGCAGCACCTTGGTAGGCAGCTGCATTGGTAGAGTCTTTTAGAATGGATTTGTTCACTACGTCAATCGCCTGTTCGTATTTACTCTTGTCAAGTAGTTTATTGACCTTTCCAATTACATCAGTCTGTCCATGAGTAGTGAAGACCACAAGTGGCATGCAGAGTAATGTGAGGGTGAAATGAATATTTCTCATAAGAGATCAAAGATAAATGTTTCCGATTTCAGTATGGTTGCATCTGATATATTATTTCCTATCTTGAAAAAAAACAATAAAATTGGTATATGAGTTTGGATATAGAGGCACAAGATTTTGAGAATGTATCTAGAGAGGAATTACTAATATTTGCTCAAAAGCAGCAGGCCCGAAATGCTCGGATCACTTTTGCCTTAGAAGCGACTGAGGTTGGGATTTGGGAGTGGGATACGCATTTTGATGAAATATTCATCAGTTCGGAATGCTACACTTTACTAGGGTATTATCAGGGAGACATGATGATGTCCTATGGTGATTTTATTGATAAAATCCATGAAGATGATCGACATAAGATGGACAATGTGATCGAGGATCACTTGAATGCTTATCCACAGAATGTGGAAGTAGAACTGAGGTTGTTGAACAAGGCAGGTGAGTATATATGGGTCAGGATGATGGGTAAACTGAAGATCAAACCTACTAAAGGCGAGGCGCCAGTGATTGTAGGTACAATTGACAATATCTCTGGACGGAAGCGATTAGAAAAAGAACTTATTCGCTATCAAAAACATCTTGAGTCCCTTGTGGATGAAAGAACAAATGAAATTGAGCACCAAAATATATTATTCAAAGAAAGAGAGAGAGCATATAGTACGTTGTTGGAAAATATGCAGGGAATGGCTTATCGCTATCGCAATGATGGTCATTGGACGATGCTCTATGTAAGTGAAGGATGTATGGAATTGACGGGATTTCCAGTTGAGAGGCTCAAGAATGGCGCTATCAAGATGGAAGAACACATCCTACATAAGGAGTATGTGGAGTCGGTCTGGGAACATATCACAGAGGCATTGGATCAAAAGAAAAGTTTCAAAGTGACCTATCCTATTTATACCAAAGACAAAGAAACTAAATGGGTGCTAGATAGAGGTGTTGGTGTCTATGATAGCAATGGTCAGCTGATCAATCTTGAAGGAGTAATTGTAGATATCACCGAACAAAAAAAACAAGAGCTTCAATACAAATTTGCCCAGATCACCATAGATAATGCACCTATAGCTATCCAATGGATCAAAGAGGATGGCAGTTATTACTATACAAATGAAGCAACTAAAGCATACAGTGGCCTGACTGCAGAGGATTACTCCAAGCTGAAAATTTATGATATTGACCCCTTATTAAGTAAAGAATCTTGGAAGGAGTTGTTTCAAGAAAGGATGACAACCCCAGCCAAAGATTTCGAAAGTAGCTTCTTGAGAAAGGATGGTCGGTCAGTGCCTGTTCTTGTCAATGCCACTAACATCGAATTCGAAGGAATAGCGTACAACTGCTCGTATGTCAATGACATTACCGCACTCAAAAGAGTTGAAAACAAGCTGCAAGAGGCGTATGATGAAATCGCTACATCAGAGGAGGAGTTGAGGCTGCGAACAGAGGAACTCAATACATTGAACGAGAATCTGGTGAGTCAAAAGAATGAACTCGAAAAAACTATACTCAAACTTAGGGAAGCCCAAGATCAGCTCGTCCAAGCTGAAAAAATGGCTTCACTTGGAGTGCTTGTGGCTGGGATTGCGCATGAGCTAAATAATCCAATTAACTACCTAAGTACTGGTGGCGAGGGACTGAAAATCGTCCTAGAGGATGTTCTCATTGTTGTGAACAAATACAGTGAAATCACGCCTGATAATATTGAGGATAAACTTCAAGAGATTAATATTCTCAGAGAAGAATTGGACTATGAGGAACTACTCACAGATATGTCCAAGATGGTGGAAAATATCAATATGGGAGCGGTGCAGGCCACAGATATCATTAAAGGTCTGAAGTCTTTTTCTAGAATGGATACGGGTTCTCTACAGTTGTATAATATCCACAATGGAATAGATAATGTGTTTTTGATGCTCTATAATACTTTCAAACATCGGGTGAAGGTTGTAAAAAGATATGGTGTGATACCTGAGATATCATGCTATCCATCAAAACTGGGCCAGGTATTCATGAACCTCATTACTAATGCTGTACAGTCAATAGAGGGGGAAGGTAGCGTGGAGATCAGAACATACATGGAGCATGAATTTGCGGTGATCGAAGTCAAGGATGATGGAACAGGCATTTCACCCGAGATAGAGAAAAGAGTGTTTGAACCATTTTTCACTACCAAAGATACTGGGCAAGGAACTGGACTCGGGTTGGCCATTAGTCTGGGTATTATAGAAGACCATATGGGTAGGATTGAATTTTTTAACAATGAAGAGGGTGGAGCGACTTTCAGAGTGTATCTTCCCTTAGCCAGAGATTGAAAGGTTTTGCTCTTAGAGAGTAATTAGCCTTCTTTTTTTCTAAATTGGCAATAATATGAATAAATAGATATGAAAAAGGATCATAATGGTAATATAGAGTTGATACTTTATGTTGATGATGAGGAAAAGAACCTAGATAGCTTCCGAATCGTCTTCAGAAAGGAGTACAATGTTAAAGTAGCCAACTCGGCAAGTGAAGGGCTGGAGTTCATGAAGGAAAACCCTGTAAGTCTGGTTATCACGGATCAGCGCATGCCTAATATGACTGGAGTTGAGTTTTTAGAAAAAATATCTGGACTTTACCCTGATGTGATGAGGGTGATCCTGACAGGGTATAGCGATGAAGAGGCTATCATTTCGGCTATCAATAAAGGTCGTGTATTCAAATATGTTACAAAACCTTGGATCAAGGAGGAGCTCAAGCAAACCATAGATTATTCTCTTGAAGCATATCGATTGAGAGTTGAAAATAAAGAATTGATTCATAAATTATCAAAGACTAATCAGGAGTTGGATGAATTTGTTTATCGTGCTTCGCATGATTTAAGGGCTCCCATTGCCTCAGTTCTTGGACTAATTAATCTCGCGAAAGAAGAAACTGATGTTGAAAAGCTCAAAGAGTATCTTGTCCTCAAAGAGCTTAGTGTTAAGAAATTGGACAGTTTGATACATGATATTGTCCAGTTCTCTAGGAATTCTCATATCCGAATCAATCTTGATGAGTTGGATGTTGAAAAAGTCGTTGAGAATTCTATTTTGAAATACAAGGATTTTTTATGGTCCGAACAAGTTTCTAAGAGCGTAGAGATTGATGCCGATGTGCCTTTCTCTTCCGATCAATTGAGGTTGGAGATTATTCTAGATAACTTGATATCAAATGCCATCAGATATGCCAACCTCGATCAAGAAGACCCACAACTCAAAGTGACAGTCAAAATCACACTAAAAGAAGCATTGGTTAGTGTTAAAGATAATGGTATTGGTATTGTCAAAGAGCAGATGGATAAAGTCTTTGAAATGTTCTACAGAGCTACAGAGGATAATACCGGTTCTGGATTTGGGCTTTATATTATGAGGGAAGCAGTGAATAAGCTTAACGGTAAAATTGAACTAGAGTCTAATCAGAATATCGGAAGTAAATTCACGGTTACGATTCCAAATCATGCATCCTGATTTTGCTTCTTTTAAATTCTTTAGTACTTGTTCTTTCTTCAAAGTTTTTGAACATTTGCAATTCGAATACTGAATGATTCGGGTTGTGGCGCAGTCCGGTAGCGCACTCCGTTAGGGTCGGAGAGGCCGCAGGTTCAAATCCTGTCAACCCGACAAACATACGCCTAATACATATTGTATTAGGCGTTTTTTCTTTCGTTAGTACCAGGGGTATTGTGAGAATTTAACAAACAAAAGCGTCCTTACAAGGACAAAATGAACGGGAGAGAAAGGGGTAATTTTGATCCTCTCTTTTGTTGTGAAAATGAACAAATCAAAAACTTATTAAATTTGTAGCCATGAGATTCTATATCTGCATACTGTTTTTATTAATTGGCACTTCTGGATTTGCACAAATACCAGATGGCTACTATGATAATGCTGATGGTAAGTCAGGAGACGAACTTAAAACAGCGCTCTACAATATCATTAAAGGACACACAGAGTATGCTTATACAAGTTCAAGTACTGACACATGGGATATACTGAAAGAAGCTGACAAAGACCCTAATAACAGTGCAAATGTAATAGGTATCTACTCAGGGTTCTCTATGGATGGTGCTGCTGAATATAACAGTGCTCAAGGATGGAGTAGAGAGCACGTATGGGCGAAATCAAGGGGTGACTTTGGGACTAGTAAGGGTGCAGGTACTGATTGTCACCATATAGTAGCTAAAGATGTATCTACTAATTCTGCAAGGAGCAACAGAAACTTTGATGAGTGCAGTGATCCATATACAGATAATGCTGGTAATTATATTGGTGCTACAGATTCATTTACTAGCAGTACTGAATTTTTATGGAAACCTAGAGCAGAGGTAAAAGGTGATGTAGCAAGAATGCTATCCTACATGGCAACCAGATATGAGGGAGAAAGTGGTGAACCTGATCTGGAATTAACAGAGATACTTCAAGCTAATGAATCCAAAGAACCATTTCATGCTAAGTTATCAGTGTTACTAACATGGCATGAAGAAGACCCTGTATCTCCAAAAGAACTAGATAGGAATGAAGTCATCTATGGATATCAAAATAATAGAAATCCATTTATAGATCATCCTGAATATAATGAATGTATTTGGGGAGCAGGATGTAATGAAGATGAGTCAAAAATCACATTGTCTGTTAATTCTTTACCACACTTTGGCTCTACACCCACTTGGGAAGGATCAAGTATTCAATCATATGTACTAACTGCGGAGAATATCACTGAAGATGTGATCGTTACCAGCACACCAGATTTCAGAATTTCATTGAATCAGATCAATTATGGTCTTCAAAAGACTATCAGTTTATCTGATGCATTGAATGGGAAAGAGATATATGTACAATTCTTCCCTACATCTGGTATATCTCAGGATTATACTGCAGAAATTATTCATGAGTCTGGTAGTGCCTTTGAATCAGTTTCAGTTTCAGGAACAGAAATTAGTAATCCATTTGAATCAGAAATTTCAATAATAGGTCTTAACAAAACATATACTGGTGAACCTATTAGTGCAATAGTTCAAACAAGCCCATCATATTTAGAATATGATATAACATATGATGGTGAACGTATTTCGCCAATAGACGTAGGGTCATATGAAGTTGAAGTCACCATCCAAGAAAACACGCATTTTGGCTCAGCGGTTGGGACTCTAATAATTGGAGCTGCCGATGCTGAATTTTCATTTCGACATACTGAATTTGAATATGACGGTAATCCTAAAGAAATAGAAGTTCTTACTGATCCTGAACCACTTAATGTAATCGTTACTTATGACGGTAATTTCAATGCTCCTACTAATGCAGGGACTTATAGTGTTTATGCTGTTGTTGATGATCCTAATGGCTCTGGTTCAGCAACAACCACAATGATAATAAATCAAGCTGAAGCAGACTTTGATATTACCGATATAAATCAGAACTATGATGGCACTTCAAAATCAGTATCAGTTAATACTACACCTGAAGGGTTGAATTATACAGTGACATATAATGGTAGTGAAATACCACCTAAGAATGTAGGGACTTACAGTGTAACTGCTACAATAATCAATGAATCCAACCATTTTGGGTCACAAAATACTCAACTCACAATTATTCCCATTACTGCTCTAATTCAGGTTGGTAATACAGAACATGATTATGATGGTTCACCCAAAGAAGTAACAGTAGAAACAGACCCTCAAGGTTTAAATACAATAGTTCTATATGATGATTCAGAAACAGCACCTACTGAAGTAGGTACTTATACAGTTGATGTGAGTATTGATGAAGAAGGCTATGTTGGTAGTGCTAGTACTACTATGAATATTAATGAAGTTATTACTGGACTATCTGATGACTTGATAGACGAGTTTTTAGTGTATCCTAATCCAGTATCAAATGTCCTATCTATTGAGTCTAACGAAAGGAGTATAGTCAAATTGATTAATAACAAAGGGCATGTAGTTTTTGAAGGTGTAGGTGATAAAGAAATCAATATCAATGGTTATCAAAAAGGGGTTTACTTATTAACAGTTGATGATAGTATTCAGAAAGTAATTGTTGAGTAAAATGATAAACTGAAAGGGAGATGATGAGTCTCTCTTTTGTTATTTTAGGGGTGAAATTTTTAGGAAAATTTAAGGAAAGACCAAAGGAATTATTCTCACTGCTGTTTTGGAATTTTCTATTCGGATATCTACCATTTAGTCTACTAGGGGCATTTCTTTCTTTATATGAGGTTATAACAGTGAATTTTAATGGTGAACCAACTTACGGCTTCAAAGGGTTCATTATAATGCTTGTATTCACTCCACTAATGGCACTTATATTTACCATTGTTGCTTGGGTGTACTTCAGGATAGGTAATTTCTTTTTGAGACTGTTTACAAGTCTATTCTAGTTGTTATGGTGAACAAGCTTAGATTTTATGAGACGTGGGATTTGAAGAGCATCTATGCAGCTTTGATCGTAGTAATTTTAACCTGATCAGAGTCATTCGCAGAAGACTCTGAGTTAACTAAAAAGAATGCTAAAAGCTACAGAGTCCCTTGCAGGTGACTCTGAGCGAGAGAGAAAAAGAATGCTAAAAGCTACAGGGTCCCTTGCAGGTGACTCTGAGCGAGAGAGAGTACGCCTATACTATCGATATTCTTACTCAAAAGCGGGAATCCCAGTAATCTCAGCACCCAAGATCAACAAATGAATATCATGCGTTCCTTCATATGTGACTACAGACTCTAAGTTGGCCATATGCCTCATCAATGGATACTCGCCTGTGATTCCCATTCCACCGTGCATTTGTCTGGCTTCTCGCGCAATATTCAACGCGACTTCAACAGCATTTCTCTTTGCCATCGAAATTTGAGGTGTGGTGGCTTTACCTTCTTCCAACATCTTTCCAAGCTTCCAGTTGAGAAGCTGAGCCTTCGTGATCTCTGTCAGCATCTCTGCCAGTTTCTTCTGTTGCAATTGGAAAGATGCAATAGGTTTTCCAAACTGAATTCTTTCCATCGTATATCTTTTGGCACTTTCATAACAATCCATTGCCGCTCCGATGGCTCCCCAAGCGATACCGTATCGTGCCGAATCAAGACACATTAATGGAGCACCAAGACCATTTTTACCTTCAAGAAGGTTCTCCTTTGGAATTTTGACATTATCAAATACAAGCTCACCTGTACAGCTCGCTCTGAGGGACCACTTGCCATGTGTCTCTGGAGTCGAGAAGCCTTCCATTCCTCGTTCCACTATTAATCCATGGATCCTGCCTTCTTCATTCTTAGCCCATACTACAGCGACATCAGCTTTTGGTGAGTTGGAGATCCACATTTTTGCTCCATTGAGGAGGTAGTGATCGCCCATGTCTTTGAAATTGGTGACCATGCCGCTAGGATTAGAACCATGATCAGGCTCAGTCAGCCCGAAGCATCCCAGCCACTCGCCAGAAGCCAATTTAGGTAAGTATTTATTGCGCTGTGCTTCATTGCCAAACTTATATATTGGGTACATGACGAGTGACCCTTGCACAGAAGCGGTAGATCTCATACCTGAGTCTCCACGCTCTATCTCCTGCATGATGAGACCGTATGAGATGTAGTCCATACCACCACCGCCATATTCCATAGGAATGGTAGGACCGAAGGCTCCTATATCTCCAAATTTCTTTACTATTTCATAAGGGAAATGAGCATTTTGACACCACTCTTCAATAGAAGGGCTAATTTCTTTTTTCACAAAGTCTCTAACAGAGCTTCTGATGAGTTTGTGTTCTTCAGTTAATAAATCATCTAAAACATAAAAATCTGGTGATTCAAACACATCATTCGATGCTTTTTTTGAAGTGTTATTTTCTCCTGATGTAGTAGTACTACTCATACCTGTTTTTTTTGGTTATTCGATTATTAGTTTCAAATTTACAATAATAATAATCATAGATAAAACACTTATGTATAAAACGATACCACGTGTTATCGCATCCAAACAACTCAATCCAACTGATAAGTTTTGAGATGGAAATGGACCATATGGATTTTGATAATTTTGATGCCGTCACTCGTAGCTCAAGGTCAGAAACGCGCATCCTTTTATAAAGGAAGTGACAATAGAATAAAAGAAGTTTATCACCTCAAAGATACATTTGCCAATGTATTGCACGGAGCATACACCTCATTCTATATGAACGGAGTGGCTGAGAAAAAGGGTGATTATGAAGAAGGTCTTCCAGAAGGAAAATGGGAGTATTTTTATGAGAATGGCAAGCCTAAAATGGCAGGTGTATTAGAAGCTGGAGAACCTAATGGGTTCTGGATTTATTACTTTGAGACAGGTGGCAAGAAGATGGAGGGAAAGATGGTCGGAGATCGAAGAGAAGGCGAATGGCGGATCTATTATCACAACGGATCCATCATGCGTAAAGGAAATTTCGTGGGAGGAATGCGTAAAGGCATATGGTTTTACTATTACGAAGATGAAATCCTGAAAGGTAAGGTCGATTTCTACGAGAATCGAGGCAAATACACCGAGTACTATAGATCAGGAAATATCAGAGCTAAAGGGCTAAAGTCTGGAACTAGAAATACAGGTAAGTGGACCTACTATTTTGAGAATGGAGCAAGGCTTGCCGAGGGGAGTTATTATAATGGTAAGAAGCAGGGTGCTTGGATATATTATCACCCAAATCAGGAAATATCTTCATCGGGAAAGTATGATAAAGGTAAGGCAGTAGAAGAATGGAAGTATTTTCACCCTAACGGGCAGCTTCAATCCA
>Ga0316189_10002076_pt1 | contig 19735 bp, 31 predicted proteins | sample LowCovwburrow_MG_FD_204930 | JGI IMG/M metagenome (GOLD analysis project Ga0316189, IMG submission 204930) | Coastal sediment microbial communities from Maine, United States - Lowes Cove worm burrow | ecosystem: Environmental > Aquatic > Marine > Coastal > Sediment | place: USA: Maine... | reverse complement strand
CCAGAGCGAACTCCGGTACGAATAATGCGTGTATATCCGCCCTGACGGTCAGTATACTGCTCACTGAGCTTATCAAAAAGTTTTGCCACAATATCTTTCGAACGGATATACGACATTGCCTGCCGCCGAGCGTGCAGATCACCGCGTTTTCCCAAGGTGATCATCTTTTCCGCTACACGACGGGCCTCTTTAGCCTTGGGCACAGTTGTGGAAATTCTCTCATGCTCAAGAAGGGACGTTACAATATTCCGCATCATTGCTGAACGATGTGAGGCGCTCCTGTTCAGTTTTCTACCGGCTTTTCTATGTCTCATTATTCTATCCTCAAAATCGGTAAATCAGGTTATCCGATCAATCTGAAGGCGTGCTCAAAATCAACCTTCAATGTCAGCGTCCTCTCGTTCACAGGGCATTACCCAGCCCTCATGGGACATATTCAGGGTCAGATCATGCTGCGAGAGAAGAGCTTTAATCTCATTCAGTGATTTACGTCCAAAGTTTTTCGTTTTCAGCATTTCAGCGTCGGTTTTTTGAACCAATTGACCGATATACTGTATATCGGCATTCTTCAGACAGTTCGCGGAACGGACTGAAAGCTCAAGATCCTCGACATTTTTATCGAGAAAGTCGGGAAAATCCTGACCATCACCGTCGCCGTCCGCTCTCTCGGGAGCTACGGCCTCCTGCTCATTGAAATTGATAAAGATCGTCATCTGCTCCTTGAGAATCTTGGCCGCATAGGCCAAAGCATTCTCCGGGAACACAGACCCGTCAGTTTCAATTTCTATCGTGAGGCGGTCATAGTCTGTCCGTTGCCCGACACGGGCCTGACTCACCACATACTGAATACGACGTACCGGTGAAAAAGCAGCATCAATAGGAATCACCCCCAGCGGACGATTTTCCTTTTTATTCCAATCTGCCGGAACATAGCCCTTACCCCACTGCACCTCAAGTTCCGCCCGGAAGGTGGTGTTTTCTCCGGTCACCGTGCAAATGGGCTGTTCCGGGTTCATAATCTCAACCTTACCGCTACCGTCAATATCACCGGCAGTGACCAATCCGGCCTCACTTTTCTCTAAGATAACGGTTCTGGTCTCAGAAGAGTTGAGCTTCAACTGAACCTGCTTCAGGTTCAGTATAATATCAGCGACATCTTCATGCACTCCGTCAATTGTGGTAAACTCATGATCAGCTCCCTCAATCCGAACCGATGTAATCGCAGCACCTCTGATAGAGGAGAGGAGGATCCTGCGTAAGGAATTCCCTATTGTCGCTGCAAAACCGCGTTCTAAAGGCTGGCAGATAAATTTGCCATACCTCTCCGTATGGCTGTCCCTGGTAACATCCAGACGTTCCGGGTTAACAAGGTCATGCCAGTTTCTGTAAAAGGGATTATCATCCCGAATATCCTGTTCCATGAAATACCTGACCTTGTATTACTTGGAGTACAGCTCGACTATAAGCTGTTCATTAATCGGCATGGTTATTTCTTCCCGATTAGGCATAGCCTTCACTGTTCCCTGAAAATTACCTTTATCCAACTCCATCCAGCTAGGCACGCCACGGCGAGCGACAGCTTCAAGATTCTCAACGATAAAAGCGTTCTTGCGGCTTTTTTCCTTCAGAGTGATAACGTCACCCGGTTTCACCTGACAGGAGGGAATGTCTGCTTTTCTACCGTTAATCTGGAAATGACTATGGCGAACAAATTGGCGTGCCTGATCTCTGGAGCCGGCAAAGCCCAGGCGATAGACAACGTTATCCAAACGGCGTTCCAACATTGACAGAAGATTCAGACCGGTAACACCTTTGGCACGGTCTGCCAGGTAAAAGTAACGACGAAACTGACTCTCAAGCATTCCGTACATATGCTTAACTTTCTGTTTTTCACGCAGCTGCAATGCATAGTCGGAAACCTTACGAAAACGATTCTGGCCGTGCTGTCCGGGCGCATAGGCACGACGCTCAAACGAACATTTATCCGAGTAACATCTCTCGCCTTTCAAAAACAACTTCAGATTTTCCCGTCTGCATGTACGACAGGAAGCTCCTGTATATCTGGCCACTTATTCCTCCATCAATTATTGGTAACGGTTTTACGCTGCGTTCAGCCACATATCAACCCACACAGCTGGCAGCGACCGTACAAAAAAACTTCTACGACCTTAAACCCGCCGACGCTTAGGGGGCTTGCAGCCATTATGCGGTATAGGGGTCACATCAACAATCTTTGTGACATCCAAGTCGGTTCCGGTTAAGGCACGCAGAGCAGCCTCTCGACCAGGCCCCGGTCCTTTCACGCGTATCTCAACCCTGCGCAAACCGTTCTCTTTTGCTTTCGCCACCGCATCACTCAACGCGTTCTGCGCCGCAAAAGGTGTGGATTTCCGAGACCCCTTAAAGCCGATAACCCCGGCACTGGACCAGGAGACTACATTGCCCAGCTTATCCGAAATGGTTATTAACGTATTATTAAACGTTGAGTAGATAAAAATAATTCCGTCCGGAACATTTTTCTTTTCACGACGCTTTGTTCGTACCGCGCCTTTTTTCCCTTTCGCCATATCCGCTCCGTATAGCTCCGTCTATGAATAGCACTTTCACCGGCAGTAAAAGCGTGTTGACAACTCTTTTATTTCTTACGTACCGCCGCGCCTCGCTTAGGACCCTTACGGGTTCTGGCGTTCGTCTTTGTCCTTTGCCCGCGACAAGGAAGGCTCATACGATGACGTCGGCCCCGGTAGGTCCCGAGATCAATATGACGTTTGATATCCATAGCCACTTCACGCCGGCGATCACCCTCGACAACATAATCGGACTCGATGATCTTCCTGATACGTGTAACATCGTCACCGCTTAAATCATCAGAATTCATCTGATACGGCAGGTCCGCCTTGTCCAAAATAGCGCGTGCAGTCGCAAGGCCTATACCGTAAATATAGGTAAGGGCCCTGTCCATATGCTTATTGCGCGGTAAATCTACACCTGATAATCGTGCCAAAACTTTACTCCTTTAAAAAAAGCTACATTATGCAGGTTATCCCTGACGCTGTTTATGCTTTGAATTTTTGCAGTTTACCCGAACCACACCCTTGCGCTTAAGGATCTTACAGTCGCTGCACATTTTCTTAACAGATGATCGTACTTTCATTTCTCTGTTCCCTGCTGACTTGTTTGGTTCAGCGCTTCCCTTTGCCGCCGCCTTTTGAGCGGAAAGTGACACGCCCTCTTGTCAGGTCATAAGGTGACAACTCGACCGTCACTCTATCACCCGGCAGAATTTTAATATAATGCATGCGCATCTTCCCGGAAATATGCGCCAGAACCTTATGCCCGTTATCAAGTTCAACCCGAAACATCGCGTTGGGTAAAGGCTCGATTATAGTTCCTTCAACTTCAATGGCTTCTTCTTTGGCCATAGTTCCCATCCAGTTTTATTTTCAATAAAAAATAAAAAAAGTTTATTATATATAAAAAAGTTTTTTTTACAACCAGTTTTCACTTGATTTGAATAAAAAAAGAACCCGCAGGGGTTCACGACAACTCCACAATATTATCGGTCGATTACAGTTCTTCTTTTCTTCTGCTCAAAACAAGGGGGGCATCTGCTGTCGCGGCAACAGAGTGCTCAAAATGCGCCGACGGCTTCTTATCAGCCGTAATAACTGTCCAGCCGTCCCTCAGCACCTTGACCTTGGCAGTACCGATATTGATCATCGGCTCAATGGCAAGAACCATTCCTTCAAGAATCCTCGGTGAAGGCTGATCCTGAATGTAATTGGGCACTTCAGGGGCCTCATGAAGACTGGCCCCTATTCCGTGCCCGACAAACTGACGAACAACGGAGAAACCGTTTTCTTCCGCATGCTTCTGGATAGCTGCGGAAACGTCCGCGATTCTGTTGCCAACCCGAACCTGCCTGATTCCCCGCTCCAAAGCCTCCTGAGTTACCTGAAGAAGGCGTTCCTTGCGAGCCGTCAGCCTGCCCACAGGTATGGTCACCGCCGAATCACCGTAAAAACCCTTATAGATCACGCCGAAATCAACAGAAACTATATCTCCCTCTCGAACCTTCACCTTTTTTGAGGGAATCCCATGGACTATCTGCTCGTTAACGGAAACACACAGGCTTGCCGGAAAACCTCTATAGCCGAGAAAGGCGGGTTGCGCCCCGTGATCTCGGCAGCAATCATTGGCCCAGCGATCCATTTGGCGGGTCGTCAGGCCCGGGCGCATTTCCTTTTGCAGCATTTCCAAAACGTCGGCGACTATACTGTTCGCCTGACGCATCACCTCAATTTCTTCCGAGGTCTTAACTATAATTTTTTTCTCGTTATCAGCTTTCACACGCCTCAGCGCCTGCCTTTGATCTTACCGGCTTTCATAAATCCCTCATAATTACGCATAACCAGATGGGATTCAATTTTAGAAATAGTATCAATGGCCACACCGACAACGATTAAGAGCGCGGTTCCCCCGAAATAGAAGGGAATATTAAAATTACTGACCAGAATCGTCGGCAGTACACAGACAACTGCCAAGTAAATTGCTCCGACAACAGTTATCCGGGTGAGAACTTTGTCAATAAATTCAGCTGACTTCTTGCCGGGCCTGATACCCGGAATAAAGCCGCCGTTCTTCTTCAGATTCTCAGCCACCTCATCAGGATTAAAAGTGACTGCTGTATAAAAAAAGCAGAAGAAAACAATCATTGCCACGTAGAGGGTATAATAATAGACCGTGCCCGGAGAAAGTGAAGCGGACGCCTTCTGAACCCAATCTATCTGAATAAAGGACCCTATAGTCGCGGGAAACATCATGATAGAGGATGCAAAAATAGGCGGAATAACGCCTGAAATATTAATTTTCAGAGGCAGATGGGATGCCTGACCGCCGTACACCTTTCTTCCCACAACCCGCTTTGCGTACTGAATAGGAATTCTTCGCTGGGCCGTCTCGAAATAGACAATCACGGCGATGACTCCGAACATCATAGCGAGCATGATAGGCACGATAATAATAGGGATGTCGCCGGAGGTCACCATCTGTATTGATTTTCCGACAGCTGCCGGCATTCTTGCTATAATACCCGCATAGATAATGAGAGAAATACCGTTCCCTATTCCGCGCTCAGTCATCTGCTCACCGAGCCACATAATAAAAGAAGTACCGGATGTCAGCGTCAGGACAGTCATCAGTTTAAACTGGAGCCCGGGAACCAAAACAATAGGTACGCCGGTGGGACCGGTCATCGCCTCTAAACCGGAGGCAATAAAGAAACCCTGAATCAGGGCCAGTCCTACCGTGCCGTAGCGTGTGTACTGGGTGATCTTGCGACGTCCGGCCTCGCCCTCTTTGTTCAGCTGTTCCAACTGCGGTATAACAACTGTCAGAAGCTGGATAATAATGGAAGCTGAAATATAGGGCATAATGCCCAGAGCAAAAATGGAAAAATTTTCCAGAGCACCGCCGGAGAACATGTTGAACATGCCGAACAGGGTACCGGAATATTGCTCAAAAAAAGCCGCAAGAGCCTCTCCGTTGATACCCGGTGTCGGTATCTGGACACCCATACGATACACCAGAAGCATTAAAAGAGTGAATATCACTCTTTTACGTAGCTCAGGTATATTTGCTGCACTGGCAAGACCGCTCATATCTTATTCCTTTACTGTGCCGCCCGCCGCAATGATCTTTTCTTGGGCTCCCCGGCTGACTTTATCAACTTCGACCTGAACTTTTTTTGAGATCTCACCGTTGGCGAGAATCTTAATCATGGTATCACGCTCTGCAACAAGACCGGCATCCAGCAGGGCCTGCCTGTCAACTGTGGCACCATCTTCAAATGTATCAAGATCAGATAAAGAAATAATCTTATAGGTGGTCTTAAAGATATTGGTAAAACCGCGTTTCGGCAAACGCCTGTGAAGCGGCATCTGTCCGCCCTCAAAGCCCGGTTTTGCGGTGTATCCCGATCGGGAACGAGCACCCTTATGGCCGCGTCCGGCAGTTTTACCGAGACCGCTTCCGGGCCCGCGCCCTACTCTTTTCTTTGCTTTTCGGGCACCCTTATTCGGAGAAAGATTATTCAGGGTCAGCATTTTCTACTCCTCAACCTTTATCAGGTGTTGAACTTTACGAATCATTCCCCTGATTTCAGGAGTGTCTTTCCTGGTGATAGTCTTATGCATTTTTGTCAGACCCAAGCCGACCAAAGTTGCGCGTATCTTTCCGGTGCTGCCGATACCGCTCTTCACCTGGGTTATTGTCACTGTATCACTCATAATTCAACCAACGTTTGTCCAAACTCTCTTTTGACTCATTATTGATGTGAGACAACGTACACATCAACATACCATCATCTTCAGCCGACAATCTCGTCAACGGCCAGACCACGCAATGCGGCAACCTCATCGGCGGAGCGCAACCGTCTCAAACCGTTCAGGGTTGCCTTCACCAGATTGTGAGGATTATTCGAGCCCAAACATTTCGTCAAAATATTCTGCACTCCGGCAGCCTCAAGAACGGCACGTACCGCACCGCCGGCAATAACTCCGGTACCGTCGGAAGCCGGCTTGAGCATAACTTTACCGGATTTGAATTTACCGTCTATGTGATGCGGAATGGACACATTCGTCAATGCTACTCTCTGCATATCCTTACGTGCCTTCTCAACACCTTTACGAATAGCCTCAGGAACCTGATTTGCCTTGCCCAGCCCGTAACCGACCTTACCCTGTCCGTCACCGACAACGACTATAGCACTGAAGCTGAACCGACGTCCACCTTTTACTACTTTAGCAACGCGGTTAATATAGACTATCTTCTCAATGAATTCGTCCTGATTGCCTTCTTTGGCACGCTTATAATCAGCCAAGTAGCACCCCCAATGGATTTTCCATTACCTGAAATATTTATAACTCAATATGTAAATACACCCGGCAGGTTAAAGTACCAAACCGCCCTTGCGTGCCCCTTCCGAGAGGGCCTTGACTCGACCGTGATACAAATTACCGCCACGATCAAAAACAACTTTTTTTATCCCGGCTTCAACAGCCCGCTGTGCAATCATCTCTCCGACCTTGGCGGCTTTTTCTTTCTTGCCCTTTATGTCGGATCCGTCAAAGGATTTATCATCCGATGACATTGATACCAGGGTTTTTTGCGTGGTATCATCAATTATCTGCACATAGATATGTCGATTACTGCGAAATACACGCATTCTCGGGCGCTCAGAAGTACCGGTGATCTTCTTGCGAATTCTTCGGATACGTTTTGAGCGAGCTGATAACTTATCACTTTGCTTTGCCATGATGGTTATTTCACCTGATCCTTAACTATTTTGCTCCGGCTTTGCCGACCTTACGTACGATATGCTCATCTATATAGCGTATACCTTTGCCTTTATAGGGCTCGGGCTTCCGTATATCTCTGATCTTGGCGGCTGTCTGACCGACCAGCTCTTTATCAATACCGGTAACAGTAATCTGATTATTTTTATCAACGTCGGCCGAGATACCCTCCGGCAGTGAAAAATCCACCGGATTAGAATAGCCGACGCTCAAGGTAAGGGTTTTACCTGCTACATTAGCACGGTACCCCACGCCTTCAACAACCAGTTTTTTCTCAAAACCTTCATTAACTCCCAGAACCATATTCTTTATCAGGGTACGTGTCATACCCCAAAACGAACGAATACGCTTACTGTTTCCCTTGGGATTGAAAAAAATCCGGCCTTCTTTCTGCTCTATCTCAATTTCCGGTCGACAATCTCGCTCAAGAGCACCCTTTGCGCCTGAAACCTTCACGCGCGTTCCTTCAATTTCAACCTTAACTCCGCTCGGGAGCGTGATCGGCTCTTTTCCAATTCGTGACATTAGTTGTTCCTCCTGAACAAGAGCGGTTACCAGACTTCACAGAGAAGTTCACCGCCCACGTTCAGCTTTTTCGCTTCACGATCCGAGATCACTCCGTGAGATGTCGACAAAACAGCTACACCAAGACCGCTCATGACCTTGGGAATTGCATCGCTCTTTTTATATTGACGAAGACCCGGCTTGGAAACCCTGCGAATACCGGTTATTACCTTTTCATTATTCGGGCCGTATTTAAGATCTATCGTCAAGGTACCCTGCACACCCTGGTCATCAACATGATAATCAGCAATATATCCTTCTTTTTTCAGGACATCAGCTACTCTGACCTTCAGCTTGGACAAGGGAATATCAACCGATGTAAAGTTGGCTTGAATACCGTTTCTAATACGAGTCAGAAAATCCGCCAACGGATCACTCATAGACATCTACATACACCTCTGTTAAATAGTCGATTGTGAGACTTTAATTAACCGGATTACCAACTTGACTTCGTTACACCGGTAACCTTTCCTTCGGACGCAAGTTTACGAAAACAAAGCCTGCAACACCCGAATTTTCTCAGGTAAGCCCTTGGGCGCCCGCACATTTGACATCGATTATATGAGCGCACCTTAAATTTCGGTTTACGGCCCGCTTTGGCAATCAGTGATTTTTTTGCCATTGAATGCTCCCTGCTGTGTATAACCCTTATTGGTCAGTGCTGTTTTTTTGTTCTTTAAACGGCATACCAAGCGTCTTCAGCAAGGTACGTCCCTCTTCATCAGTCTTGGCATTGGTAACAAAAGAAATGTTCAAGCCTCTGATCTTGTCAATCTTATCGTAATCAACCTCGGGGAAGATAATGTGCTCTTTAATTCCCATGGAAAAATTACCGTTGCCGTCAAAACCCTTGGGAGATATTCCGCGAAAATCTCGAACCCGGGGAAGAGCAATATTTATAAGCTTGGACAAAAAATCGTACATTTTTTCACGCCGCAGGGTTACACGAGCTCCGATCGGCATCCCTTCACGCAATTTGAAGGTAGCGATAGATTTCCTGGCTCTCGTGACAACCGCCTTCTGCCCGGCGATCAATGTCAACTCGTTAGCAGCTTTTTCAACAATTTTAGGATTCTGTACAGCTTCACCCAATCCCATATTAAGAACTATCTTCTCAATCTTGGGTATTTCCAACTTGTTTGAATAGCTGAACTTTTCCTTGAGCTGTGGTTTACACTCACTCTCGTACCGTTCTTTCATTGTCCCCATATCATTTTCTCCGTTTCGTAATCAGCAGCAGATTACTTACTTCTTGGATTTTTCCAGGGTAGCACCACAGCTTTTGCACATCCGCACCTTAACTCCGTCCTCAAGTATCTTCTTACCGATTCGCACTGTTTTTGCGCATTCAGGGCAGACAAGCATAAGATTTGAAATATGAATTGAAGCTTCACGCTCAATGATCTCGCCGGGTTGCTGAGCATCAACGGGCTTTTGATGCTTTTTGATCATATTGATGCGTTCAACAAACGCTCGATCAGCTGCTCTGTCCAGTCTCAGTATTTTGCCAACCCGCCCTTTATCTTTACCGGTAATTACCTCTACCTGGTCATTTATCAGTAAACTTGTCCGTCCCTGCCGCATCTTCCTACCTCGTGTCGTAACCTGCATCGGTAAGCTTGTTCTCTACAGTACTTCCGGTGCAAGAGATATAATCTTCATAAATCCAAGTGACCGCAATTCACGGGCAACCGGGCCGAAAATACGTGTTCCTATCGGATCGCCGCTTCCTGAAAGCAACACCGCCGCATTATCATCAAAGCGTACCGAGGTGTCCTCAGGACGACTGATCGCCTTGGATGTCCGCACTATTACTGCATCAAGCACATCACCTTTCTTGACCTTGGCATGCGGTATGGCTTCCTTTACTGTTACTACTATGACATCGCCGATACTCGCATAGCGACGCTTACTCCCTCCAAGCACTCTGATACAGAGAACCTTCTTGGCTCCGGAGTTGTCTGCGACATTCAGCAGTGTTTCTGTCTGAATCATGGTATCACCTGATTAAATCGTTCCTGTCAAAGTGGGTCTGCCAATCAGACAGCACGTTGGACTATCGTTTTAACAAACCAACGCTTATTCTTTGAAAGCGGACGACATTCTTCTATAAGTACAGTATCTCCGACTTGACATTCATTAACTGCATCATGAGCCATATATTTCACATGACGGCGAATATATTTACCATACAGTTTATGACGGACCTTTCGCTCTACGAGAACGACGACCGTTTTATCCATGCTGTTACTTTTTACATAACCTAACTGTGTCTTTTTAGGCCTGTGCTCTTCAGTCATCTTATGATCCAATGCTGTATTTATTCTGACAGGCTGTTCACGCCTGTGCCTGCTCAGTCAAGACGGTCTGTACCCTTGCTATATCCTTTCGAATCTGGCGTAAACGGGCTGGATTTTCCAACGATCTGATCTTATGCTGAAACCTGAGCTTAAAGAAATCCTCACGAAGATCAAGCTCTTTTTTCCTCAGCTCCTCGTCACTCATCCGACGCAACTCACTCGCCTTCATATGCTGTCTCTCCTTGTAATAACCTTCGTCGGAAACGGCAACTTATATCCGGCCAGCCTGAGAGCTTCTTTTGCAACGTCTTCAGATACACCCTTCAGCTCATAAAGAATTTTCCCGGGACGAATAACACATACCCAGGAGTCCGGAGACCCCTTACCCTTACCCATACGGGTTTCAGCAGGCTTCTTGGTAATGGATTTTGCCGGAAAAACTCGAATCCACATCTTGCCGCCACGTTTAACCTTTCTGTTAATCGCAATACGCGCAGACTCTATCTGCTGCGCAGTCATACGACCGCAGCCTACAGCCTTCAAAGCATAATCGCCGAATGCTATCTGAGACCCTCGCTGGGCCTCTCCCCGCATTCTCCCCTTATGCTGTTTTCTATGTTTTACCTTGCGTGGACTTAACATTTTTATAACACCTGTTAGATATTATCTCCGGACACTGATCAGTCCTGAGATATTTCACTGTCCGCTAATACTTCGCCTTTAAAAATCCACACTTTTACACCGATTATTCCATACGTTGTACTGGCTTCCGCCGTACCGTAATCAATATCCGCACGAAGTGTGTGCAAGGGTACTCGCCCTTCCTTAAACCACTCTGTTCTGGACATTTCAGCTCCGCCGAGACGACCGGCGCAAGAAATCTTAATTCCTTTCACTCCGAAGCGAAGGGCTGAGCTGATAGCCTTTTTCATTGCCCTTCTAAAGGCGATACGGCGTTCCAGCTGAGTAGCGATGCTTTCCGCAACAAGCTGAGCGTCAGCTTCAGGGCGTCGTACTTCCTGAATATCTATCATGCACTCCCGACCGAACTTCCGCTCAAGATCACGCTTCAGATTTTCAATTTCCGCCCCTTTCTTGCCGATAACTATACCCGGACGTGCCGTATGCAGCTTAACCCGTACCTTCTCGCCGGTACGTTCAATAACAATGCGTGCAATTCCGGCATGGTACAACTTCTTCTTCAAATACTTGCGTATCTGCTGATCCTGATACAGGTTGGCGGCATAATCTTTATCAGCGTACCAGATCGAATCCCATGTTCTGGTAATATTGAGCCGCAGTCCTATGGGATTGACTTTCTGTCCCAAGGTATCCCTCCGTTTCCCTATACAGTTAATCTCAAAGACTCAAGAGCGGCCCTAAATTAGGCCTCATCAACAACCACCGTAATGTGGCTGGTCCGTTTCAATATTCTCGTGGCCCTTCCCATAGCACGGGGTCGAAACCTTTTAAGCATCGGTCCCCCATTGATCTGAATCTCTTTTACATACAGAGTATCAACATCAATGGTTTCTGTCTGTTCGGCATTCGCAACTGCGGATTCCAAAACCTTGCGTATGATTTTTGCTGCCTTTTTAGGCATAAATCTCAAGGTAGTGATCGCAGTATCTACATCTTTGCCCCGCACAACATCAGCAACAAGCCTCGCCTTCTGCGGAGATATTCGTATATATTTAGCGACGGCTCTCGTTTCCATCGTCTGACTCCTGATCGTAATCTTGTTTGGAGCTGATAAGTACAGGCATACTCTTTGTACTAAATTAACTAACTTTACTAGCGTTTGCCCTTTCTATCCGCTGCATGACCGTAATAGGTTCTGGTAGGGGAGAATTCGCCCAGCTTATGGCCGACCATATTCTCCGAAATATACACCGGAATAAATTTTCTTCCGTTATGTACAGCAAAGGTGAGCCCCACCATATCCGGAATGATGTCGGAGCGCCTGGACCAGGTCTTAATAACCTTACGAGACCCGGACTCCTGTGCATTCTCCACCTTTTTCATCAGGTGGTCATCAATAAAAGGACCTTTCTTAATTGAACGTGGCATTGTGAAATTCTCCTGATTTACTTGCGCTTGGTCACGATGTCGCGATCAGAACCTTTACGCTTACGAGTCTTAAAGCCCTTGGTCGGCATACCCCACGGGGTACATGGATGTCGTCCACCGGAACTCTTTCCTTCACCGCCGCCCATAGGATGATCAATCGGGTTCATTGCCACGCCGCGAACTGAAGGCCGCCGTCCTTTCCATCGGGAACGTCCGGCTTTACCGAGTTTCTGACTACCGTGCTCCGAGTTTCCTACAGATCCGATGCAGGCTCGGCATTGCTTGTTAAATTTCCGTACTTCCCCTGAAGGTAATTTCACGAGGACATACTCACCTTCTTTTGCCATGAGCTGAGCCGAAGCACCGGCGGAACGTACCATCTGCGCACCTTTGCCGATTTTCATCTCGACATTATGAATAATGGTACCCAACGGGATACTGCTCATCGCCATACAGTTACCGGGCTTGATATCCGCATCATTGCCGGCCATTAAAAAGTCTCCGACCTGAATCCCGGCTGGAGCCAATATATACGACTTTTCACCGTCCGTATAGGTTAAAAGCGCAATATTTGCAGATCTATTCGGATCATATTCAATTGCTGCAACCTTAGCGGGTATATCGGTCTTATTTCTCTTCCAGTCAATGATACGGTACCGTCGCTTATGACCGCCGCCTCTATGTCTTGAGGTGATTCGTCCATAATTATTTCTGCCGCCTGATTTTTTCAAAGGGGCAAGAAGGCTTTTTTCCGGACCTTTATCAGAGAGATCGGACTGGAGAATCGATACGTGATGCCTTTTGCCCGGTGATGTCGGTTTATGGGTCTTGATTGCCATTTTTCTTTCCGTTATCTAAAGCTTTACACTCTTACTCGTCCAAAATAAAAAGGAATCGCTATGGGCTACAGCTCGGCAAGAAAATCAATCTCGCCTTCCGACAAAGTGATATAAGCCTTTTTCCAGTCACTGGTTCGTCCGACAGATTTCAGCCCGACCCTTTTTTTCTTTCCGCGCACCATAGTGGTTCTGACTGCTGCAACTTTTACATCAAATAATTGCTCAACAGCCTGACCGATCTCTATTTTATTTGCTCTCGGATCGACCTTGAAGGCAATCGCGCCGTCAGCTTCCTGCAGACGACTGGCCTTCTCGGTCAGGCAAGGGCACTTAACTATATTATGGAGTACTTTCATACCATCAGCCTCGTTTCAAGCTGTTCCAGACTTGACTGGATTACCATCAATTTCGGATATTTCAAAATATCGTATACATTCAGTCCGGCAACAGGCAAGGTCTTGTACCCCACTGCATTACGTGCAGAAAGCTGAAGGTTTGCGTTCCCGTTATCCGTCACGATGAGACAATGATCAAAATCAAAGGCATTCATCACATCGACAAATTCCTTTGTCCTGGGCGCATCCATTGCAAACTGATCAAGAATGACCACGTTGCCTTCACTCATTCGGGCCGAAAGAGCCATCCGCAAAGCCAGTCTGCGAACCTTTTTCGGCAATGAGTAGCTGTAATCTCTCGGCTTAGGTCCGAAGGTCGTACCGCCGCCGCGCCATACCGGTGAAGAATTACTTCCCGCTCTGGCCCTGCCTGTTCCTTTCTGTCGCCACGGCTTGGCACCGCCGCCGCGAACCTCGCCTCTTGTCTTTGTAGAGGCGGTTCCCCGGCGTCTATTGGCACGCTGCATACAGACTACTTCATGCAGTATTCCTGTATCGACCTCGACACCGAACAAATTATCATTTACTTCAATTTCCGCGACCTTTTCAGCCGAGGTATTCACTACATCACAAACTGACATGAGTATCTCCTTGCAGACACCTTAAGCACTTAGGCCTTGGTATAAATGCTGACCAAACCGTTTTTAGCGCCGGGGACCGCACCCTGAACCAGAAGGATGTTCTCATCTTCACGAACATCAATCACTGTGAGGTTCTTCACTGTTTTTTTATCAGTCCCCATGTGTCCCGGCATCTTCTTTCCTTTGACCACGCGTCCGGGATATGCACTACACCCGATTGAACCGGGCGCTCTATGAAAACCGGAGCCGTGAGAGGCTTTACCGCCTCCGAAGCCATATCGCTTCATAACACCCTGATATCCACGCCCCTTTGTTTTCCCGGTAATATCTACACTGTCTCCGATTTTTACAACCTCGGCCAAAGTGATATCCTGACCGATTTCATAGGTATCGGGCTCAGTTACCCGGAATTCTCGGACGTGATAATATCCGGTTCCACCTGATCGCTTAAAATGTCCGGCTTCGGGTTTGTTCAATCTGGACTCTTTTTTTTCCAAAAAACCGACTTGGATGGCGTTATAGCCCTCCTTGCCTACAGTTTTTTTCTGCAATACCTTACAGGGGCCAGCTTCGATCACGGTAACAGAAATAGACCTTCCCATTTCATTATAGACTCGGGTCATTCCTACTTTCCGCCCCAGTATTCCATTTGTATTCGGCATTTGTTTACCTGTATGCTAACTCTATTCAAAGCGATTCACGCTGATCTGATCTTTGGCACGTTGTAACAAAGAGCGGCTACGGCAGCTTAATCTCCACATCAACACCGGCTGACAGCTGAAGCTTCATTAATGAATCTATTGTCTGCTGGGTCGGCTCAAGAATATCAAGCAACCGCCGGTGAGTTCGCATCTCAAACTGCTCACGTGACTTCTTGTCCACATGCGGTGATCGTAATACCGTATACTTATTGATACTTGTAGGCAACGGAATCGGACCGGCAACTGTTGCACCGGTTCTTCTGGCTGTCTCAACTATTTCACGAGTCGACTGATCAAGTAATTTGTAATCATACCCTTTCAGCCTGATGCGAATTTTATCTGTGGGGATCATTTTTTCCTCTTACTCAATAATTTCGCTGATCACGCCAGCACCTACCGTACGGCCGCCTTCACGGATAGCGAAACGAAGTCCATCCTGCATCGCGATAGGCGTTATCAGCTCTCCCGTGATATGGATATTATCTCCGGGCATAACCATTTCCACACCGTCCTCAAGCGTACAGATTCCTGTCACGTCGGTAGTACGGAAATAAAACTGGGGTCGGTAACCGTTAAAAAACGGGGTGTGACGTCCGCCTTCTTCCTTTGTCAGAATATAGCACTCAGCCTTGAATTTCTTATGCGGAGTGATAGAGCCGGGGGCCGCAAGAACCTGGCCGCGAACGACCTCTTCACGCTTGGTTCCGCGCAGCAGCGCGCCGACATTGTCACCGGCCTGACCTTCATCGAGAATCTTGCGGAACATCTCGACACCGGTAATCGTGGTCTTCTGTGTTTCACGAATACCGACGATCTCAATTTCGTCACCGATATGAATCACGCCGCTCTCAATACGACCGGTGGCGACTGTACCGCGACCGGAGATAGAGAAAACATCCTCGACCGGCATAAGAAAAGGCTTGTCAACATCACGCTCAGGTTCCGGAACCCAGGTATCAACCGCTTCGATCAGGTCCCAAATACATTTCGCCTTGGTCTCGTCTTCCGGATTCTCCAGAGCCTCCAGAGCGGAACCTTGAATGATAGGGGTATCGTCGCCCGGGAAATCATACTTGTCCAGCAGCTCGCGCAACTCCATCTCAACCAGCTCGATCAGCTCTTCATCATCAACCTGATCACACTTGTTCAGAAAAACAACCATAGCCGGAACACCGACCTGACGCGCCAGCAGGATATGCTCACGGGTCTGCGGCATGGGACCGTCGGTGGCGGCGACAACAAGAATCGCGCCGTCCATCTGAGCGGCGCCGGTAATCATATTCTTGATATAGTCGGCATGCCCCGGACAGTCCACATGAGCGTAATGACGCCCCACACTCTCATACTCAACGTGAGCGGTGGCAATGGTAATTCCGCGCTCTTTTTCTTCCGGAGCCTTGTCAATGTCGCTGAAATCTGTAAAATCAGCCTGACCCTTTGTTGACAACACCCGTGTGATAGCCGCTGTCAGGGTCGTCTTCCCATGATCAATATGACCGATGGTTCCGACATTGACATGCGGCTTTGTCCGCTCAAATTTTTCTTTAGCCATCTGCCTTACCTCTTGCTCTTAAATCAAACGCCTCGAATCTTATGTATAATGGCCTCGGCCTGTTTCGCCGGAACCTCTGAAAATGCCTTAAACTGCATGGTAAAAGTCGCCCTTCCCTGTGTTGCCGAGCGCAGAGAGGTCGAATATCCGAACATCTTTGAAAGCGGTACACCGGCTTTCACCACCTGCACATTTCTCTCGGCAGCAACTCCGTCGACCTGAGCGCCTTTCTTATTCAAATCGTTTATCACATCACCCAGATACTCATCCGGAGTCACCACTTCAACAGCCATTATCGGCTCAAGAAGAACAGGGCCCGCCTGAGCGACAGCCTCTCTGCATGCCAGAGCAGCCGCAACACCGAAGGCCATCTCCGTTGAATTCTCTTCATCATATGATCCGTCAACCAGCTCCACCTCTGCGTCAATCAAAGGGTAGCCTATCAACGGGCCGGAATCAAAGGTATCACGAACGCCCTTTTCAATGGCTGCAAGGAACTCCGACGGAATCTGTTTTTTGTCCACACGAGCAGCGAACTGTAAACCGGTGCCGCGCTCGGCAGGTTTCAGTCGAAGAACAACATGTCCGTACTGTTCTTTCGCCCCGCCCTGAGTCTCAAAACGTCCTTCACCGGAAGCCGGGCAAGTTACAGTCTCTTTATAGGCCACCTGCGGCGTACCCACATTGGCGGAAACCTTAAACTCTTTGATCAACCGATCAACTATTATCTCCAGGTGGAGTTCACCCATCCCGGAGATAATCTGCTGAGCGGTATCCTCATTCAGACTTACCCGAAAGCTCGGATCTTCACAGGCAATCTTACCCAAACTTTCCGCGAGCTTTACTTCGTCAGCCTTACTTCTCGCCTCAATAGCGATACCGATAACGGGCTCGGGGAAAGTCATCCTGTCCAAAACAATATAGTCACCGTTTTCACAGAGGGTGTCGCCTGTCATCGTAAACTTCAACCCGACAACAGCACCGATATCTCCGGCACCTACAGCCTGAACTTCCTCACGCTTATTCGCATGAAGCTTAATTAATTTTGCGATCTTTTCCTGTTTCCGCTTCAGCGGATTAAAGACCTTATCACCGACTTTCAGCTCACCGGAGTACACTCTGATGAAGGCCAAATTGCCGACAAAGGGGTCTGATTGCAGCTTAAAAACCAAGCCGCAAAACTTTTCACTCCGCGCCAGTTTGAGGACAAGCGGCGCACCGTCCTTGTCCTCCCCCTCAACTCGGGGGACATCTACGGGCGAGGGCAGGTACCAGGTGACTGCATCAAGTAAGGGCTGTATGCCTTTATTTTTAAAGGCGGAGCCACACAGTACGGGTACCAGCCGCAAGGCTATCGTTGCATCTCGCAGAGCCTTGCGAATCTCACCGGGAGAGATCTCTTGATCATCCAGATATTTTTCCATGATCCCCTCATCGAAGTCGGCCAACTTCTCGAGGAGCGTCATACGGGCGGCCGATGATTTGCTTTTTATATCCTCAGGAATCTCTTCTTCATGGACCGTTCCACCCTTATCACTCTCATCATAGCGGTACAGCTTCTGCTCTATGAGATCAATGGTCCCTGAAAAAGTCTCTTCACTACCGTACGGCAAAGCCAGAACAACAGGAGCAGCCGCAAGAGAATTTTCTATCTCCTCAACAACCCTGTTGAAACCCGCGCCGACACGGTCCATTTTATTTACAAAGGCGATACGCGGAATGTGATAACGATCAGCCTGCCGCCAAACCGTCTCGGATTGGGGCTCAACACCGCCGACCGCACAAAAAACCGCCACTACGCCGTCTAAAACACGCAGGCACCGCTCAACCTCAACGGTAAAATCCACATGGCCCGGAGTATCAATAATATTAACCCGAAAGCCAGCCCACTCGCAAGTAGTCGCAGCGGAAGTAATAGTTATCCCGCGCTCCTGCTCCTGCTCCATCCAGTCCATAACAGCTGTACCGTCATGAACCTCGCCTATCTTATGGGAGCGACCAGTATAATAAAGGATCCGCTCCGTTGTTGTTGTCTTACCCGCGTCAATATGGGCCATTATCCCAATATTGCGAACACGGGATAACGCTCCATTATCAGCCACCGGTCACCCTACATGTTTTTTTCTCAGCCTACCTGTCCAGCCAAAAGAGAAACAGACATTACCAGCGATAATGAGCAAAGGCCTTATTCGCCTCAGCCATCTTATGCGTATCATCACGCTTTTTCACTGACGAGCCTCTGTTATTATAGGCATCGATCAGCTCCGCCGCGAGTTTGTCAGCCATAGAACGGCCGGAACGACTCTTGGCGAATCCGATAACCCATCGAATAGCCAGCGCATTACGTCGATCAGGACGCACCTCGACAGGCACCTGATAGGTCGCGCCGCCTACCCGACGGCTCTTCACTTCCACCCTCGGACGAACATTCTCCATAGCCGTCTCGAAAACAGCCAAAGGCTCCTCTTCGGAAAGCTTCTCCTCCACAACAGCCATCGCGTCATAAAACATACGCCGAGCCAGTGATTTCTTCCCGTCCAGCATCAGACCGTTAGTAAACCTGGAAACCAAAACAGAGTTATATTTCGGATCGGCCTCAACAGCGCGCTTGTTCTGCAACTTCTTTCTCGGCATACCTTTACACTCCGATAAATCTTACAATATAACTATTTAGGACGCTTTGCGCCATATTTAGACCGCCCCTGCTTCCTGTCATTCACTCCCAAAGCATCCAATGTACCACGAACAATATGGTAACGGACACCGGGCAGATCCTTCACACGACCACCGCGAACCAAGACAACGGAGTGCTCCTGCAAATTATGACCTATTCCAGGTATATAAGAGGTAACCTCAAGTCCGTTTGTCAACCTCACCCTTGCAACTTTACGCAAAGCGGAGTTCGGCTTCTTAGGGGTCGTTGTATACACACGAACACAGACACCACGCCTCTGCGGACAGTTCTGCAGCGCAGGCGTATCTGAACGCTTAACCTGCTTCTTTCTTCTTTTCCTAACGAGCTGATTAATAGTGGGCATCTTCCCTTACCTTTTCAATAAAATATACACTCTCTATCTGCGTAAAAAGCAACAGACAGATACTCTATCATCTTCAACACCAAGAGTCAAGAAAAAACAATCACCATGTCATTTAATTTTGTATCTCGACAAACCAGTTCCAGCTGAAATCAAGCGACCCATGATAACGTTTTCCTTCAGGCCGTCCAGTGTATCCACCCTTCCGGCCATTGCCGCATTGGTCAAAACCTTGGTTGTTTCCTGGAACGAAGCAGCTGAAATAAATGAGTCCGTGGATAATGATGCCTTTGTTACCCCTAATAACTGGGGCTCAGCAGAGGCGGGCTGCATGCCCTCATCC
>Ga0316189_10002075_pt1 | contig 19749 bp, 12 predicted proteins | sample LowCovwburrow_MG_FD_204930 | JGI IMG/M metagenome (GOLD analysis project Ga0316189, IMG submission 204930) | Coastal sediment microbial communities from Maine, United States - Lowes Cove worm burrow | ecosystem: Environmental > Aquatic > Marine > Coastal > Sediment | place: USA: Maine... | reverse complement strand
ACGGGCTCCTATGCGACACTCTGAGATACCCCGATGCCCGACGCTCCGCAGCCCGATCCCCTGACCGCAGATGGCCTCTTCCGCAGCTTCGCCGGAGCGCTCACCGGTTTCATGCGGGCGCGTACGGGCGACCGCGCGACGGCCGATGACCTCGTCCAGGAGGTGTTCCTCCGGGTCCACCGCGGCGCCGGCGATCTTCGGGAGGGGGAGCGTGTGGCGGGTTGGGTCTTCCAAATCGCCCGCAACGTCGTCGCCGATCACTACCGTCGCGGCGACGGACGTCCGGAGCGACATAACCACGTCGACGCGGAGCGGCACCTCGAGAATGCCGTCGACGAGGGCTCCGATCTCGAGTCCGAGGGGACGGCGATCCAGAACCGTCAGCTCGGGCTGTGGCTGGCGGCGACGATCCAAACCCTCCCCGAGCCCTACCGCGAGGCGCTGACGCTCGTCGAGCTCGAGGGGCTCTCGCAGAGGCGCGCCGCGGAGCGTCTCGGCCTCTCCCACTCCGGGGTGAAGTCTCGGGTCCAGCGCGGGCGGGCGATGCTCCGGCGCGCCCTCATCCGCTGCTGTGACGTCGAGCTCGATCGGGCGGGGAGAGTGATCGACTACCGGGAGCGCGCGGCGAAGTGCGGCGCGTCCGAGAGCTGTTGCCCATAGGTCGCTTCGGTAGGTTCGACTCCTCACGCGGGTCTTTGCCGTCAACGTCTCGTCATGCGCATCGCTACCGCCAGTTGTCGCCGACCGAGCGGCGGCAAGTCGCCAGGAGCTCGAGCGCCCCGACGGCGCGCCTCGGTCGGCGGTGTCGGACCGCAGCTCCTTGACCCACGGGGCACGGCGCCTCCTCCGGGAGAATCTTCGTGCACGGCCATCATGTGCGCGCCCTGGAAGAGCGGAGCGCCGATCAGGCGATCGCGCGGCCCGTCTAGCCGGTTTCGGCAGCCGCTGAACCCTACTTGCACTTGCCCCAACTGCACCGATTGGACTTGCACTGGTGCTTCTTGGTACAGCCTGTCCCCTTGGACTTCTTGGCCTTGCAGCTCTGCTTGCCAGCGATCGGGTTGCCGCAGTACTGGCTGCTGCTGCAGTCCGAGTTGGACTTGCACTCGTCCTTGGCGGCGCAGTGCCCCCATGAGCAGCGGTTGGTCGCGCACTGAGACTTCTTGGTGCAAGCCTGCCCTTGGCTCTTGAGGGCCTTGCAGGTGGCCTTTCCGCCGATCGGATCGCCACAGTACTGACTGCTCTTGCAATCGCCGCTGTCGCGGCATTCGTCGGCGTCGGCGCACTTGCCCCAGGCGCAACGATTGCTCTTGCACTGCGAGGCCTTCGTGCAAGCGGAGCCGTGCGGCTTGCCATCCGAGGGAGGGTTCGTCGTGTAGGTCTTGCGGCTGATCTGACTGCCCGCGTTCTTCTTCGACTCGGACCTCTCCCACATGGCGACGAAGGCTTCAGGCCCATCGTTGCGCAGCTTGTCGGTGTAGCTCTTCTTCAGGCCGACTGCGTCGAGCTCTTTGTGCCAGTACTTCATCATGCCGACGTGGGTCAGCCCCTCGGTGATGTGACTGCCGTACTTATGCAGCTGGTCCTTCTTGCCGCCGAGGTCACGCCCGCAGTTCTCTAGAGTCCGCGAGTGGACGCCCTCCGTGATCGTCGCGTAGTCGAGCGCGTACCCGACCGAGAGCCCCTTGTCCAGCAAATAGGCGAGGATCTTGGCGGTCTCGGTGGCGGTCTTGGGACAGTTGGTGGTCACGCCCGACTTCGCGTAGTTCTTGGCGTCGAGCGGCCCGACCCGCACGCCGAAGAACCCACCGGTCTTGCGAACTAGATCGATCTCCGAGTCGTCGAAGTCGTACTCGTTCGGCCCGGGTGTCTTGAGCTTCGACGTGCTGTTGGCCACCAACATCTCGTTGGGGTTGTTGTGCAGCGCGTTCATCGGGTAGCCACCGAAGTCTTTTGAGATCTCATCGATGTCGAAGCGCGCGCGTGTGGAGACGTGGTCGATGTTGATGATCATGCCCCTGCGCATGGCCTCTCGAACTACGCGCTCGCCATCGTTGGACAGGCCGAGGTTGTTTCGCTCGACGCCGTGATCCATACGGCTCCCCGCCGAGCCCGAGAACCCTGGCGGTTTGGGGTAGGCTTCGAAGCCGTTGAAATACCCTCCGCCGCCCCCAAGGAAGTAGGCAGCGTAGTTGGCCTCGGACAGATCGCTGTACTTCATGACGCACTTGTCGGTCAGCTTGCTGCCCTTGAACCCACCGTCCCCGCACGTATTGTCGCAGAATTTGTGACCTGTGGTGCCCTTGAGGGGATAGTCCGCCACATAGTCGTCGACGTAGAAGCACCCCGCCATAGCCTGGGTCGCACGGATCACCTTGCCCCCCATCTCGGTCTTCGCCCGGTAGATGTCGGCGCCCGCGAGACGACTGGAGACCTTGTGCGCCAGGTAGAAGGTGCGCACGCCCATGTCGTGGTAGTGGTCGAGTCGGTTGACCGGATCGAAGGTCCGGTCCTCGGCGCCAAACGCATAGTCTGACTCGACACCGAGGACGATCGCGAGCTTGCCGGCCTTGATGATCCGGCGGGCGTCGGCTGCGGAATAGGCGACCTCCATCCACGAAGCGTTGGCCTTGGCCCAGTCCTTGAGGGCGCTAATCTGGCGATCCATCGACTTGACGGTGTCGCCGTGGCTGCACTTGTAGCCATCGCCGCCCGGCCCACCATTGCCCTTGTTGGCGTAGTAGAGCTGCTCGCACATCGCCTCGCTCTCGACCGCGAACGCCACCATGAGCTTGAGCTTGGCGTCGTCGTTGTCCTGCGCGGCCGCCTTGATCCACTGCGTGGAGTAACGGGTGTGCGAGTTGCTGTCATGCAGCGGCCCCATATGGCTCTTGTGGTCGCCCATGTCACCGCCTAGCGCTCCGACGGCGGCCGTAAAGCTGCCTTTGACCTCACCGTGGTCGCACTTGCTCGCGGCCTTACAGCCACCACACTCGGCGGTGTAGCCATTCTCCATCACGCCGTTCCTGTAGTTGCCCTTCTTGCCCGTGAAGGCGTAATTGCCGCCAAACGCCATCGGATTGGTCGGGTGCTCGTGCGTCAGTACGTAGCCACCGCGGATCTTGTCGCCAAGAGGCGACGCGTCCTTCTTGCTCGGAATCTTGCCCCCAAGAGCGGACGGGACGCCCTTCTTTCCCTGGATCTTGACCTTGGTCGGCGCCACAGCCTCGACGTTCATCATGTTTAGCGTCGGCCCCTGAGCCGCGTGGATCTCAGCCACGTTCGACTGGTTCTCGGCCGAGCTGCACGAGGCGATGATCAGCCCTCCAAAGAGCAGGCTGGCGAGGCTGCGCGAAACCGCGCGCGCACTGTGGCGGCGGATGGGGTGCATTTCGCGCGGTTCGATGGACGCGGGGTACAGGGACATGGTGCTCCTGTAGAGACCGGGACGCGCCAACCGGATCACTTTTTTCGTTCAAGCATCCCCGAAACCTCGCACAGGCTCAGCCCAGCACTCGCTCCGAGGCCCTCGCCTCGCCTCCACACCCGACACCGAGCCGCCGTTCACCGCGGCGATCGTCCGGTAGGCGCCCCGCGCGTCATCGCGCGGGACACGAAGATGTGGCAGAGCCGTGTTGGCCGAGACCGAGTCCCATGGCCGTTTACGATCGCGAAGAGCTCGACATCGACCTTCGCTGGCTTGCGACGCGACGCAGCTCCAAGCACCGTGATGGCGACTCGATCGATGTCGCGGAGCCGACCCCCGCCCTACCCGTCCGCGCGCGTCACACGAGCACGCCGCTGATCGGCGAGCTACCGTCGTCGCCGAAGATCGCCCCGCCCTGGCCGAAGGTGCCGGCGATCTCGTACGCCTGGAGGAGGCTGACGTGGAGGTCGGTGAGGCGTGCGGGCGACTGGGCCGGGAAGGCGATCTTCCGGCCGTCGGTGTTGAGCACCCCAGTGCCGCCGAAGAGCATCGGGCAGTTGTGGCCGTGATCGTGGCTGCTACCTTCGCCCATGCTGGGGATCGCGAGGACGATCGTCTCGTCGAGGAGAGTCCCGCCACGGGGCCCCGGAGTGTCGCGGAGAAGCCCGAGGAGCCCTGCGAACTGTTGATTCTGCCAGGTCTCGACCTGCTCCAGGCGGTCCTTCGCCCCCTGATCGCCGTAGTGCGAGAGCGCGTGGTGCCCCCCAGGCGCGTTGATGAAGTCGTGCGAGCGGCCGCTAAGACCGAACTCGATCATAAAGGTGAGGATCCGAGTCTGGTCGCAGAGGAAGGCGAGGCGGATTAGCTCGTGAAAGGCGGCGACCCGACCGGGATAGTCGAGGCCGGGGACAGGCGGCGTTGGTTCAGCCGCACAGACGACTTCGCCCGCGTCGAGGCTCTTCTCGAGGTCGCGCAGGGCGTCGAAGTAATCCTCCAGCGTGGCCTGGTCGGTCTTTCCGAGGCTCATCTGCAGCCCCTTCGCGTCAGCCTCGACCATGTCGATCACGGAGCGCTTGGTCGTCCGCCGGATCTCTGCGGCGTCCCCGACGAGGCCGTCGACGCCGCTGCCGAAGAGGCGCTCGAAGGCCGCTCTTGGGCTAATCGTTGCGACTAGCGGCGACGCAGGTCCGGTCCAGGAGAGGCTCTGGGTGTACGCGCAGGATGAACCGCCGACGTCGCAGGGGCCGGGCTCGCCGGCGCCCCACTGCAACGACTGGAAGCGGGTTGTCGGCGCGAGCTGGTCGGCGAGGATCTGATCGAGGGAGATGTTGTTCTCGATGACGCCGCCCGCGACGGTCGAAATCGTGGTGCCCGTCATGACCGTCCCGGTGCCCATCGCGTGCGCTGCCCCAGGGCTCTGGAGAGCAGCGTTGTTGGTCAGGTTCTGGAGGGCGAGCGTCTGCCCCGCGAATGGTTGCAGCGACGACGACTGGGCCGGGAAGATGAGGTCGCCCATGCTCCCGCTCGGCACCCACCACTCGGGACGGCGGCCGTTTGGGAAATAATAGGCGAGAAAGCGCGGTGCGGGCTCGGCGGCTCGCGCAGTCCGGACGGAGAAGATCTCGAGCGTCGGCAGGGCGAGGGCGGCAGCACCTGCGCCGAGGAGAAAGCGGCGTCGTGAGGGTAAGGACATCGGCGTCACTCTCCGGGATCCAGCGGGGCGGGCGAGCGGAAGCTCGGGGTGTGGACGATCGCGTCGATCAGCTCAGGCAAGGTAGCGCCAACGGCTGTCGCATCTTCGGCGATCGTCTGCAGCGTTTTCACATCGCCGGCCATCGGCAGCCGGCCGACGGCGTAGGTGAAGAGGTTGCGGGAGAAGCACTCGACGAAGGTCTCGCTCTCGGCGTAGAGGTCGGCGAGACCTGCAGCGCCGCGGAAGGTCCGCCCGTCGGGCAGCTCGCCGACGTTGTCGACCTCGGGGTCAGCGACCGGCTGGGCGATGGCGTTGTACTCTTCGAAGCCGATCCCGACGACGTCAAGGAAGATGTGGCAGTTCGCGCACCCCGGGTCCTCGCGGTGCTGCTCGAGGGCATCACGGACCGAGTCGGCCTCGCTGAACGCCGGCGGATCGAACTCGAGGCCGGGCGGTGGAGGCGGGACCGGGACGCACGTGAGGCGCTCGGAGATCCAGCGACCGCGGCGGATCGGCGACGAGTGATCGGCGTGGGAGGTCGCGGTCAACCAGCCCCCGAGGGCCAAGAGACCGCGGCGATCCTCCCCGGCTGCTGGCATTCGGATCATCTCCGCAGAGTCGACCGGCTGGTCCCCATAGTGGGCCGCGAGCACGTCATTGCGGTAGATGAAGTCGGGGAGGATCAGCGACGAGACGGGGTCGTCGTTGGTGAGGAAGTCGCCGAAGAAGAGGCGCGACTCCTCGGCCATCGCGGCCCGCACCGACTCGTTGAACGAAGGGTACTGTCCCGAGTCGGGGTTGAAAATGCTGAGGTGGCGGAGCGCGAGCCACTGCTCGGCAAAACCGTCAAGGAGGGCCTCCGCCCGCGGATCCTCGATCATGAACGCGACCGCCTCAGAGAGCCCCTTATCGGTCGCCAGGCGCCCCTCTGCGGCCATGTCGAAGAGGCGCTGATCGGGCATCGAGCTCCACAGGAAGTACGAGAGGCGGCTGGCGAGGACGTAGTCGTCGAGCCAGGCGTCGGCGTCGGCGTCAGCGGTCGTCCGCGCCCGGTAGAAGAACTTCGGCGAGAGCATCACCGCCCGTATCACCAGGCGCAGGGCAGCCTCGGCGCCCTCCCCTTCGCCCTGGAGCTGGTTCCAGAGGGCGATCAAGGTAGCCCCCTCATCGGCGCTGAGGGGCCGTCGCCAAGCTCGGGCGGCGAAGGTCTGGATCACCTCGGCGTAGCAGGCTGCGTCGGCATCTTGCGCCGGCTCGCAGACGTAGACGAGCGACCGGCCTGGACCTGGCGCTTGCTCTACGGAGCGGACCTCAAGGCCGAGGACAAACACATTGTTAAAGGTGTTCGCCGCCGCCTGGTTGACGTGATTCGTCGGGATCACCTGGACGATGTGGGTCCCTGCCGTGAGGGCGATCGGCTGGACGTGGGCCGTCGGCGTCGCGGCGCTCCCCTGGACACCGAACGTCGGGAGGGCGACGCCGTCGACCTGGAAACGGGCCTGGGAATCAGGCGCAGCACCGCCGACGGCCATCCCCGCGGTGAGGACGATCTCGGCGTCGAGGGGCTCGGGGACCTCGACGCTGACTGTCAGCGGCTGGCCGCTGAGGGCCCAGAGGTCGCCAATCGGGTAGCCGCCGTCGACCGCGAGGGCATCGCCGGAAAATGAGACGCGGAAGGCAGGCTGCGGATCGAGGGCCTCGGTGATCGCCGCTCGCGCCGCCAGATCGTAGGCGTCGATCAAGCTCGACGAGACCGTGAGCTGCGACGCCATGTTGTCAAAGCCGTTGGCCTCCGGGTCGGGCCCAAAAGCATCGGCAGGACGCAGCGTCGTGCCGAGGAGGTCGCGAACAGTGTTGTTGTACTCAAGGCGGTTGAGCCGGTGCATCGGCGTCCACGGCAGCCCGGGGGCTGCGTTGGGGTCGCCGGTGTTGCCAGTGTCGCCGGTGTTGCCAGTACCCCCCGAACCGCCGGTCCCGTCAGTGCCGCCGCCACCACTGATACTTGCGATCGTGGTGGTCGCGTTCGGCGTATCCACGCCGGTGTAGCAACCGAGCGCAAAAATCGCGGCCGTCGCCACCGGAACCAGGGCCAGTGGCGCCATATGGAAGGCTCTTGGGCGCCCTGAAGACATAGACAAATTATATACCGAGCGAAATCGCGTTTGTCTATAGGCCACGTTGTGAACGACGCTCGGGGTCGTCTGGAGCAGGCAAGATGACCGTGACGCGATGAAGAAGAGGAAATTGTCCTGATGATCGCGGTCTCAGACTGTAGACTGCAGCCTGCACGCACCTCGGACACGGCGAGGTGCTCGACCAGCGTCCGCGCTGTCGCCGACGCGCCGACGCGCTCCAGGGCCTCGGCGGGCCAGATCGCGTTGATCACGCACAGCGGCTTGGCGACATGCTCGATGTCGGCTCGGCTGCTCCGCATCAGGTCGGGGGCAAGCACCGGGGCATGACGCCCCCGGTCCACCGCGACACAGTCCTCCTCGGTAGTTCACACGAGCGCGAAAGTTGGGATCTCAACAGCAAAGCGCCATACGCGCGAATCTGAGGAGTCCCCTCACCTATCGCAGGATTCTCCACGCGGCGGGCCAAGCCGCAAGCGATCACAGCCCCGGCCCAGCGACTTTTTCACCGCCGTGTTCGGCCCCTCAACTGGGGGCGCCTTCGCCCGAGCTCTTCGGCCCCGAGACCCTCCTAGATTCGCCAACAAACCCTGACTACACTGGACGGGTGCGGAAATTCGGAGCTTTCCTCCTGGGTCTTGGTCTCTTCTCCAGTGGGTGTTTTTCGGATCCGCTCGGCGAGCCGATATCGACGACGAGAACTACGGGGACGACGACAACGGGGACGACAACGGGGACGACAACGGGGACGACAACGGGGACGACAACAGGGACGACAACGGGGAGCACGACCCTGGATCTGTCGACGACTGATGATCTGCGGACGACCGGCGACACATCGACAACCGGCGATCCGCCGTTTCCCAACCCGATGAGCATCGTCGCTGATATCGCCGCATGTGTTCACCTCAAAGAGGCGGAGTTTCCCCACGGGCCGCCGAGCACGTGCACCATGGTGGCGACCACCTACAACATGACCGAGCACCAGGGGATACTCGCCGTCGATGACGAGGTCATCGAGGCGAACAACCAGCAAAGCAGCACCTTCCTCCGCTTTCGCCTCCCCCCGGGCTCTGACGCGGTGAAGATCGTCGCGATGGAGCTCCGCTATGTCGTCGCCGATGGAGAGATGGCCGGGGGCAATCGCGGTGCCATATTCGGTGTTCTCCCCTTTGAAGAGGCCGCGTTGGAGACGAGCGTTCCTGCGCAGGGCGGGCTCCTCAGCATGGACCCCAACCCCGGTCTCTCGGCTGAGAGCAACTCGGAGATCATCCGAAGTATCGGGATGCCAGTGATCGCAGCGGGCGCAATACATCTGACGATCGTTCCCTCGGGGGACAATGGGCTCTTGATCCACGGGCTTGAGTCAGGAGAGGAGAATGCGCCCACATTGTTCGTCTATTGGATATGAGCACCTGAGAACGACCGCGACCCCTCACGGTCCCACGTGGATGACCTTGCCGTCGAGCACATCCGCGAGCCACTCGGGCACGCCCTTCCCGTCGACCCAGGTCGTGTTGAAGCCGAAGCGGAGGACCGTGTGGGCGATGCCGGTGCGGTAGAAGGTCGAGATCAACGCGTGGTTCTCGGCACGGATCGCCTCGAGGCCGTCGACATAGGTGGCGATCGGGACCGCGGAGGAGAGGCCCTCGCAGTTGTCGTAGTGACCGCCGCCCCAACCGGCGCCCATGTACGTGCGGATGACCTGATCGGCGGTGTTCGAGTAGAGGCCGAAGCGGACGTCGGGATATTCGCCCAGGACGTGCTCCAGGAGGCTGCTGGCGAAGTCATCCTCGTCGCACTCCGGGCACTCCGCGAGCACAGTCCCGTCGAGCCCCCAGACCTCGCGGAAGAGCTGCTGTAGGCAGGGCGCGATCACGTCGTTGCCGAGCGGCGGGCCCGAGTCGTCGACGACGGTCAGCTCCACCCCGTCCCCATAGGCGTTCGCGACCTGCGTCGCGTTGAGCGCCGCGCCGAAGCCCCCCGCGCTAATCCCCGTCAGCAGCACCCGCTCGGCCTCGAAGCTGGGGACGAGCCGCTCGAGGTAGCGGGTGATGTTGCGATAGCCGTGGAAGTAGCGGAGCTCGCCGCCGAGCTCGGCCTCGTTGTCGCCCGAGTGGATGTCCCCCGTGCAGTACGGGACGTAGATCATCGTCCAGTCGCGGACTGGGTTGTCATCGTTGCTCCGGCTGAAGACCCCGTCGATCGGCGGGACGAAGGGGATATTGAAGGCCGTGAAGTCGCAGGCGTCGCTGAAGCAGGCGCCGCCCCCCTCGAGGTAGATCATCACGTTCTTTGAGCCGGGGTTGTAGTTGACGGCGAAGCCCGCGGTCGAGCCGTTGAGGCAGGCCGTGCCCTCGATGTCGACGTACTCCCACTCGAGCTCCGGCGGGGCGAGGAGCTCGACCTCTGTGCAGTCGCTGCGGCACCCGTCGAAGTCGTCGCCGTCGCCGTCATCACACTCCTCGCCGGGATCGAGCGCTCCGTCGCCGCAGATGGGATCCTCGGGTCCGGCGCTGCTGCTAGAGTCGCTGGTCGTCACGCCGGTCCCAGCGGTGCCCGTCGTCTCGCCGCCCGACATCGTCCCGCTCGCGTCGGTCGTCGCCGTCGCTGAGGTCGACGGGGAGCTGCTGCCGCGGGAGGCTGAGGGCTCGGTCGTCCCCCCCGAGGAGGACCCCTCATCGGTCGCCGAGGCGCCCCGATCGTCGCCGCCGCAGGCCGCCAGGGCCAAGGACGACGCCAGGGCCACGCCCGTCGCCGAGCGCCAACGCGCCCGGGAGAGAGACGAAGAGGCATACTCGAGCACATGGACGGAGGCCTTCAACATGGGAGCACTCTATCACTCTGCGAGCGATAGTGACCCCGGGCCCGCGTCTCGGCGAGGTTAATACTGACAGTAGGTACGCGAAACCGTCGTAAAATCCGTCTTCGTAGCCGAAGTCACAGCCGGCGACCGCTCCCTCGTCGTGGCCAGCCTCGTAGCCCGCCTCGAAGCCGTCGTAAAACCCGTCGTCGTAGCCGATCCCGCCACCTTCGCCAGATGTCCGCAGAGCCGCCGACGCGCAGCCGCCCAGGACGCTGCGGCACCCGCACCTACGAGGTCATCTCGACCGCCCTCGCTCCTGCGATGGGCGACCTCTCCACGCCTCTCCTACGTGTTCTCGATGGCGCTCCTGCGGGCTCAAGCGGTCTCTTTGAACTGCTCCTAGGCCCACAACCGCCTGGAGACCCGGCCTGTCTCCAGGGTGTGTCATCACCACGGCCGCCGCTCGGTGTCGGGAGCAGCCCGACACCCTGGGCGTTCTTGCCCCTTGCCCCGTCGGGCCCGCACGGCGCCGCGAGCCGATGTCACGGCGCCGGCGAACGTCACACCTTGGGTGCCAGCTTCTCGCCGAGCTCCATCGTCACGACGACGGTGCCGTCTGCGAGCCCATCCTCATCGTCGGAGTACGTGACCGAGCACTCCCAGAAGGCCCGCGTCTTCATCCGATATGCACGATCGATCCGGATCTGCCCGCGAAACTCTCTCGGGTTTAACACCTTGCGAAAAGTGCTGGTAACGTTCGTTATGAGGACATTGGGCAGCTGACGCTCGAAGTAGCCATCCATGTTCATCGACGAGAACGCCGCGAGGAGGTCGCGGCGAACGCACTCGGCACCCATCGCGTAGAGCAGCTGGTTCGCGCAGATCTGGAACTCCACGGCGTTGAAGTGCCCTGTCGAGTCGATGTAGCAGGAGTCTCCGATGCTAAAGACCCCCTCTCCGACCACGCACTGGCTCGCGCCATTGGTGCTGGGAGATAGGCCCATGGAGACACTCTTTAGGTACTTGCAATGATCCCGGTATGGAATCAGGACCTGCGCAAGCAGCTCCGGTGACATGTCCCATCGATCCTCTGCTGAGGGTCGTATAACAGCTTGCATGGATGATGTCCTCCTCAACTTCGAAGTGCTCACATGGCCCCGCAGCGACGAGCGCGAGCCGGCGCTGCGGGGCGTCAACACACATACCGCCTACCAAGAGCGGGTGCGCGCGACGCAGGCTACTCGGTGACGATTCCCTCGTAGAACGGCACCAGGTCATCGATGCCGAGGCGGAAGAACGTCGCCTCGCCGACCATCTCACCTGCCCGGTGGATCAGCATGCGGTTGTCCCACATGATCATCTGGTCGGGGCCCCAGGTGTGCGTATGAACATGCTCAGGCCGGTTGATGAACTCGAAGATCTCCTTCAGCGCGGCCTGGCTCTCCTCGTGCTTGAGGCCGTTGATCTTCGTCACAAAGCCATTGTTCATGTAGAGGCAGCGCCGCTTGTTCACGGGGTGGGTGATGACGCAGGGATGCGTCGGCGCGGGGAACGCTCGTCGCCCATTGTCGATGAGCTCGCCGATGTCGAGGTGCGCGTCAACATCACTCTGCCCCACCTTGTAGCGGAGCACTGGGTCGTGCTCGGCCGTGTGGTTGTCGACGATCTCGCGCAGGTGGCTCGGCATCGCATCATAGACATCTGCCATGTTGATGAAGAGCGTCTCGCGCGTCGCCTCCGGAAGGAGCCTCGGGAAGAGCACCGTGAGCGGCTGTGGCTTGCGCATGAACGAGAGGTCGCTGTGCCAGAAATACCCGCTCCGGGCCATTCCCATCCCCCGGCTCTTCTCGTTCGAGGACACGAACACGCCCTCGTACTCGGGGTGGCGGTAGCGCGGGTCGGGGTAGGGCATGATCGCGCCGAGCTTGAGCCCCATCTCGCGAAATTCACGGACCGTAAGGTGCTGGTCGGTGAACAGAACCATTGAATGCTCATGAATGGCCGCGAGAATCTCACGCACCGCATCCTGATCAATCAAGTTGAGGTTTACGTCGCGAAGCTCGCGACCAAGGGTCTCGCATGAACCTTTAACAATCTCCATCTGACTATCTCCTGTGTGACAAGAACAATGAAAGGGTTGGTCGGCGCTCGCCTTAGTCGACGAGCGATGAGAGGTGACGGCTGACATCTTCGGCGGATCGAATCTCGAGATCGAGGAGCGTCCCGAACACTCGGCGTACACGCTTGTAGGCGTCATCGACGGCCGCATTGAGCGCATCCAAGGGTACAGCCTCCTGGGCCAAGGCGCTCGTTTTGTAGTGATTTACCAACATATTGACCGGATGACCGACCCGCTGGTTGAGCCCAGGAGTTGTCCAGAAGAGCAGGACCTTAAGCGCGTCCACCTTCTCCTGGGTTGGGTTTTCGGACCGCTCGAGGCGGCGCTTGGCGTAGCGATAGAAGTGGGCCGCGTGTCGAGCCTCGTCCCCGGCGACGTTCATGATGATGCGCTTGAGGAGCGGCTCAATGTTCGGCTGCGAGGCCACCATGACGTAGAGCCTGGCGGCGACAGTCTCTGAGATCACGTTGGTCGCCAGCGTGCCCATCCTCGAAGGCATAAAGGGGATGGTCTGGCGCCCCTGGAGCATGAAGCGATCGTCGAACTTCTCGCCGAAGGCGTCTAGCCAGCGGAGAAAGACCGTCGGGTGCTTGGTCTCCTCGTAGAGCCAGATCGTGAGCCACTGGGTGAAGTCGGCGTCGTCCGCGAAGTCGGAGAAGAACCGCTCTGTCGCGCTGAAGGTCGTGAGTTCACCGATGAGCGCCTCGCGGACGACGCTGCGCCACGCAAGGGAGACGTCCTGAGTGCGGATGCTCGACCACGGGTAGTCGGTCATCCGCCAGCGAACAGCCTCGGCCTCGTCGTAGAACCGGTAGAAGAGCCCATCGTCAAAAATACTCTGCTCGGTTTCCGATACATCGTTGGTTTGCATGATATCTCCTGACTAGGGCTTCACAGAGCGTTTTCGGATCACGTGGAGAGGACAGTTGTAGAGCGCCGCGTACATCGCCGTTGTCTCCTCTACGGTCTCCGGTTGGCGGACGATGACGGCGGCGTCTTCGCCCATCGCGATCAGGCCCGGAGCCAAGGATGAGCAGGCTCCACAGCGTAGGCAGCCCTCCGGGGCCACGGAGAAGATCGGAGATTGCGGTTCTAGTCTCTCATTCATGGAGGCTGCCCTTCTCGGCTGATGAAGCGCCGGGTCCAGCGCGCTCGGTGGCACGCTATCCAGCCGCTCGTCGGTGGCTGGGAGGTTGTCCGCGGTCATGAAGATCCCTCTTCAACTAGGGGTTCGTGAGCATGTGGTAGACATGCGTCTCTGGTGTTCGGAGCGAGCGGCGCCTGCAAGCCCGGATATAAGAGCGTACGGGCGCCGCTACACGGTCATGACCTCAGCCCGGATATTGCTCTACAAGCTCTGCTGGAGTCCGCCAGCGTTGGGCTGAGAGAAGATCGGGTTGTTCATGAAGAGCTTCTCGCGCAGCGTCACGACGATCTTGCGCGGTGGCAGGTAGGTCTGTCGACCGTGGGTGGAGAGGAGGTTGTTCACGAGCATGAACTCCTTCTTCTTCCAGGGGATCACGACCATATGCTCGGCGTGCAGCTTGTGCATGTAGTCGATGAAGTCTTCGGGGATCGGAGTGCCGTCGCCAAAGAATGATGCATAGGGCTGCATCGCCGGATCATCAGGCAGGTGAATGTTCACTGACGCGTTCATCTTCTTGATGAATTCGCGGTGCCAGAGGTTGATGCACGCGAAGAGTACGCGGGCACCGCTGATCGGGTCGCGCGTCACCGCAGGGACCAGCTTCTTTGTCCGCAACCAGTCCTCGGTGATCCATTCCCAGTCGATCTTCGAGCTGCGAAGTATGTCCTCGAGCTCGCCTCGATCCGTCGTGTGCCAGGTCTTGCTCCAGCTCTTGAAGTTCGCCTCGTTGTAGTTGCGGACGAAGAGCGCGCCCATCCGCTCCAGCTTGTCCATCACGTCCGGCGCATAGGCCTCCAGCATCCGACCGATCTTCCGGGCGTCGGTGACCGGAGTCCCACCACTTCCGCTCGCGGGGGTGTCGCAGTAGAAGCAGATATAGCGGGGCGTATAGTTGTGATACGCCAACTCATGATGCTGAACGATCGGCAGCGAAGGGGGGGCGTCGGTCGACGTATAGACCGTCGAGTACACCTGGGTGCGCGGCGAGACTCCGCCGAGGTAGGGGAGCGGGTCCCCCGCGAAACTATCGATCAGGCCTTCAAACCCGCGGGTGTCAACCTCGAAGCCGCGGAAGTAGAGCGCACCGTAGTGGTCAAGCGCCTCCCGGAGCGCCTCCCGGTGCTCGGCGAACCATGCTGGGGTCCCGCAGCGGGCGGGGTTTTTCGCGGTGACGAAGAGGAGAAAGCCGTTCTCGTCGTCATAGAGTTGGGTTTGCGTGTCGGCAAAGCTTGGGATGTTCATAGTAGCCTCTGTGGTCATTTCACCCAGTAGGAGAGGAGGTGGTCGAGGAGGGCTCCGCAGGTCGGGCAGTCGAAGGCCAAGGTTGCGGGCAGCTCCATGCTCAGGCGAGCCTCCAGCCGCCTGCGAATGTCCACCGCCATCAGTGAGTCCATGCCGAGCTCTTGCAGCGGTTGGTCGAGCAAGACCCGGTCCGGATCGTGGAGCCTGAGCACGGCCGCGACCTCGGCGCGGACCAGGCCCAAGAGCAGGTGCTCTCGCTCCTGCGTGTTCGCAGCTTCCAGGCTCTCCGGAAGGGTCTGCGACTTCTTCGGGGGCTGAGCAGGCGCAGCGGGCTGAGCGGGCTGAGCAGGCGCAGCGGGGGCGGTCTCGGGGAAGAGCGACCGAAGCCACGGCCGGCCGGCCTCACGGCCCAGAATCTCCCTGTCGAGCTCGACAGGTGTCAACAGCGACTCGGGTTGCTGCATCGAACGATCGAGCTCCCTCAGGGCCACAGCGTTGCTCATCGAGATGAACCCCGCCTGGCGCATGCGGTCCTTGTGGAGATCGGAGAGGCGCGCGGCCATGCCGACCTCCCCCCAGGGTCCCCACGCCAGTGACTGCGCCGGTAGTCCGAGCTTGTGTCGGAGCTGACACAGAGCGTCGAGGAAGGTGTTCGCGGCCGCATATGCACCCTGCCCCTCGCTGCCGACGAGCCCCGCGACGGAGGAGAAGAGCATGAAGGTCGACAGCGACCGAGTCTTGGTCAGTCGATGTAGGTTCCAGGCCCCCTTGACCTTTGGCGCGAAGACATTGGCGACGTTGTCGGCGGTCAGCGAGGCCGCGAGACCTCCGTCAAGCACCCCGGCCGTGTGGAAGACAGCAGTCAGGGGGTGCGCCTCGGGGATCGATTCGAGGAGCGCCTCGAGGGCCGCGAAGTCGGCGACATCGCAGGCGGCGATCTCGGCCTTGCAGCCGACTGTCGCGAGCTCAACGAGGAGCTCGGAGGCCCCCGGCGCGTTGAGGCCCCGGCGCGAGGTCAACACCAGGTGGCGCACGCCGTGGTGCTTCGCCAGGTGTCGTGCGACCTCCACCCCGAGCCCGCCAGTGCCCCCCGTGATGAGCACCGTGCCCTCCGGATCGAGGACCTGGGTGTCGAGGATCGGCGCTTCGATCTGCTCCCATCGGGGGACCAGGCGCTTGCCTCGACGGAGCGCAACCTCCGGCTCGTCGCTGGCGAAGAGGGCCGCGACGAACACCTGCTGCGAGGCCTCATCCCCGTCCATGTCGAGGAGCATCCATTGCCGCTGGGGGTTTTCGCTGCGAACCGAGCGAAGCAGGCCCCACAGGGGTGCCGATGCCAGCATGTTCTTCTCGCCCTGGCTGGGCAGGATCGCCTCGGAGGTGACGAGAACGTAGCGGTACTCCGCGAACTCCCGCGCACTGGTCCAATCCTGAAGCTCCCGGACCAACTCGGTCGTGGTCTCTCGTGCGGCGTCGCCGATGTTGCCATCATTGGGGGGATCGACGACGCGGACCACAGTCGACACCCGGCGTCCGTCACGGAGCAGCCGCTCGCGGAGCTCGGAGGCAGTGTCGACCCGCAGGACGTCCACCCCCGCGATGCGCAAGAGCGCGGTGACCTCGTTTGCGTTGGCGCCCGAGCCAACGACAGCACAGGTCGCCCGGGCGGGGACGTCCGAGGTCAGGGGCTGCGATGTCCAGTCCACACGGTAGAGATGGGCCGGTTGTGACTCCGCCGCGTTGGCGGCCGCGAGCAGGGTGGCCTTTCTCAGCTTCTCGGGCGAGATGCTGCGAAACTCCATGTTCATCGCCGACGCCAGCAGGTGGCCGTCCGTGTCGTAGATCGACATCGACGCGCTCATCGACTGGCCTGAGTCGTCATGCTTGCCGAGCGCCAGGTGAGCCCGGACCTCCCGTGACGACTTTGCCTGCGAGATCTGCAGCTGCTGGAGCTCAAAGGGGACCAGGACCTCTGGGCTCTCGAGCTGACCGGCGGCGAAGATAAGGTGCAGGCCCGCGTCGAGAAGCGCAGGGTGGACGCCGTAGCCATCGATCTCCTGGTCCTCGGGCAGGGCTAGAGTCCCGTACACGTCGGCGCCCTTGCGAAAGGCCTCGCGAAGGCCCTGGAACGCAGCGCCGTATCGAAGGCCCTTGGCCGCGAGCCCCTCGTAGAGCCCCTCCAGCGGGATGCTCGTCGACGAAGCAGGAGGCCAGGTCGCCAGGCTCAGGTCGTCCGAGAGGGCAAGCTCTGCCCCCAGAGAACCGGAGGCATGGAGGACCCAGGGACCCTCGCTGCCCGACTCGATCGCCCGCGCATGAATGCGGAAGGATCGCTGCCCCTCCGCGCTCGCGGGATCGACCGAGACTTGCAGGACCGCCGCCCCGTCGCGCGGCAGGACCAAAGGCGCCTGAAGGGTCAGGTTGCGGATCTGAGGAACGCCCATACGGCGGCCGGCCGCGGCCAAGAGATCGACATAGGACATCCCAGGGACGATGATCTCGCCAAAGATCGCGTGGTCCGGCAGCCAAGAGATGTCAGTTTGGCTGAGGCGCGCGGTGAAGAGGTATCCCCCATCGGGGAGCGCGATCTCGGCACCGAGCATCGCGTGGGAGACGTCGCGAAGCCCCAGGCCCTCGGCGTCCTTGTCCTTCTGTTGCGATCCTCCGATCCAGTAGCTCTCTCTCTGAAAGCTGTAGGTCGGGAGATCGATCTGCCGTGCACCCGCACCCGCGAGCACAGCCGCCCAGTCGAGGGTGATACCGGCGACATGGGCCCGCGCGGCCGCGCCGAGCAGAGCCTTCTCTTCTTGGTCTTTGCGCAGGCTGGGAATGAAGGTGCTCTTCGCCGAGGTGGAGCAATTCGCGGCCATCGCGGCCAGCGCGCCTCGGGGTCCGCACTCGACATAGCAGTCGGCGCCTGCAGCATCCGCGTTCTTCACCGCATTCAAGAAGCGAACCGCGCCGCGCAGCTGGCGGACCCAGTAGCGAGGTTTACACATCTGCTCAGGGCTGACGATCTTGCCGGTGAGATTGCTGAGGATCGGAATCTTCGGCGGGTGATAGGTGAGGGTCTCCGCCACCTGCCGGAACTCCTCGAGGATGCCGTTCATATGCGGCGAGTGGAAGGCGTGGGAGACTCGCAGCTTGCGAATCCGCTTGCCCTCCGCTTCGAGCTCGGCGGCGATCGTCTCGGCAGCGCTCGCGTCACCGGAGATCACCGTCTGCTGCGGCTCATTGATCGCCGCGATGGACAGACAGTCCTCCATGCCCGCGAGGAACTCCGTCACCTCCGCAGCGGTCGCGCTGATCGCGTACATCGCACCTCCGGAGGGAGCGCTCTGCATCAGGCGGCTTCGAGCCGTCACCAGCGTGCATGCATCGGCGAGGGAGAGGACCCCGGCGACATGTGCCGCCGCGAGCTCACCTATCGAGTGTCCGAGGAGGAGGTCGGGGACAAGGCCCCAGGCCTCCCACTGTCGGAAGAGCGCGACTTCGAGGGCGAAGAGCGCGGGCTGGGTGAACCTCGTCTCGTCGAGCAGACGGGCCGCGTCGCTCTCGGGGGGTGCAAACATCACCTCCAGGAGAGGTCGGGGGAGCTTCGGGTCGATCTCCGCGCAGAGCTCATCCAAAGCCGCGCGGAACTCGGGGAAGCGGGCGTAGAGCTCCTTCCCCATCTCGGGGGTTTGACTGCCCTGGCCGGGGAAGAGAACGACCCGTTTGCCATGGCGACGACCGACCACGTCGGAGTGGATCTCTGGCGGTGAACCTCCCGCCGAAAATCCTCGGAGGGCACTCGCTACATCCCCCAGCTGCGCATCGCGGGCGACGGGCATGGCGAGGCGCGCGGGGAAGTGGGTCCGCGTCTTCGCCAGCGAGAACGCGAGGTCGGCGATGGCGATAGAGGGATGTTGATCGAGGTACTCCGCGAGCCGGCCTGCTTGTGCCTTGAGCGCGGTGACATCGGTCCCCGAGACCAGGATGGGCATCTCCTCGAGGAAATTGTCGCCCGTTGGGGGCTCCTGCTCTGTCAGAGGGGCCTCCTCGATGATCACATGGGCGTTGGTGCCACCGATCCCGAAGGAGTTGATCCCCGCGCGTCGGACACGGCTTCCCCGCGGCCACGGCCTCTGCTCCTGGAGGAGCTTGAGACCGCTACCTTCCCACTGAATCCGGCTGCTCAGCTTCTCCGAATGGAGAGATTTCGGCAACTTCTCGTGTTTGAGGGCGAGGACGATCTTGATCAGCCCCGCAACACCAGCAGCGGTCTGGGTGTGGCCGATGTTCGACTTTGCCGACCCCAGGTAGAGCGGCCGGTCGCTCGTCCGCTCGGGGCCGAAGACCGCCGAGAGCGCCTTTGCCTCGATCGGGTCGCCGACCATGGTTCCGGTCCCGTGCGCCTCGAGCACGTCGATATCTCCGGTGGTCAGACCGCTCTCCTTGAGAGCTTGGCGGACCACACGCTTCTGGGCGTCCGGGTTGGGGACAGTAAGACCGTTGCTCCGACCGTCTTGATTGACCGCGGAGCCGCGGATAACCGCCAGGATCGGCCGCTTCTCCCGCTGCGCATCGGAGAGACGCTGGAGGACGAGCACACCACAGCCCTCGGCCCAGCCAGTGCCGTTGGCACCGTCCGAGAAGCTCTTGCACCGGCCGTCCTTGGCGAGAGCGCGCAGACGGCTGAATTCGACGAAGGTCCCCGGTGTGGCCATCACCTGAGAGCCACCGCAGACCACCATGTCACACTCACCAGAGCGCAGCGCTCTGACCCCGAGGTGAGTGGCGACGAGAGATGAGGAGCAGGCGGTGTTGATGGTGACGGCCGGCCCCTGAAAGTCCATCGTGTAGGAGACGCGACCGGACAGGACGCTGCCATCTCTGCCGGTGAAGCCGTACCCGTCCATCCCCGCCATCCCGCGGCTTCCGCCCCAGGGCTCGTAGTCCGAGTACACGGTGCCGAGAAAGACGCCAGTTTGAGTCTCTCGGACATCTGCGGGCCGGATCTGCGCACTCTCGAGGGCCTCCCATACGCACTCGAGGGCGATCCGCTGGCCCGGGTCCATTCCCTCTGCTTCGCGGGGGGCGATTCCGAAGAACGCGGCGTCGAAGCGATCTACGTTGTGGACGAAGCCCCCCTGTGTGCAGTAGGTCTTCCCCTCAGCGTCGGGGTCGGGAGAGTAGAGCTT
>Ga0316189_10002074_pt1 | contig 19753 bp, 11 predicted proteins | sample LowCovwburrow_MG_FD_204930 | JGI IMG/M metagenome (GOLD analysis project Ga0316189, IMG submission 204930) | Coastal sediment microbial communities from Maine, United States - Lowes Cove worm burrow | ecosystem: Environmental > Aquatic > Marine > Coastal > Sediment | place: USA: Maine... | reverse complement strand
AATAGGCACCAATAAATGCGTTTATCTCATTTAAAATTCGTAAAATGATTCTCCAAAGTAATCACACGCATAGTAAAAATCTAAAGATTTTTCAAAAATCAGTGAGAACCGCTTATTTAGATTCCTTCATCTCCCTTATATATAGTAAACATAAGCCTTTAAAAAGATTGGAAATAAAACTCCCCGCCAATTTGACGGGGAGTCTAAGAAAGCTCCTTCTCTTGGGCTTACTTCGACAACGCTCAGTATAAACTTCTCGCCCAATCTAATCCACAAAAAACCCCGATACTTTCGCATCAGGCTTTTTTTGCTCCCCCTCATGCATTACTATCGAACCAATTACGTTTCACTATCAAAGAGTTAGTTTTCTTATAAGCTTTTTAATAACCTGTTTGATAGTCACAAATCAAAATATATACAATACGCCAAGCCTAACTAAGCTTTTGCCTTACTTTTAGTAAGCTTTTTGCTTACCAATTGTAATAGAATAGCTTACCATAAATCCAAAATACCTTTATACTTTTATAAGCACATTACAAACCATAAATAATGTTCTTATGAAAACATCTTTAACACTCTTAGTTTTAGCTATATTTTCGATTACTGCTGCTTTGAGCCAAACGAACGAAAATACTCTGCTTCCAACAGTTTTACCCTCTAGTCCTACAGCATTTGAATTTTTAAAATATGGTGATGTTCCGGTGGGTAAATATACAGGAGTGCCTAATATTGGTGTTCCTATTTATGTAATAAACGCAAAAGGGTTGGATATTCCAATTTCACTTTCATATCATTCTAATGGCTTTAGAGTTAATGAAGAAGCAGGGTCTACAGGATTGGGCTGGACATTAAATGCAGGAGGAAGCGTTGTGCAGACCGTAGTTGGCTTTGATGATTTTGGCTATTATAAAAGTAGAGCATTACCTGATATTCAAGGTATTGTCGAGCATTCATCAAATGGAAATACACCTAGTGGTGTCTTAAGTGGTTGTACTGGTACATTAACTGGAATAAGTGAAGGTAAATTTCTGTTACCAAGTGATGGAGATGGGTCTTGCAATTCTGGACCTCAATATGATTTTCCAAACGATTTATTTAATGGTGAAAAAGATTTCGAACCAGACGTATTCCATTTTAATGCATTAGGGTATTATGCTAAATTTGTTTTTAATTGGGATACAGAAACTTTTGTTTGTTTAACTGATAATAAAATAAAAATAACAGATGAGGATTATGTTCCAGGAAGCTCTTATCCTCCTACTATATTTACTATTCATGTGCCTGACGGGCATAAGTTTGTTTTTGAATTAAAGGAGGAATCTAAATTTTTAGTTCAGGCAAGTAGCCCAGGATCCATTACAAATCTTGACTTAGTTTTTCGAAAAGAAAAAGCATCCAGAACATACAAACTAACTAAAATATATACAAATAAAAATGACATTATTGATTTTAACTATATTGTAACTAACCCAATAAAGAATTATGGCTCAGTTAGCAAAACACATAGAAGGCATAAAGCACTACAAGGTTGGGGAATGCCTTCTGCACCTTCACCCTATGAAAAAACGTCATATACACTTACAGAGCAGCCTTTTTCTTATTTAAGTAGTATAACATTCAATAAGGGTAAGTTAGTTTTTTCTAATTCAGAAAGAACAGACATAATTGGTGCTAAAAAATTGGATAAGATTGAGATTCTTAGTCATGCTAGCAGCACTAATTTTATAACATTAAAAACATTTAACTTTAATTACAGCTATTTTATAGGACATAACAATGGCACAAAATTAACAGACCATAGTAATTACAATCAATACTTCTCGCAAAAAACAACTCAGGAACAAACATATAGGCTAAAATTAAATTCTGTAACGGAGTTGGGTAAAAATCCTTATACTTTTGAATATAATAACGAGGCTTTACCAAATAAAATATCATTAGCTACAGATTATTGGGGATACTACAATGGACAGTTAAACAATCAAACACTATATGCTAATCTATATAGGTTTAACATAGAAGTAGGTAATAGTAATTACAGTAGTCATGGAAATAATAACAAAAGTGCCAGCGAACAACATTGTAAAGCGGGAGTCTTAGAAAAGATTATTTACCCTACATTAGGATATTCTACTTTTGAATACGAATTGAACAAGTTTGATAATTATTTTGTTCCAAATATGGATCAGGTTGGAAATGGTAATGGAACGAACCCAAACGGATCTTTTGGAGCTGGATTGCGGATAACAAAAACAGAAAACTTTAATCATGATAATTTAAAACTATTAAGTAAATCTTTTACATATACTGGAGGTAAATTAATGAGCCCTATCATATATTTTAATGAAGCTTTTGTTACAAAGTATGATTTCCATTTATCACATCCAGCACCTCCAGGGTTTACTTATTTTTATGGAAGAGGCTATAGACAAACTTTATCTTCTTCAAACTTTTTAGTACCTTCTTCAAATGCTTCAGGAAAATATGTAGGTTATGATGAAGTAACAGAGCATTTTATATCTAATCAAAACTCATCCTATAATATTGGAAAAATCACTGATAAATATATTAATAATCCAGATACAGTTCCATTTGCTAGCGGTGGAAATTCTTCTAATTGGTCTCAAAATCAGAATGGCGTATATCGAGAATTAAATTTTCCTACAGTTAAAAGCACACCGAACAATGGTTTGGTTTTAGAACAACGTATTTATTCCAAAGATGATAATATTAATCCAATTCAGAAAACTGAACATAAATATAATCATTTTAAAGGTTTTTTATGTGTTAATGGTGTTAAGATGGGCTCTTTAATAAAAAAGGAGGAGTGTGATACACATGCTCCTATTTATAACTCAACATATGCGCTTGGAGTGTACTCATATCAGGGAGGATATAGTTATAAAGATAAAACTATTACTACCAAATATTTTGATGGAACACCTGTTGTAACTACGGAAAATTATTCTTACAATAGTTATAACCAACTAATCAATTCTACTGTTACCGACTCAAACAATAATTTAATAGAAATAGCATATCAGCACCCAATTGATAATGCATATCCAGAATTTCCAGAATCCATTTATATGCTTTCATATAATAGTTTTACGCCAGTCTTAAAAAAAGAAGTGAAGCTAAATAATAATTTAGTTTCAATTGAAAAAAATAACTATGAGAGAATATTAACTAGTAATCCTTTTCCTGTATTTTCTCAAAAATCTTTTGCTAATGGAAAAACATATAGTTCGATTGAAACCAAATACTCAGTAAATTCTTTTGATGATTTTGGAAATGCATTGGAAGTATCAAGACCAGATGGAATTCCAATATGTTATGTTTATGGTTACGATAAAAGATACCCCATTGCTAAAATTGAAAATGCATCCTATACAAACATGACTACATCTCAATATATTGCAATTTCAGAAGCACAACTAGCTTCAAATAATGATAGCTATAATACTTCGGTAAATGAAAATCTTTTAAGATATAAACTTTCTGTTTTAAAGAACACTTTTCCTAATGCCATGGTCACCACCTACACCTACGATCCATTAATAGGTGTTACCAGTATCACCGACCCCAAAGGCTACATCATGTATTATGAGTACGACGACTTCAACCGATTGAAACAGGTCAAGGATGCTGATGGTAATATTTTAAGCAAGAACGAATATAATTACAAACAATAAACAATGATGATTATGAAAAAGTTACTATTTACACTAGCCACTATTTTTGTTTCATCATATGCAATAGGGCAAACAACAACAGAAAATTATGTACACAATACCACATATAGAACAGAAACCACAACAGGAAATGTTAATGATGACGAAAAACAGGAATCCGTAACCTATTTTGATGGTTTAGGCAGACCCATACAAAATGTAGGGATTAGGGCAGGAGGAAATTTGTTAAATAACAATTTAATAAATTGGAAAGACAAATGGACTTTAGGAAGCGGTTCTGCACCATTCTTTAGTCAAAATGGGGCAACTAGTGAAAACCAACGTATTATGGGCAGCGACCCTTACGGAAATACTTCCATGCTTTGGAAATGTGGTAATGATTCTGGTAGTAATGCAGATGGTGGCTGGAACAGCACCTATTTTAGTGTAGATAAAACTATGGGGTATCGTTATACCGTTTGGGTAAAGCGTACAGGCTCCCAAAATGGTACAACCTATCATGGCACACATAGTGTTAATAATTTATCGGGGACAGCGAATACTAATCCATATTTTTGGGCTGGAGACTTGCCAAACTTAAACCAATGGTACTTAATTGTAGGCGTTATTCATCCGTATTCTTATGGAACCTCTAATTCAGGAATCAGTGGTGTATACGACGCCAACGGAAACAAGGTATTAAACGGTACTGATTATAAATGGATGAGTACCACCACCACAGCCAATTTTAGAAGTTATTTGTATTATGCCACAGACACCAATGTTAGACAGTATTTTTACGATCCTATTGTTCAACGATTAGATGGCAACGAGGCTAGTATTGATGACCTTATAGAAGGGCATATAGGTAAAGATATTGTTACTCATTTTGATTATGATGCCTACGGCAGACAAGATAAAGACTATTTACCCTATGCCGCATCAAGTAATGGAGGTTTATATAGAACAACAGCATTTAACGATACAGGTGTTTTTTATGATATTCCTAAATATGAAAACACAGCTAATTTCTATTCAGAAAAGCATTTAGAGGCTTCCCCTTTAAACCGGGTTTTAGAACAAGCAGCACCAGGAGCAGATTGGGCTGTAAATAAAACCTCAGATACAGATCATACTATAAAATTTGATTATCAAACTAATACTGGGACAGAGGTGAAAATTTATGAAGTAAATTTAAGTTTTGCTAACAATACCTATACTCCAACTTTAACAGGAGGTACATCAAATTATTTGGCAGGAGAATTATATAAAACCGTAACTAAAGATGAAAATTGGAAAACTTCTGATGGTACCAACCACACCACTGAAGAGTTTAAAGATAAGCAAGGGCGAGTTATACTAAAACGAACCTACAACATTAGTGTAGCACATGACACCTATTATGTGTATGACGATTATGGTAATTTAAGCTATGTGTTACCACCAAAATCTGAGCCTCAATCGGCAAAACCTGATGCTACAGAACTCTCCGAACTTTGTTTCCAATATAAATACGACCATAGAAATAGATTGGTAGAAAAGAAAATACCAGGTAAAGGTTGGGAGTATATTGTATATAATAAATTAGACCAACCCGTGTTAACCCAAGACTCTAATTTGAGTGCGCAAAACCAATGGCTGTTTACTCAATATGATGCATTCAGTAGAATAGCCTATACAGGTATTTATCAAAATTCTGGCACTAGATCCATGGTTCAAAGTGATGTAGATAATAGTACCCATCAATATGTTACAAGGGTTTCTGGTAGTCCAACTGTGAGTTGGGCTACACATAGCGGATCTGTTTTATTTTATAATAGTCAAGGAGATGCCTATATAAAACCAGTAATCGCTACGGAACTTTACACCATAAATTATTATGATACTTATACAGATTTGCCTTCAGGTTTTACTGCGCCAACCACAGTATATAGTCAAGATGTAACTGCAAAAACCAAAGGCTTATCTACAGTAAGTAAAGTAAGAGTATTAGATACTAATGATTGGATTACCACAGTTACGTATTACGATAAAAAATCAAGACCAATTTACGTTTATAGTAAAAATGATTATTTAAACACTATAGATATTGTCGAAAGTAAGCTCGATTTTATAGGAAATGCAATTGAAGTAAAAACAACTCATAAAAAAACAGGTAAAACAGATGTTATCACACTTGACACCTTTACTTACGACCATGCAGGACGTTTGTTATCACAAAAACAAAAAATAAATAGTTTAGCAGAAGAACTTATTGCTAAAAACCTTTATGATAAACTAGGTCAGCTCGTAAAAAAAGATGTTGGAAATAGAGAAGCAAGCCCATTTCAGGAAGTAGATTACACATATAATATTAGAGGTTGGTTAAAAACGATAAACGACCCCACTAATTTACATAAAGGTACAGATTTGTTTAGTTTTGGGTTAAATTATAATAAACCCGAAGGGCCTTCGGCATCCACGAGTTATAATAATCCATTATATAATGGCAACATAAGTCATGCCTATTGGAAAACCGATAATGTTGATGGCGGGTTAATGCATTATAGTTATAAGTATGATGCACTAAATAGGTTTACCAATGCTTATTTTGCAGAAAACCATGCTTATAATTCAAAATTCAATGAGTACATTTATAATTATGATAAAAATGGTAATATAGGAAGAATACTTAGATATGGGCAAAACCCGAGTAATAGCCAGTATAGTTACCCCATGGATAATATAACATACACTTATAACCAAGGAAATAAATTAATGGCCGTAGCAGATAGCTATGGTGCCAATACTACCTCAAACGCAATGGGTGGGTTTAAAGATGGTAACACCTCTGGTAATGATTATATATATGATGCCAATGGAAATATGACCAAAGACTTAAATAAAGGGATTAACTCAATAACCTACAATCATTTAAATCTTCCTACTAACGTTTCGATAAACGGTAATGGGAATGTAGGAACAATTTCTTATATTTACGATGCTACAGGTGTAAAACTTAAAAAAACCGTAAGTAGTAGTACTGGAGCAACAACAGAGTATGCAGGTAATTATGTATACGAAAATAGTTCTTTGAAATTCTTTAATCACCCTGAAGGTTATGTAGATGCTGTAGGAGGTTATAAATATGTATACCAATACAAAGACCACTTAGGGAATGTGAGGTTGAGTTATAGCGATAGTGATAATGATGGAGAAATAACTGGAGCTAGTACACAAATATTTTATGATGATTTAGATGTTAATAGTAGTGGTTGGGATAGTATAGGAGCTCTATACGGAACGACTGCATCTATAGATGCTACCCACACGTTATCTGGTAGTTCATCTATTAAATTAGACAAATCAACATCAACATCTAGGTATGCGCATAGTAACACATGGATACCTATAAATAATGCACAAACTACAGAATATATATTTTCTGGATGGTATTATTCCAATGGTCCTGGAGCAAGGTTGGTGTTTTTCATGAATGAAGATACCGAAACCTCATATTTTACTTTAGTAGAACATTCGGGAGCATCATATACAACTGGGAAATGGGTGTATCTTGAAAAGCGAGCTACAGTTCCAATGAACATTGATAAGATAAATTTACGTATTGGAGCATTTAAGGGACAAACTGGGAGTGTATGGTTCGATAATTTAAGCATACGTAAAGCTAACGACCCTAATGACATTGAAATACTAGAAGAAAACAACTACTATCCCTTTGGTTTACAGCACAAAGGGTACAATAATGTTGTGAACGGTCAGGAAAATAACTTCAAGACGTTCCAAGGAAAAGAAGAAGAAAAAGAACTCGGAAGAAATACTTACGACTTCGGTTGGAGAGCTTTTGACCCAGCAATTGCAAGATGGACAAATATTGACCCAATGGCAGAGAGATATTTAAAAACTTCGCCCTATGTTTTTACTGCAAACAATCCTATTTATAATATAGAGGTTGATGGAAGATATTTTGAAGGTAAAGATGAGAAACGTGCGGCAAGACTTCAAAGAAAGGCAGAAAAGAGAGCTGCTAAATTGAATAAACGAGCTGATAAGTTAGAAGCAAAAGGAAAGGATATTGGGGATTTGAGAGATAGAGCAGGAGAATTAACACAATCATCTCAAGATATACAGGATATGAGAGCAAACGAAGATACTCAATTCCGTTATGCGAGTACCAATAGTAAGGAAGCAAAATCTTTAGGTTTAGGAGGCAAACCTGCAACTACAGGAACAGATAAAAATGGTAATCCAGTTATAAATGAAAACGGTCATAATGTCATTACAATGTTTACAGGCTCAAAAACAGGTCAGCAATTACACGAAACAAGACACGGTGGACAGCATTCACGAGGAGAGATAAATGCAATAACACAAACTAGAGGTCTTGATGCGGAAGTTAGTGCTTACAGGGCAGAGTTTGCTTACGATGGCGTACTAAAATATATGACTCATAATTTTGACCAAACTAATATTATTAGTAGAGCATTATTAAATGCTCAAAAGGTTGTTCCAGGAACCTTAAGAAATATTAATTCAATGAATCAGATTAATACTAATATGGTTTTGGATATTGGAGAGTTTTATACAGATAGAAGTACAAGAAATTTAGGTACTTACGTTATTCCTATTTATAGTGCAGGTTCAATAAATAATAATAATTAATAAGATGTTTAAGAAAGAATTTTTAGTAATATGTGTGCTACTTATAGCATCTTGTAAATCATATGATTTAGCAGGTAAAAAATATCGAGCTTCTAATCAAGAAAAGACTGTAGAAATTGAATTTATTAATGATACGCTATGCAAAGTCAATCAGAAATTTTTATGTGATAAGCTACCTGAAAAGTATAAAAGTGTGGATTTCAATGCTACATATAAAGTCAGCAGAATGAATATTAAGACACACGATGCAAATTTTAAGCCGACAAGATTTAAAACTGATATATTAGTAATTAATAATCTTGATTGTGTTGATTGTGATAAATACAAGGAGATACCAAACTATATAGACTTGAACTGCACAACTATTTTAAATGACGAAAAATTAAAGGGGAAAGTTAAATATGGTGTGATTTATAATATGGTAAATGATACTTTAGTAATAGATAAAAAACAAATATTGTTTGATAACCTAACATTGAAATCGCAATAAAATAGGATTAGATAAACAACGATAAAACCACCTTTAACGAGGTGGTTTTTTTATGAGAAAGCCTGTTTGGTTTTAAAGTTCTGAATGATGTTATCGATAAGAAAGAACAATTTACTTCTGGTCTCATCGTCAAGCTGTTCAATATCCTCAATACGTTTTAAAACATCTTTATCGTAGTTGGATAGTTGACCCTCGCCAATAATATAATCTACGGTTACATCAAAAGCTTTAGCCATTTTTAGAAGAACTTCTATCGATGGTGCATTATCATTACGTTCGTACTTACCAATCATCACCCGAGAAGAACCAACCTCTTTGGCTAAATCCTCTTGCGACCAGCTTTTAGCTTTACGAAGCTCTATTATTTTACTTCCAATGTTTAACATATTTATCTAAAGGATAGTGATTTTGCTATATATAAGCAAAAATAGTAAAATAAAGTTATCAAAAGAAGCTATTGTTTTTTGTTTGTTTGAAAACAAAAAGATACTTTTGTATCAGATGTTTATCATTTTAAAACTTATCAACAATGCTCAATACTTCCAATCCTAACAACTACGAATACACAACCAAACATTTAGAGATACATATTTTAGGCGGAATCAAACTTAATAAATTAGAGAGTTTACGAGTAACCATAAGCATACAGAAAGCTATGAGATGTTGCATGGGACTCAATACTTTAATATTCTTTCTACCGCTGGAAAGTATAATAAACAAGACGGCACTTATTCATTTACCTTTAGTTTACAATGGGCGGATAGGATAAATCCGAACCTTAACCAAGGAGATGGTCCCTTAGCTTCATCGATAAGAACATTAAATATGGATATGCCAAAAGATTATAATATTAATATAAAATGGTCTCAAACAATAATAATCAAAGCAGATAGTAATAATAATAGTGTCATTGCACCATCAGAACCAAGACGAAATCGTAGATAATCATGAGATATTTAATTTTATTAGTTTTAATTTTTTCTTGCCAGAATGATAATGATAAAGTTTACAATATACAAAATGGGCTCATAAAGAAAAAAGGTATTTATTATTCAAAAGATTGTAAAATAACAATTAAAGAATTTAGTAACGGTTCTTTAGTTTTTGGAGTTTCAGATAAGCAAAATAAGTTATATTTTCAACAAAGTATATTAGAGGCTTTTGATAAAAATAGCTTGTGGTGTTTGTATATAGATGATAATGGTAGTCTATGGTTTTTTAATTCAGATTATAATAATACAGATGTTTGGATTAAAGATGAATTATCAACACATTATATAAAAAAGGATTTTTGTGAAAACACCATGGAATTACCTGATGAATTCGAAAAGTTTTTATTAAAAAAAACGGAAAATATTTGTATCAATATTGAACAATGATTTTTACTCAAACGCTACCGCCAGTTTGCAACTGGTGGCGGTAAGAGTAAGAAAAAAAAGTAAAGAGCCCCGCTCCCGCTAGTCTGTGACTAGTGGCGATAAGAGTAAGAAATATAAAACAAGAGGCTGTCTGAAAAGACAGTCTTTTTTTTGCAATTTTTCTACTAAATTCTTAACTTTAAGAATGAGCAGAAAAGTAGTTTTTAAGACCTATAACCAAGAACAGCTTAGTTTATTACCAGCAAGTTATGATGATTTAGTACCAGCCCCTCGCTCCCGCTAATTTGTAATTAGTGGCGTTACGAGTAAGGAATACAAAATAAGCCACATTTTAGAGATATAATGTGGTTTTTTTATACTATAATCGTCTGCTCCCTCTAGTTTATAAAACTGCTTCAGGTGTTAATACTGCAATGGAATTTATTAAGGAGAATTTTTCTTCTGGAGATCAAGTAATAGTATATGGATATAGTTATGGTGTAGATGTTGCTGTAGATTTAACTGAAGCACTTAAAGAAGCTGGTATTGATGTTGATTTATTGGTTACTGTAGATGGTTCAGATGGACCGCTTCAGAACACAACAGTGAATACAGATATTCCTGATAATGTAGATACTAACCTTAATATATATCAGGATAATGATTCGGGAAATTCTAATGCTTCTCCCGGTTCAGCTTCAGGTTCAGCTTCAGGTTCTTCAAGTGGCCCCTCTGGTTCAGCTTCGGGTTCATCTTCGGGTTCATCTTCAGGAACTTCAAGTGGAAGTAGTGGAAGTTCAAGTGGTTCAAGTAATTCTCCGGGTTCGAATGGAGGTCCTAATTCTGCTGTAAATGCTAAGAAGACAAATGTCATAAATAAAAATATTTCTGGAAAAGGAGTTACCCATGGAAATATTCAAGACAAAGCAAAAAATACTATTCAGCCTTTAATTAATACTAGAATACATAATTATCAAAATCAACAATAAGATGAAAAAAGTTTTTTTACTATTTTTTATGGTTAGTTTTATGTCATGTCAAAATGATATTGAAAACTTTAAATTAAACGGAGTAATATCTAATGAAGAAGGCTCTCCATTAGAAGGAATAGAAGTTAAAGTAATTTGTTGGTATTACGGGAATAGCCCAGACCAGAGTTATTCGGGAGAAGAAACCAAAAAGGCAATTACAAATAATACTGGCAAGTATGAAATGGAGTTTGAAAAGGGTGCTTTTATAGAAATCTTAGTCGATAAATCTCGATTTTCTAAAGTTCATGAGACTCTTTACATAACCAATAAAACACACACCTTCAATATTAAAATGAAAGTAAAATAATTAAAGTAATTCTTTTTAAGCGCCCATCAATTGATGGGCGTTTTTGTTTAAATTACCAAATGAAAAATTACGAAATACCGCTATACCAAGATGAAGAACTACTGTCTAATTTTTTAGATACTTGGACTATCTCAAGGATAGAGAAAATGTCTTTAGAAGAATACACTGATGTTGATAATAAAGATACTTTCACTCAATGGGTAGAAACTCAAACTATAATTCTAGGTAGTATCAAAGGACGAATTGGTAGTTCAAAATTTGGTGTTTATAAACGTAAAAAACCTAAACCTGAAAAGAATTTAACCCGCTCTTCGAAGTTTGCAACTTCGAAGCCCGCTGCGCGAAGTTTGTAACCCAGCTCTGCGAAGTTTGCAACTTCGAAGCAATACTAAAAGATCAAGTAAGAAAATAGTTAAAAGCTATATTTTAGGTATATAAGCATGTGAATTTATATTGTAGTAAAAATGCGAAGTTTTAAACTTCGCATAGCTTTATTGCGTTTTAAATTAGTAAAATGTTTAGGGTTTTTACGTTATTTTAAGCCTTCAAACGTATCCTTACCCGCTCTTCGAAGTTTGCAACTTCGAAGCAATATAAAAAACAATAAAACCACATTTTAGAAATAAGGTGTGGTTTTTTTATGCAATAGATTTAAGTTTTACACTGCAATCCCCCGCTCTGCGAAGTCTGTGACTTCCTAGCAATAAAATACCAGCTCCGGGACCAGCTGATTTGCTTGCACTTGGAATGCTTTATAATCTGATAACGAATTTAGTAACACTTTGTCATAGTATACGCTAGTTCGAGTTTGCAACTCGGACTTCCATAAGAGTAAGAAAACAAGAGAAGCCACCTTTAACGAAGTGGTTTTTTTATTTATAGGCTTGTTGCGTTTTATCGTCACGTAAACACATATCAATAAAATCAAAAACATATTTCTTCTTATCTTCCGAGAGGTTAGAAATATCCTCGATACCCCGCTGCCGCACGATTGTATCGTGTGGTATAAAGAAGTAAAGCAACAGTTTAAAAAGCTGTGATTTTTTTATGCGTAAGTATTACGAGCTTTGGCATCACGAATTAGCTCATTAATAGTAGTAAAATCAGAATCCGTGTGATTCGTTGCTTAATATTTTCATGCTGTGTGTTGAATCAACTCCATTTTAAACTAGATCTGACATTTTATTAAATACTTGATTTTAAAATGTTTAAATAATCTGTGAATGGTAACGCGAGGAACGATTTAGAAATATTATAATAAATGTATAAGCCCATGTTCGACATGACAGCTTACTACAGCTTAAAAAAAAGCTGAGTGTAATAATACTTTCCCGCATCGTTTTTAATCGCACTAATACCAATATGTGTAAAGTTTCCTTCTATATTTTCGCGATGGCCTTCACTATTTATCCAAGCCTCCATAACCGTTTTAGCAGACCGCTGCCCTGCAGCTACATTTTCGCCTACACCTTTAGCATTTTCCTCATCAAACAATCTGTCTGCTCTAGCGCTAAAATTATCATGGCTAATATTACCCTGGCCAATCATATACAGGGTGTGTTCTTTAGCTAGTTTATTTGCTAAAGTATTATCATTGGTTAGTGCTTGCTTTCCAATATTTGCTCTGTGCATATTTACTAATTGTAATATATCTTCTTCAACAGAAAGCACTTCTAGCGTTTCAACGGTTTCTTCAGAAACTTCTTCTTTAGAACATGAAACCGTACATGTTAAAACTGCAAAAGACAGCAAAATAAACCAAGTTTTAAAATAGTAGACTTTCATAAGTAATTCAATTTAGGAAAATCAAATATAAAATTATTATTGATTTTTAGTCAATTAGAAACCAATGTTTTAGGTTTTTTACATGAAAAGTGACGTTAGTCGGGGTTTTTACTTGATTTTTTTAACATCTCATTTAAAATCTTAAGACTTATTTAACGTTTAAAAAAAACCTAAATATCAAATTTTCAACGTACATTTATTAACGAGAAACATCGTATGTGAAAAATATCTTTCCCCTACAAAAGCTATTTCGATGTTACATTTGACAGATAAAAAACCAATAGAAATCTACAAATGAAACGGCCTACGTTTTCTTTTTGTCAGTTCATTTTCATTTAAATCCATTATTTCATGTCATTAAAAAAGCGCTTTGCTTTCGTATTGATTCTTACGTTAGCAGCATCCTGTAAAAAGAAAGTAGTCGAAACCGATAACCTTTTCAAGTTTCGAGATTATATAAGTTACACGACTTCGGGGATTACTTCTGTAGCTAGTCCTGTTCAAATTAATTTAGCACACGACGTTGAAGGATGGGAAATGGGACAGCAAATTACTGATAACATTGTGAGTATCAAACCGCATACTGAAGGCAAATTAACCGTCGCTAATAAGCACACCTTACGCTTTACACCCGATGAGCATTTAGAACCAGACACCAAATATACTGTTGTTGTTAAGCTTGCCGATATTTATAAAAATATTCCTAACGGATTTATAGACTACACCTTTCAGTTTAAAACCATTACTCCTAATTTTAATGTGGTTACCAATAATTTACAATCCTATAGCAAAAAATGGCAGTATTTAGAAGGCGTTATTAAATCGGCAGATGTTATTTCTATTAGTGCTGCAAAAACTTTAGTTAAAGCATCGCAAAATGGAAAAAAGTTGAATCTTGTTTTTAATGAAGCCAATAAAAATTCTAAACACTTTAAGTTTAAAATTGATAGTATTCAGCGTAATATTGAAGACAACGAGATCCTCGTAAAATGGCATGGAGCATCTATAAACGCTTCAAACGAAGGTGATAACACCATTACTATTCCAGGTATAAATAACTTTACTATTGTAGATATAAATGTCATTCAATCGCCAGAACAACACTTAACTATAAACTTCTCAGATCCTTTAAAAAAACAACAAAATTTTGATGGTTTGGTAAGCATTCAAAATGTGAAAAATCCAAAATATGTGGTTAACGGCAATGTTTTAAAAGTATATCCAGATTCCAAATTAGTTGGTAACATTCAGGTGGATGTTTTTCAAGGCATTAAAAACACAGAGCGCTATAAACTTAAAAAACCATTTTCTGAAACCATTGCTTTCGAAGAATTAAAACCTCAAGTCCGGTTAATAAGTAACGGTACTATTCTACCAAATTCTGAAGAATTAAAATTCAATTTTGAGGCGGTTAATTTAAGTGCTGTCGATGTTCGCGTAATTAAAATTTATGAAGATAACATCCTTCAATTTCTACAAGACAATAATTTAAACAGCAGTAATGAATACAGCATAAAAAAGGTTGGCCGTCGTATTGCAAAACAAACCATTCAGCTTCAAACCGCTACCGAAAACATAGGTAAATGGAAAGCTTACAGCATTGATTTATCGCACTTTTTTAAAGCCGACGCAGGGGCTATTTACAGGGTTGAAGTAAGTTTCAATAAAAGCTATTCCCTTTATAATTGCGATGGAAATACAACAACTTCAAATGATGATTACGACGACTATTACAAAGAGGAGCATTATGACAATGATTATAGCGAAGTTGACCTCGAAAATGAAGATTTAAAAGAAGAAGCGTATTGGGATAACGTAACGTATCGTTACCGAAATTATAGCTACAATTGGCGCGAAGAACAAAACCCTTGTCATGATGCCTATTACAACGAACGCAAAATAGTATCGCAAAATTTACTCGCTTCAAACTTAGGTGTCATTGCAAAACAGGGCGCAAACAACTCCTATTATTTTGCAGTAACCAACATTTTAAATACCAATCCTGAAGCAAATGCAACGGTTTCACTTTACAACTTTCAACAACAAGAATTGGCAAGTAGACCAACCGACGAACAAGGTTTAACGCTTATAGATTCTGATAAAAGAGCCGCATTCGCCATTATTTCAAAAGGAAAAAACAAAACGTATGTGAAGCTTCATGATGCAAATTCTTTATCGTTAAGCAAATTTGATGTTTCTGGAAATAGATTGCAACGCGGACTTAAGGGATACCTTTATGGCGAACGTGGCGTTTGGCGACCAGGAGATACTTTGCAGCTTACGTTTATGCTAAACGACAACGCCAATAAACTCCCGAAAGATCATCCTGTAAAACTTGAAATTACAGATCCCAATGGAAAATTGGTCTATAAAAATGTAACTTCAGACAACTTAAATAACTTCTTCAGATTTACTGTGCCTACATCACAAGAAGATAAAACAGGACATTACAATGCCAAAGTTTCGGTTGGTGGGGCTACATTTTATAAAGGTTTAAAAATTGAAACTGTAAAACCAAATCGATTAAAAATTAAAGTCGACTTTGAAAACGAAATCCTAACCAGCAAAGAACCATTAAAAGGAACCTTAGATGTAAAATGGTTACATGGCACACCCGGAAAAAACCTAAAAGCAGAAATAAAAGCAAAATTTAGCAGTGCATATACCGCTTTTAAAAATTACAAAAATTACACGTTTAACGACCCTACGCGTAAATTTCAAACCGAAGAAACAACTATTTTTGAAGGTAAAGTAAATGAAAACGGTTTAGCAAATATAACCAACAAACTAAATGTTGGGAAGAATGCTCCTGGAATACTTAATGTTCAGTTTTTAGTCCGTGCTTTTGAAAATGGTGGCGATTTCTCCATGGATGCTTTTACCAAACAATATGCGCCTTATGAGTCGTTTGTTGGATTACGTTCGCCTAAAGGAAATGCTTATGGTTCTTATTTTACAGATGAAAATCAAACCTTTGATGTGGTTGTGGTTGATGCAAAAGGCAAACCTCTAAAACGCAACAATCTTGAAGTAAAAGTGTATAAAATAGAATGGCGCTGGTGGTGGAATTCATCTTACGATGATTTATCGAGTTATGTGTCTAGCAGTTATCACCGCCCTTATTTTAGTTCGAAAATAAATACTGACACTAAAGGGAAAGCAAATTTCAACATTAAAATTCCTGATGATGAACGCGGCCGTTACCTGATTAGAGTTATAGACCCAATTAGCGGGCATGCAACAGGACGAACCGCTTACTTCTATAAAAATTGGTGGCAAAAAGCACCATCAAAAGACAAAGAAGCAGCAAAAATGTTAGTCTTTTCTTCAGATAAGGAAAACTATAATGTTGGTGAAACTGCAAAAATTACTTTTGCTTCGGGTAGTGAAGGTCGTGCTTTAGTTAGCATAGAAAACGGCACCGAAGTTTTAGATTACCGTTGGGTAAAAACGACAAAAGGCGAAACTGTGGTTGATATTCCTATCACCTCAGAAATGGCTCCAAACATGTTTGTTAATATATCGCTTTTGCAACCACATGCTATTTCTGCTAACGATTTACCTATTCGTTTATATGGGATTATTCCAATTATGGTTGAAGACCCAAATACCAAGCTTGAACCCGAACTAAAAATGCCCAATGTATTGCGTCCTGAGCAAAAGTTTGAGGTTAAAATTTCAGAAAAAAATAATAAAGCGATGACTTACACCATAGCGGTTGTTGAGGAAGGCTTGCTCGATTTAACACGATTTAAAACCCCGAATGCATGGCATGAGTTTTACAAACGTGAAGCTTTAGGCGTTAAAACTTGGGATGTTTTTGATGATGTAATCGGCGCCTATTCAGGAAGTATCGATCGGGTTTTTGCTATTGGTGGCGATGGTAGTGCGGCGGTAGGGAAAAACAAAAAGGCAAACCGATTTAAACCTGTGGTTACCTATTTAGGGCCTTTTAAATTGAATGCGGGTAAAACCAAAACGCACATTGTAAAACTACCAAATTATATTGGTGCGGTTCGTACCATGGTAGTGGCTGGAAATAACTCAAATGGTGCTTACGGAAGCATCGATAAATCTGTAGAAGTTAAAAAACCACTTATGGTTTTAGCAACGCTTCCGCGGAAATTAAGCCCTGGTGAAAAAGTAACACTTCCAGTTACCGTTTTTGCCATGGAAAACAAGGTGAAAAATGTGAATATCAGCCTGAAACTGAGTGATGGTATTTCGGTCATTGGAGATGTTTCAAAAAGTTTATCTTTCTCAAAACCAGATGAAAAAATGATCTATTTCGAACTGGATGTGAGTAAAGCAAAAGGCATCAATACTGTTGAAGTCATTGCCTCTGGCAACGGTGAAAAATCGACTTACAAAGTAGCATTAGATGTGGTAAACCCAAATCCGTTTACCTCAAAATCAATCGATAAAACTTTAGAAGCAAATGCCAATGAGACTTTAACTTTCGAAACCTTTGGTGTTGTTGGGACTAATAGTGCAACAGTTGAGTTTTCAACCTTACCGCCTATGGATTTTACACGCCGATTGGACTATTTAATTCGGTATCCTCATGGCTGTGTAGAGCAAACAACTTCGAGCGTATTTCCGCAATTATTTTTAAATGATATTTTCGATTTAACTTACGATAAAAAGCAAAACATTCAGAAAAATATTGAAAATGGTATAAAACGTTTGGGGCATTTTCAAAGACCTCAGGGCGGGCTCAGTTATTGGATTGGTGAAAATAACGCCAATGATTGGGGTACAAGTTATGCAGGTCATTTTATGATTGAAGCTGAAAAGAAAGGTTTCGTGTTACCACTTACTTTTAAAAGTAATTGGATAAAATATCAAAAAGAAACGGCTAGAAATTGGCGACCAAGTTATAAATCTTACAATTCAGATTTAGCACAAGCCTATAGATTATATACACTGGCATTAGCTGGAAGCCCTGATTTGAGCAGTATGAATCGCTTACGCGAGTTTAGTGAGATTTCAAATGAAGCCAAATGGCGATTAGCAGCAACCTATGCTTTGGCAGGGCAAAAAGAGGCGAGCGATAAGATCTCGAAATCGGCAAATATCAACTTTAAACCTGCTCGATATAATTATTACACCTATGGGTCGGTTGATAGAAATCGTGCCATGGCCTTAGAAACTATGGTGCTTACCAAAAATTCTAAAATGCGTGAGTTAGCAGAATATATTGCCAAAGATTTATCTAGTAACCGTTGGATGAGCACCCAAACCACAGCCTATAGTTTATTGGCTATGGCAAAAATGGTAAATGCTAATGGCGGAAAAGCATTAAAACTAAGTTATACCATAAATGGAAAAACGGAAACCATTGAAACTAAAAGTGCCATTGCACAACGTAGCTTAAACATAACCGACGGTTTAAACAATTTATCGTTTACAAACCAAAAAGCTAATGTGGTTTATACACGTGTTTTAAATTCAGGAAAATTGCCTTTAGGGCAAGAGCTAACCGAGCAACGCGGACTTAGTGTTTCTGTAGAATACAAAAATTTAAAAGGAAATAAAATTGATGTTTCGAAGTTGAAACAAGGTCAGGATTTTATAGCAACGGTGAGTGTGAGTAATTTGAAAAATGGAAACGTAAATGATGTAGCCTTAACACAAATTTTTCCATCGGGTTGGGAAATTGTCAATACCCGTTTCACAGATTTTGGTAGTACAACAAAAAGTCAAGCACGATTTACAGATATTCGTGATGACCGCGTAAATTTCTATTTTGATTTACCAAAAAAAGGAAAACACAGTACCAAAACCTTTAATGTTATGTTAAACGCATCGTATTTAGGAACCTATTATTTACCTGGAATTCAAGCAGAAGCGATGTACGATAATGAGTATTTAGTAAGAACAAAAGGGAAATGGATAACAATAAATAAATAATAATATGAAATCGTCAGAAATTTTAAAACAAACCCAACACCGCCCATTCGAATACCCCAAACATTCCTGGAAGTTTTACCAAGAATGGAACAAAGCCATTTTTTTACATTGGGAAGTTGATGTAGCACTAATAAAAGCCTTGCTTCCTAAAAGCATAGAAGTAGATAGTATAAATGGTAAAACATGGGTGAGTTTAGTAGCTTTTAATATGAATAATATCGGCATAAAAAATTTGCCAAAAATCCCTCATATTTCAGATTTTTATGAGATAAATATTCGCGTTTATATTAAATATAACGGAAAACCAAGCGTTTATTTTTTAAACATGGAAGGGAGTAAACGATCGTCCTGTAAGATTTTAAAAGTACTGTCTAAATTTCCGTACCGCTATTCAAAAATGAAAAGAAGGGCATCGAGTTATAAATCAAAGAACCTTGAATTTAATGACTTATTCCATATTAAGTATAAGCTAGATAACCTTCCTGTTAAAAAAGATGAAATAGATTTATGGCTTACCGAACGCTATGCCGTTTTTC
>Ga0316189_10002073_pt1 | contig 19756 bp, 17 predicted proteins | sample LowCovwburrow_MG_FD_204930 | JGI IMG/M metagenome (GOLD analysis project Ga0316189, IMG submission 204930) | Coastal sediment microbial communities from Maine, United States - Lowes Cove worm burrow | ecosystem: Environmental > Aquatic > Marine > Coastal > Sediment | place: USA: Maine... | reverse complement strand
GTGTTCTCGCTGTCGGTAACCACGTTGTCACCAACCAGCGCGCTCACCGGGAAGAACTGAATGTCCTTGAATCGAAGCGTCTTGCCGAATTCCATGAAGTCGGCGCTGATCGCCTCATAGACCTCTTCTGAGTAGTCCTTGAGGTCCATCTTGTTCACGCAGACAGCCAGATGGGGAATACCGAGCAAGGAGGCGATGTATGCATGGCGACGCGACTGCTGAAGCACTCCGTGTCGGGCATCGATCAAGATTAGGGCGACGTCGGCAGTCGACGCGCCAGTGACCATGTTGCGCGTGTACTGAATGTGTCCGGGCGTGTCGGCGATGATGAACTTCCGCTTGTCGGTCGAGAAGTATCGGTAGGCGACATCGATGGTGATGCCCTGCTCGCGTTCGGCTTTTAGGCCGTCGGTCAGAAGCGCGAGGTCCGGCTCATCGGTCTGTGACGCGGCGCGAACCGCGGCCATCTGGTCCTCGAACACCATGCCGGTGTCGTAGAGAATGCGACCGATCAGTGTCGACTTGCCGTCGTCGACCGAGCCGACCGACACAAACCGGAGCAGTTCCTTTTTTCGATACTTCTCGAGATAAGCCTCGATATCATCGCGAATCAGGTCTTTTTCGTCCGTCATGACGTTCCCTAGAAGAGCCCTGCGCCGGGCCTAGAAGTAGCCCTCGCGCTTTTTGACTTCCATCGACCCTTCTTCATCGAAGTCGATGAGCCGCCCCTGCCTCTCGGAGAAGCGGTTCAGGAGCATTTCCTGGATGACTTTGGGCACCGTATCCGACTCCGATTCGACCGCGCCACTGAGCGGGTAGCAACCGAGCGTCCGAAATCGCACCTTCTTCATCTGGGGCTCTTCTCCGGGTTCGAGTCGCATGCGGTCGTCATCGACCAGAATCCAAGTGCCCGAGCGCTCGACCACCGGCCGCTCCTTCGCGAAGTACAGGGGCACGACCGGAATGCCCTCGAGCCAGACGTAAAGCCAAACATCGAGCTCGGTCCAGTTGCTCAGAGGAAAGACCCGGACGTTCTCGCCCTTCTTGATCTTCGCGTTGAAAATGTTCCAGAGCTCGGGGCGTTGGTTCTTCGGGTCCCACTGATGGTGGCTGTCTCGGAACGAAAAGATGCGCTCCTTGGCTCGCGACTTCTCTTCATCGCGCCGCGCCCCGCCAAACGCGCAGTCGAACTCGTACTTCGAGAGCGCCTGTTTCAGCGCTTCGGTCTTCATCACGTCTGTGTACTTCTTGCTCCCGAAATCGAAGGGATTGATCCCCATCGCGACGCCTTCGGGGTTCGTGTACTTGATGAGCTCGGCCTTGACGGTGGCCTCAATCTTATCGCGGTATCGATACATGTCCTGGAACTTCCAGGTCGTATCGACGTGCAGCAGCGGAAAGGGAAGGGGCCCGGGCGCGAACGCCTTCTCGGCCAGGCGAAGCATGACCGAGGAGTCTTTCCCGACCGAGTACATCATGACCGGATTGTCGAATTCAGCCGCTGCTTCGCGGATGATTTGGATGCTCTCAGCCTCGAGTTGGCGGAGCTGGCTTAGCTTTCGCTCTTCTGGTTGCACCGGCGGTTCCTAGGGCAGTCCTCGATCGGACGCCAGTGTATACGCGAGATCGTGGCGAGTTCAATAGCGAAGCACCTTGATCAAAGCAATGCGGACAAGCTCATGCTAAGAAACGTGTCGCGTCAGATGTCGGCTATCGTTTGGATGGATATGGAGATGTCCGGGCTCAATCCCGAGACCGATCGCATCTTGGAGGTTGCGGTCCTGGTGACCGATGCCGAGCTCAACGTCCTCGCTGAAGGGCCCAATCTAGTCTTGCATCAGTCGGACGAGGTCCTTGCCGCGATGGACGAGTGGAACACGACTCACCACGGGCAGTCGGGACTCACCAAGCGTGTTCGCGAGTCGACCGTCGACGAGGCACAGGCCTCCGCTGCGCTTCTCGGGTTCTTCTCTGAGCACACGACGAAGAAGAAAGCTCCACTCGCCGGCAATTCGATTCATCAGGATCGGCGCTTCGTCGCCCGCTACCTTCCCGAGGTCGAAGACTGGCTCCACTACCGTAATGTCGACGTTTCGACGATCAAAGAGCTCGCGCGGCGCTGGCATCCGAAGCAATACGCCGGACGCCCGAACAAGAAGGGTAGTCACCGTGCAATGGATGACCTGATGGAGTCGATTGAGGAGCTCAAGTACTACCGCAAGGCACTGTTCCTTCCGTCGGACTCATGAGGCTCGCCGTACTCGTCCTATTGTCTTGTGTCGGCTGTGCCGGGGCGATGAAGGCAGATCCGCAGACCGCAGAGTCCGTGGTTCGCAGCCAATCGGCGCCGCTCTCCCTAGTCGATGCGGCGACCGGAAAGTCGATCGAGGCCGAGGCGTTTTTCGCTGCGCTTCGCACGAAGGCGGTCGTGTACGTCGGCGAACGCCATGATCAGGCTGCCGATCACGCCGCGCAGTACGCGATTCTGCGCCAACTACACCGGGACGAGTCATCCATCGCGGTCGGAATGGAGATGTTTCAGGTTCCGTTCCAGGAGCCGCTAGACGAATGGAGCGCAGGGCGAATCGACGAGGCTGTGCTGTGTCGCGACACCGAGTACGACAAGCGATGGGGCTTCGACTTCAGCATGTATCGTCCGCTCCTCGAGTACGCGCGCAACCGAGGCATCGAGGTCGTCGCGCTCAACGCCTCGAAAGAGCTTGCGTACGCCGTTGCGAAAGACGGAATCGATCGCCTGTCTCCGGAGCTGGCTTCGGACTTACCGGAGCTAGACCTCGACGACGAGGCGCATCGCGCGCTCTTCGACGCGGAGTTCGACGTCGGGGAGCACGCGGTCGGGGACGGCATCGATCGCTACTACCAGGCGCAGGTCGTTTGGGACGAGACCATGGGGTCGCGCGTGGCCGAGACGCTCGGGCGTGATGGGGGGCCTGCCAAAATGATCGTTTTGGCGGGCCGGGTGCATGTGAAACGCGGCCTCGGGGTCCCCGAACGGGCGGCCAAGCGTGGCGCCGCTCCCTATGCCGTGGTCCTGCCAGTGACCGAGAAGGAGCTCAAGGCCGAGCTCAAGTTGCCGCCCGAGGAGCGTTCGGCCGACTTTTTCTGGGCCGTGGGGCAGTGAATTCCCGCCTGTTTGCGCTCCGGCCCTGCTCAAATTAGAACACGTTTCAGTTTTGGCCCGCCCGGCTGGGGCTAGGCGTCCGAAGCCTCGCGCTCGGAACACCCGAAAGGAAACTCGATGACGGATTGCTTCATCTACGATGCAGTGCGAACCCCGCGCGGCAAAGGACGAAAGAAAGACGGCGCTCTGGCGGACGCACCGCCGCTTCGCATGGCTAAGACCGTGCTTCAGGCGCTGCCGGAGCGAGGCAAGTTCGACAGCAAAGAGATCGAAGACGTGATCTTGGGCTGCGTCGAACCGGTCGGGGAGCAAGGCGCCAACGTCGGCCGCATGGCGGCGCTGATTTCGGGATACGACGACAGCGTCCCCGGCGTTCAACTCAATCGTTTCTGTTCGTCCGGCCTCGAAGCGGTGAACATCGCGGCGGCGAAGGTGAAAGCCGGCGACGTCGACCTGATCGTCGGTGGCGGGATGGAGAGCATGAGCCGGATTTCGATGGGCGCCGCGGGAGGCGCCTGGTCGACCGACCCTGAGCTTGCATGGGCAACCTCGTTCGTCCCTCAGGGCATCGGCGCCGATCTGATCGCGACGAAATACGGCTACAGCCGCGAAGACGTCGACGCCTTTGCGGTGGAGAGCCAGCGTCGAGGCGCTGACGCGTGGGAAGCTGGTCATTTCGCGAAGTCCATCGTTCCCGTCCAAGACAGCATTGGCGTCACCATGCTCGACCGCGACGAGCACATGCGCCCCGGCACCACGCTCGAGGATCTTGCGAAGCTCAAGCCGAGCTTCGAGATGATGGGCCGCAACTTTGGCTTCGATTCGGTTGCGATTCAGAAGCATCCGGATGTCGAGCAGATCAAGCATGTGCACCATGCAGGCAACTCCTCGGGCATCGTCGACGGCGCTGCGGCGGTCCTGCTCGGCAGCAAGGAAGCGGGCGAGCGACTCGGGCTCGAGCCCCGAGCGCGAGTCTTGAAATCGGCAACAGTGGGCAGCGAGCCGTGCATCATGCTCACCGGTCCGATGCCCGCGTCGCGCAAAGCGCTCGCAAAAGCCGGAATGAAAGCCTCGGACATCGACCTTTGGGAGATCAACGAAGCGTTTTCGTCCGTCTGCCTTCTCTTCATGGAAGAGATGGGTATCGATCGTTCGATCACGAACGTGAATGGAGGCGCGATTGCGTTCGGGCATCCGCTGGGCGCCACCGGAGCGATGCTCCTCGGAACCATGCTCGACGAGCTCGAGCGCCGCGACCTCAGCACGGCATTGATCACCCTGTGTGTGGGCGCGGGCATGGGCACTTCAACCATCATCGAGCGGGTTTAGGACAATGGCGATTATCGATTATCGAGTGGAAGACGGCGTAGCGATCCTGACCTGGGACGACAAGGATCGTCCGATGAATGTGCTTAGCGGGGACGCCCTTGCGGAGCTCAGCGCAGCTGTCGAAAAGGCTGTGGCCGACGACGAGGTGAAGGGCATCATTCTAACGTCCGGCAAGCAGGGCGTGTTCGTTGCGGGCGGAGATCTTCAGCAAATCGAATCGCTCGGCTCGGGGCCGATCGACGCGGCCGACCTCTTGAAGCGCAGCGGAGCGGTGCTCGATCAACTTCGGCGCATGGAGACCTGCGGCAAGCCGATCGTTGCAGCGCTCAATGGGGTGACCCTCGGCGGCGGCTATGAGATTGCGCTCGCCTGCCATCGGCGGATTCTCGTCAATCAGAGGCACGCGCAGGTTGGCTTGCCGGAGGCGGGGCTCGGTCTGATGCCGGGCGCCGGCGGCACACAGCGGCTTCCACGCCTGATCGGTCTGCAAGGTGCGCTCGGACTGATCATGCAGGGCAAGCAGCTCGGGCCGGATGAGGCGCTCGAACAAGGCCTCGTTGATGCGCTCGTGGAGCCTGCGGATTTGATCCCCGCTGCGAAGAAGTGGCTCCTGGACGACGGCAACGCGACCCAGCCCTGGGACCAGAAGCGTTTCAAGGTGCCCGGCGGCGGCGCCGAGTCGGTGACCTTCGCTCAGACGCTCATGGGCTCCAACGCGATGACCCACGCTGCTACGTTCGGAAACATGCCTTCGCAGCAGGCGATTCTACAGGCGGTCTATGATGGACTCGGACTGCCGATGGACCGCGCTGGCAAGGCGGAGACGCGCCAGTTCATTCGCGTCCTTCAAGACCCGACCGCGCGCAGCATGTTGCGGACGCTCTTTTTCAGCCTCCAGGAGTGTCAGAAGGGTGCCCGCAGGCCCAAGGATGTGCCCCGCTTCGACGTCAAGAAGGTCGGCATCATCGGCGCTGGCCTGATGGGGCAGGGCATTGCTCATGTTTCCGCGAAGGTCGGGATCGACGTCGTCTTGTTGGACCGCGACGCGGCGAGCGCGGAACGCGGCAAAGAGAAAGTCGCGAAGACCCTCGACCGCCGCCTCAAGAAGGGGCGCACCACTCCCGATCGTGTGGAAGGTATCCTCAGCCGGATTCATCCGAGCGCCGACTACGCGGACTTCAAAGGCTGCGACGTCGTCGTAGAGGCTGTCTTCGAGGACCGCGACATCAAGGCCAGGGTGACTAAGGCTGCCGACGAGCAGCTTGACGACGAGGCGATCTTCGCATCGAACACCTCCGGGCTCCCCATCACGGACCTCGCCAAGGCGTCGAGTCGCCCGCAGAGCTTCATCGGCCTTCACTTCTTCTCGCCCGTCGAGCGGATGCAGATGGTCGAGATCGTCGTAGGCAAAGAAACCTCGCAGGAAACGCTAGCGAAGGCCTGGGACTACATTCTCAAGATCAAAAAGGCGGGCATCGTCGTCAACGACAGCCCCGGTTTCTACACGAGCCGTGTCTTCGGCACCTTCATCTCGGAGGGCAATCACCTTCTGGTCGAGGGTGTGAAGCCTGCCTTGATCGAAAACGCGGCCAAGGCGGCGGGCATGCCGATGCCTCCGCTCGGCATTTCGGACATGGTGGGTCTCGGGACGATGTACAAGGTCGCCAAGCAGGCCGAAAAGGACGCAGCCGCCGCGGGGACGAAATGGGAGCCATCGCCGGCGCAGGCCATCATCGCGTCGCTGATTGAGGACCACGACCGGTGGGGCGCACATCCGCCACCGAAAGACGACGGAACGCCACGCGAGCCCGGCGGTTTCTACGACTATGACGAAGGGGGCAAGAAGCTCTGGCGCCAGCTCGGTACCGCGATGAGCTCTTGGATCCAAACAGCCGATGAGCAGCCGAGCGCAGAGACGGTGCGGCAGCGCTACCTCTTTGTGCAGTGCCTAGAGGCTGCCCGTTGTCTGGAGCAGGGAGTCATCACCGACATCCGTGACGGCGACGTGGGAGTCATCATGGCGGTGGGTTTCCCGGCCTTCACTGGCGGACCGTTCACCTACATCGACAATTACGGCCTCGCAGAGTTCGTTCGCGACGCCGACCAGCTCAGCGCCCGCTGCGGCGAGCGTTTCGAACCGCCGCAGATGCTCCGAGACATGGCCGCCGAGGGCCGCAGCTTCTACTCGTAGCGCCGCTCCGTCTCGCTAGCGGTAGCCCGCCGCCTGAAGGGTGAACAGATGGGCGTATTGACCATCTTCTCTCATCAAGGATTCGTGCGTGCCTCGCTCGGTCACCTGACCGCGTTCGAGTACGACGATCTCGTCAGCCATGCGGACCGTCGAGAATCGATGCGAGATCAAGATCACCATCTTGTCCTCGGCGAGACGACCGAAACGCTCGAACACCGTCGCCTCGGCTTCCGCATCCATCGAAGCTGTCGGTTCGTCGAGGACCAGGATATCCGCCTCGTCGCGCATGAACGCGCGCGAAAGCGCGATCTTCTGCCATTGGCCGAGCGAGAGCTCGTGACCGTCCTCGAACCAGCGTCCGAGCTGCGTTTCGTAGCCTGAAGGCAGCCGCTCGATGAACTCGTGCGCCATGCCCTTTTCGGCAGCGGTCCGCCATCGCTCGGGGTCGCTGAAGCCTCGAACGTCTCCGACCCCGACGTTCTCGCCAGCGACGAGTTGGTAGCGCACGAAGTCTTGGAAGATCACGCCTATCCTCTGCCGCAGGACATCGAGACTCCATTCGTTGAGCTCGAGCCCATCGAGGGTGATCCGGCCCTCGGTCGGGCGGTAGAGCCGAGTGAGGAGCTTGATCAGCGTGGTTTTTCCGGCGCCGTTCTCGCCCACCAAGGCGAGCTTTCGACCTGGGTGCAAGTGCAGGCTGACGGCTCGAAGGGCAGCCGTCTCTACGCCGGGGTAGGTGAAGCTGACCTCCTCGAATCGAATACCATCTCCGGGCTTGGGGCCCACGATCGCCGTTCCGCCTTCGTCCGGCGCCTGGTACTCCAGGTACTCGTAAAGGTTGGAGAGGTAGAGGCTGTCTTCATACATCCCGCCGATCGACGCGAGGATCGAGGCCAGGGCGGACTGCCCCTGCTTGAACACCAGAAGGTACATGGTCATGTCACCGAGTGTGATTCGTTTCGCGATCGTCTCGAGGGCAATCCAGGCGTACGCGCCATAGAAGGCCATCGTGCTCAGAAGCCCGAGCACGAAGCTCCAGGTGCCCCGACGGAGTGTGAGCGCCCGATCCTCTACGTAGAGCTCGCGAAAGATCTCGCGATACCGATCCAGAAACACCGGGCCGAGGTCGAAGAGCTTCACTTCTTTGGCGAAGTCTTCCCGGGCGAGCAGCACCTCTAGGTAGTTCTGTTTTCGCGTTTCGGGGGCGCGCCAGGTGAAGAGCCGAAATGCGTCGGCCGAGAACCGGGTTTCGACGAAGAACGAAGGGATGGCTGCGACGACGAGGACCGCCAGCGTCCAGACCGAGAGTTGCAGCAGAAGGCCGCCGTAAGCGATCAAGGAGAACGAATGCTGCGCGAGCTGGAAGCTTCGCATCACCAGGCTGAGTGGTCGCTGCGATGCTTCGCGCCGCGCCCGCGTCATTCGATCGTAGAGCTCGGGGTCCTCGAAGGCGGCCAAGTCGAGCGTGAGTGCCTTTTCGAGAATCATCTCGTTGACCCTTTGTCCGAGCAGGGCACGAAGGAGTTGCTGGCAAGTGCTGAGCCCCTTCTGAGCGCCAGCAAGAACCGCCACCAGCCCGAGCTCCACGAGGACCCAGGTCAGCGCCGCGCGCTGATCTTCAGTCGCACCCGTTTCGGCGGCACGAACCACAGCATCCACGATGAGCTTACCTACCCAGGCCGCCGCTGCCGGGATGACGCCGGCGACCAAGCTGAGCAACCCGAGCGCGAAGCTCAAGCCTCGGCTGGTCGTCCAGACGAGCCTGACCCCATGTTTCAGCTGACGAAACACGCCGAGGAGCTGCGGTCGGTCGAGCCTGGGTCGCGAATCCATCGGGCGAGTCTAGAGCGCCTGTCGCTGCGCGCCATAGCAGCACTGCGAGCACCGTGTTACGAATCTGCAGGCGCGATCGACTCATGACGAACCGAGACAAAGGTCCACGAATTCACAAGGTCCCCGTCGGAGACAACCGTCAGCGACTGGTTTGCCCCGACTGCGACTACGTTGCCTACGAGAACCCCAAGGTTGTGGTCGGCGTAGTCGCGACTTGGGAACACAAGTTGCTGATGTGCAAACGTGCGATCGAGCCGCGCCTCGGCTACTGGACCTTGCCCGCCGGTTTCATGGAGCTTGGCGAGAGCCCCGAAGAAGGCGCGGCGCGCGAGGCATGTGAAGAAGCCTGTGCGGAGCTCGAAATCATCGACCTGCTCGCGGTGTACAGCCTGCGCCACATCAGCCAGCTCCAACTTTTCTATCGTGCGCGCTTGGTCTCGCCGGATGTCGCGGCCGGGATCGAGAGCGAAGCGGTAGGGCTCTTCCACTTCGACGATTTGCCAGCGAAGGAGCTGGCCTTTCCTTCCGTCTACTGGGCCATCGAGCATTTCCAGCAGGTGCAGGGCGCAGATGCTTTCGTCCCTTTCCGCAACCCTCCGGGCCATAGCGGAGACATGTTGCGTGGCCGCTGACACACGACCGCGTCCCGGCTGACACGGCGGTCGAGCCCCAGCCGACCAAAAAACCATACAATTTCGATTGGCACGGAGCGTGCTCTGTCTCGGGCCAGGAGGTCCCATGAACATCGAATACAAAATCACCATTCCCGTCATCCTCGCCCTGCTGGTCGCGGGGGCTTGCACCGAAGCCAAGCCGAACAAGTCCAAGGCCATCGATCGGGCCAAGCCGGCGCCGGCCTTGCTGACGTCGACGGTACCGGCCGCACTGCCCACGCCCATCGAAGACAAGAAGCCCGATCCGCCCGTCGCCGAGCTCATCGAGGCGCCCTCGGCCGAACAGCTTCCCCCACAAGAGCCGCGGGCCTTCGAGCCCGAGCTCGGGACCTTCGACGGGCTGACCATCCAGCGCCTCATCACCGCGCCCGAGATAGAGCGCCGGGAGCCGGTCGCAGCGACCTCGGTTTTCGGGCACCACGACGAGAGGGTCTACGCCTTCGTCGAGATCAGCAACACCTCCGAAGAGGACAGAAGCGTGCTGGTTCACTTTGTCGGCCCGGAGGGGCAGGTGAGCGGAGGCATCGAGCTTCGCATTCCAGCGGCAGCGCCCCGTTGGCGAACCTGGGCATACACACGGCACGCGACGAAGCCGGGGCTCTGGCGAGTAGAGATCCGCAGCGAAGACGGAACCCTGGTTGGCGCGCTGCCGTTCGAGGTCGAGCCCGGCTGCTGAGGCCGAAATGAGGCATCGTGATCGCGATCCGGTATGCTCAAGGGGTGGACGAATCCTCCGTAGTGTCCCGGATCGCGCACGAATCCTGCTCGCGCGCGCCGTCACTGCTCAGCAAAGGGCATTGGTGGGAGGAGCTCGACCGAGATTTTGCGCGCCGCCCCGAAGGCTTCGATCTCGCCCTCGCTGACCGCCTGCGCGTAGGTGCCGCGGCGAGCTTCGATACCGTCTTGCGCGCCGCCGGCGCATCCATGGTTTCGAGCATGGCGCTTCCACTAGGCTACAACCCGATCGAGCTCCGTAAGGCGGTCCGCGATTCGGAGCTCTACGCCGAGATCGCGAAGTCAGCAGACCCGACACAGTTCTTCGCGAAACCGCCTTCGGGTGTCCGTGTTCGCGCGCAGAAAGGACGCTGGCTGCCGCGCTTCGAGCCCGAAGACGGAACCTGCGAGGCGCTGAGCTTCGATAGCCCGTTCCAACCGGTCAACCCGCATCAGCACCGGCCGTACTTGCGTCACAGCGCCAACCGTGTCGCGCACGCGCGCATGCTTCGCCATCGAGGTGACGAGCCCCGGCCGACGATCGTCGCGATTCACGGCTTCACTGCCGATTGGTACCTAATCAACGAATGGTTCTTCGCGCTGCCCTGGTTCTATCGAATGGGTTGCAACATCGTGCTGTTCACCTTGCCCTTCCATGGTCCGAGACAAACACGGTTCTCTCCGTTCTCCGGGCACGGGTACTTCGCCGGCGGTCCGTCTCGACTGAACGAAGCGGTTGCGCAATCGGTGTTCGACTTCCGGATTCTCTTCGACTGGCTGCAACGCGAGCGCGGAGCCGAGCAAATCGGCGTGACCGGACTGAGCCTCGGAGGCTTCACGACTGCCATGCTCGCAAGCGTCGAAGACCGGCTGGCATTCGCGATTCCGAACGTGCCGGTGGTGAGCCTGGCGGACCTAGTCCTCGAATGGCAGCCGATCGGCGTCCTGCTCCGTGGCGCACTTGCGACGATGGGGATGGAGCTTTCAGAAGCGAGGCGACTGGTTGCTGCGAGCTGTCCGCTCACTTATCCGCCGGTGCTCCCCTCCGAACGGCTGATGATCGTCGCAGGTGTCGGAGATCGACTCGCTCCTCCGAAGCACTCCAGGATTCTCTGGGACCATTGGAAGCGATGCCGCATCCATTGGTTCCCCGGAAGTCACATCATCCACATGGACCGCGGTGAGTATCTCACCGAAATGGCGCGCTTCATGGTCGGTCGGGGCTTTCTGCCGCAAAGCGATCTGCGGCCGGTAGATTAGCGGTAGATTTTTCCCGCGCCCTGAGTACCCTCCCCGGAGTTTCGCTAAACGAGGGTTTTCATGGAACGCGTCATTCCGCTGTCTCGCCGCAAGGGCGACATCGTCATTTTGGTCTACTTCTGGATCAACATCCTGCTCATCACCTACATCGTCGACGTCGAACAGATCGTCCTGCCCGACATCAGCGGTGAGTGGGAGTACCCCTTGTGGCCCCCTGCGTTCTGGGTCGACATCATCCACTGGTACGGCAAGAACTTCGATCCCGTTCTCATCGCCCGTCCGGTTTGGTGGCGCATGACGATTTGGATCGACTCGCTCTTTTTCGGTCCATTCTACGTGTTCGCGATCTATGCCTGGACCAAGGGCAAGAACTGGATTCGCATCCCGAGCATCATCTGGGCTTCGGTCATGCTGACGAACGTGACGATCATTCTCGGCGAGGAATTCATGGGGCCGCACCCGACGCCCGCTCCGCTCCTGGTGCTCGCGCTGAACGCACCCTGGTTCCTCGCTCCCCTGTACGTCATCAAGCGCATGTACAGCACCGAGACGCCTTTCACCGAGACCGTCTGAGTGGCCGGCTTCGTCGAGCGCTACGGACCTTGGGCGGTCGTTGCTGGCGCCTCCGAGGGGATCGGCGCGTCATTCTCACAGAAGCTCGCCGCGCGCGGGATGAACTTGGTCCTGATCGCCCGCCGATCGGCCCCGCTCGAAATCCTTGCGGCGGAGCTTCGCGCTCAGCACGGTGTCGAGGTTCGAGTGCGAGCTCTCGATCTGGGCTCGCCCGAGGCGGTTGAGAATGTGAGCTCGGCGACGGAGGGGCTGGAGGTCGGCCTTTTGATCTACAACGCCGCGTATTCACCCATCGGCGCCTTCATCGATATCGAGGTCGAAGAGCACCTCAAGGCTGTGGCAGTCAACGTCCACGGACCCTTGCGTTTGTCGCACTACTTCGGGCGCCGCCTGGCGAAGCGCGGGAAGGGCGGGATCATTCTCATGTCCTCGATGAGCGGCTATCAGGGCACGGCCATGGTGGCCAACTACGCGGCCACCAAGGCTTACGACACGATTCTCGCCGAGGGGCTCTGGTACGAGCTCCGCCAGCATGGCGTCGATGTGCTGGCCTGCATTGCCGGGGCCACTCTCACGCCAAACTACGAATCCATCACGGACGAGATCCCTTCGAAGGGCCTGGCGCGACCCATGCGCCCCAATGAGGTGACCGAGCAGGCTCTCGAAGATCTCGGTCGGCGTCCGAGCGGCGTCTCGGGCCGGCGCAATCGGTTCGCCTCCGCGCTCCTGAGCCGAATCCTCGGGCGCAGCGCCGCAATCGAAATGGTCAGCAAAGAAACCGTGCGATTGTACGGCTGAGCTCAGGCTCGCCAGAACGCAGTGACTTCACCGGCTCGGTCGGGCAACGAGCGGAGCTCTTCGGAGAGCCCGACCAGGATGTATCCGATGCCCTGCTGGCGGCCGAGTCGATCCTGAATTCCATTGAGTCGGGGAGCAGACATCGCGCCCGATGAGATGAGCACCACGACACGGTCGGCCAAACGCGCAGCGCGTCGAAGCGCTTGGCCCTCGAACGGTCCGTCCCATGCCTCCAGCCGAAGCTGTTCCTTGGCGGTCGCCAAGCGGATGGGCTGCACCTTGGGCGCCGGCCGACGTGCAAGTGCAACCGACTGACTGCTCGTCCGGCTGATCGGGTAGGGACCCGACGGCGGCGGTGTCTGCAGAGGCGCCCGCTCGTCGGCGTCAGACGCCGCGGTGCTGGAAGCCACGGTGCCAGTGTCGATCAAAAACCAGTCGTTGTTCATTCGCTCGGCGAGCTCGCCGGCGAGCCGTGATTCGTTTGGCGAGCCGCCGAGGATCAACAAACTCCCTTTGGCGCGTGGCGCGAAATCGTCGAGCCCCGCGACCAACTCGTCCAACCCGAGCGGGTCGTCCGGCCAAGTCGTCGCCGCCAGCACCGGGCCCTTGCCCCAAAACGCGACTTCGGCCGGCGTCTGAACTTGGAGCCCACCGAACTCGCGCCGCAACACGATGAACAAGGCCAGGCCGAAGGTCAGCATCGGGAGCGCGAGAGCGACGACCGTCTTCATCTTGTTTCGCACCGGATACTCGGGCACTGCTCCGGGATCGAGCACGACGAAACCACTCGGAGGATCACGCAGTGCGTCTTCAAGGGCGGCCTCGGTCCGACGCAGACCGCTGACCAGGTTCTCGTTGACCTTGACCTCGGCCAGAAAGGCAGAAGCGTCACCCTCGATGCCGGAGAACGTCGACACCCGATTCTGCGCGGTATCGGCCATTTCGGAGAGCCCTTTTTGACGCTCTGTGAGAGCGGCCAAGCGCGATTTCGTATCTCGAAGCTGTCTGTCGACCGCCAGATAGGTCGCATTAGCTCCGACCAGGCCGCCGCTGCTCGCGCCGCCTCCGGAGCGCAACTCCCTACCCAGTTGTTCCACCTGTTGCTGAAGCGCCTGAACCCTGGGGTGCTCCGGGGAGAGTGTGGACCTTGCGTTGACCAGCTCCTCGCGCAGGCGGTTGTACGCGGCTCTTTCTGGCGAGGTACCGCCGCCGATGACGCTGGTCTTCGAGGTGCTTGCGAGCAGAGTCTCTAGACTGGCCACCTGGGCCTCGAGCGCGCGGATCTCCGACATGGCGAGTTGGCTGTCGGCCCGTAGCTTGGCAGCAGATTGGACCATGGACTGTTGCTCGGTCGGAAGGTTGGCGATTCCGTGCTCCTCGCGGAACTCGTTGTATTTCCGGCGAGCAATGTCGACCTCGTATTCGGCGGCCTCGATTCGCTTGGCAGTGCGCGCGATTTCGGCCTCGATCCGTTTGGCCTGTCGTTGTTTGTGGTAGTCCATGAACACGTCGGTGACGATGCCAGCGAAGTCGGCAGCGTCTTGCGCCGTTTCGCCAAGCACACTGATGTGTACCGTCGCGGCCATCAGGTCGATGTTGTAGTTGATGGCGTATTCGAGCGTCGTCAGGCTTCCGTCAAACCCCGTCTCATCGGCGATCTTTCGGAGAACCGACTGGCGCTTCAGAGCGTTGGCGACAGGAGCGATCGCGTCTTGAGTCGCCGGCATGCCCGCGACGCGCAGCTCGCCTTCGTACTTCAGGACCGCCGTCGTTTGATAGGCGCTCGACATCATCAGCTTCGCCCAGAGGAAGCCGACCAGAAGCCCGAGGACTGCCGCGCCGATCAACACGCGCCGGCCCTTGGTGAGCGCCCGCCGAAGGCGATATGGATCTACCGGCATCCCCGGACGGCCTGAGCCCGCCTGGCCGCTCGTACCCTCGGCTCGAGCCACATCCGCGTCATCTTCGATCGGCATTCGTCCCCCCGTTCAGTACGCGTTCTGTTTGGCGCCAGAACCAAACACCGTCATGAAGATGATCTGCAAGTCCCACAGCAGACTCCAGTTGCGAATGTAGTCCAAATCGTGTTCGACGCGCTTTTCCATCTTGTCCAGCGTGTCTGTCTCGCCCCGCCAGCCGTTCACCTGGGCCCAGCCCGTGATGCCCGGTTTGACCTTGTGCCTGAGCATATAGCCTTGAATCTTCTTGCGGTAGAGCTCGTTGTGCGCGACGGCATGCGGCCTTGGACCAACGACGCTCATCGTGCCTTCGAGCACGTTTAGGAACTGCGGCAGCTCGTCGAGGTTCGTGCGTCGAAGGAACGCGCCCAGCTTGGTGATGCGGGCATCCCCAGCCGTGGCTTGTTTGATCTCCGGACCGTCTTCGGTAACCGACATCGAACGGAACTTGAGTACGTGAATCACCTCTCCGTTCAGGCCGTATCGGCGTTGCCGGAACAGCATTGGGCCCGGCGACGTCAGCTTCACACAGATGCCGATGACCAGCATTGGGATAGAGATGCTGATCAAAATGAGTGTGCCGAGCACGATGTCTTCGAGGCGTTTGAGCCAGCCATCGACCCCGTAGAATGGAGTCTCGTGCAGGCTGACCGTCGGCACGCCGCCCAAGGTGTCCCAGCGAGCATGCAAAAGGTCGAAGGCGAAGAAATCGGCCGCGAGATACACCGAAGCCGTCGTATCCGAAAGCTGCCGCAGGAGCTCGGCGATTCGCGGCTCGGCGCGCAAAGGAAAGGCGATGTAGATGAGATCGATCTCGCCAGCCCTTGCGGCGTCGACCGCGTCCTTCAATGCTCCAGCACGCTGCCCGAGCGACTCCGCAATGGGATGGCAGCGCTCCTCGGTACGGTCGTCGTAGAAACCGTGGACCTCGAGGCCTAGAGAGGGCTGGGCCTTGATCTGAAGCGCGAGCCTCTCGCCGAGCTCCGTCATTCCGATGATCGCTGCGGCCCGCGTGTTGTAGCCGTGCGTCCTCAGCTCGCGCAGGGCCAGCGTGGTGGCGGTGCGCCAGACGGCGACGAGCAATGGAGCCAAGACGAACCAGGTCGAGACCGTGATGCGGGAGTACTCCTCCGACCGCTTGGAGATGAAGAGCAGGAATAGAAGAGCCGGGACGACTCCAACGAACCAGCCAGCCCAGATCCGGACTAGTTGTGGCTTGAGTCGCATCCCGCGGGCGCTTTGATAGAGCCGGAGTGATTGCCCTATCACCATGAAGAGGACCGCAGCAATGGTCCCCGCGATCCAGGCCTTCTGATCCCAGGCCTCTCCCCGTGCGTAGGTGGGCAGCCAAAGCGCACCGTAAATCAGCACGAAATCGACGACACGCATTATCGGGGCCAGCTCGGCGTCTGTTGCGCCGCCCCAGTCTGTGGGATTGTTGCTCGTCATCGAGAGTTCGGGAACAGTATAGGCATACCCGCCGAGTTTCTCACTTGAACCTTGCGGATGGCCACTTGCCACGTTAACCACGGATATGCGCCAATGCACGGCACTGCTTCTGATGATCGCGCTCAGCTCGGGCTGCGCGCGGAACCGCTTCACCCAGGCGCCCACGGTGCCGAGAGACGACCCGGCGTTCTCTGCGCCAGAGGAAGTGGTTCTTCGGGGGCTCGAATCTGATCCCGCCGAGCCACTCAAGTTGCTTCCGGGCGATGTGGTCCAGCTCACAACGGTTTCCGCGAAAACACAGATCTTCGACGGCCTGATCGTCGATGCTCTCGGCCAGCTCCACGTTCCGCTGGCTGGTGACATTCAGGTGGGTGGCCGTACGCTCACAGACGCGGAGAAAGCCGTCGAGAGGGGCCTTCGCCAGTACGATCGCTTCGTTCGCGCGAATCTAATTATCAGTAAGCTCGAGGGGCACGCCGCGTCTGCAGTCGGGGCCGTGACGAGACCAGGACGAATTCGAGTGAGCCCGGGCATGCGCTTGGCTGACCTGCTCGCAGAGGCCGGCGGTGCCGAGAGGGCCACGTCCAAAGACATCCCCACCCTGGTGGGCAACCTCGATCTCGCCCGGCTCGTGCGAGACGGCGAGACGCTTCCCGTGAGCATACCCCTGGCTACCAAGGGCGATCCCAAGCACAACATTCGAGTCCGCCCAGGCGATCAACTCTACGTCCCCCCTGTCACCGAAGGCCTAATCATGGTGCTGGGCGACGTCGGCGAACCCCAGCCTGTTGCATACCGTTCTGGGATTCGGCTGAGCGAGGCGTTGGCCCGCGCTGGGGGCATCGACACCGCCCGTGGAGACCGCAAGGATATTCGCATCGTGCGGGGCCCACTTCGCGAGCCGCAGATCTACACCACCAACTACAAGGCAATGACCGACGGCGAGGCCACAGACGTCCAGCTCGCGCCCGGCGACATCGTCTACGTGACCAAGGCCTGGTACGCCAGCACGTCCGACGTGCTCAACTCGCTCTCGCCGATCATCGCCCTCGCGAATTCGTTCGCGATCCTTGCTGTAGCGGGCGCCATCGGCGCCAGATAGATGCGCCGGGCGCTGTTCAAACGCTTGCTCGGTCCCCATGTGGAGACCGAGGAGGTCGATCCACATACCGTCCAAGGTGGCCTCTTGAAGGCTGAGGAAGAGCTGGTCCAAGGAGCCGCCCGTACACGGGTCGAGCAGTTCACCGCCGGCCGAGTCTGCAGTCGGATAGCCCTCGGCCGACTTGGCGTTGCTGCTACGACGCCGATCCCGCGCGGCGAAGATAGGGCGCCGATTTGGCCGGCTGGCTTCATTGGCAGCATTTCACATACCGACAGCTGGTGCGCGGCCGCGGTGGCGCGTTCGGAGTCCGTTCGCTCGATCGGAATCGATCTGGAGTCGTCGGCACCCCTGAAGCAGGCGCTCTGGCGACGCGTTTGCACGCCAAAGGAGCGCGACTGGTTGCAGGAGCTCTCAGCACCTGGCCTAACGGGCAAGATCGTCTTCAGCGCGAAAGAAGCCGTCTACAAGTGTCAGTACCCAATCAGCAGTCAGTTCCTGGGCTTCCACGCTGTGGAGGTCGAGCTGGGCGCGGACTCGTTCCGGGCGGTGTTCCAACAGGAGGCCGGTGAGTTCCAAGTGGGCGACGTGATAACGGGCCGCTACGTCGTCGAAGAGGGGCTCGTCGCCACCGCCTGCGAGCTCCCTCCATGAGCAGCCAGGATCTCACGGTCGTCATCGACGTTCCACGAGGAAGCTTCATCAAACGGGACGATGATCGAAACCTCGATTTCGTTTCGCCGATTCCATGTCCGTTCAACTACGGCCATGTGCCTGGCACCTTGGCGGACGACGGCGATGCGTTCGACGCACTGGTTCTGGGTCCGAGGCTGCCTCTGGGCAGCACGGCGAAATCCACCACGAGAGCACGCGTAGACTTCGTCGACGCCGGGCGGTCCGATCCGAAGTGGGTCTGCTCCGATGCTCCGCTGAGCCGTTTCCAGCGCCTGCAAGTGGCCGCGTTCTTTCGCTGTTACGCCGTCGCCAAGAGCCTGATCAACCGTATTCGCGGGAAGCAAGGGCCAACGCGCTACCGCGGCTGGCTCTAGCCGCCCTGGTCGTGCAGACTCCGTCAAGCGCTTGCGTGAGTCGATTGACATACGGATCTCGTCGTCGCTCGCGTCGATAGACGCGGCCGCCTGGGATCAATTGGTCGGAGAAGACGATCCTTTCGTCGAGCACGCTTTTCTTTCCTTGCTCGAAGAAAGCAGATCTGTCGGGCGCGGCTCCGGATGGGACCCGATGCACGTCACGGTTTGGCGAGGCAAGCAACTCATCGGCGCCTTGCCCCTCTACCTGAAGACCCACAGTTACGGGGAGTACATCTTCGACTGGGGCTGGGCGGACGCAGCCTCGCGATTGGGCATCAGCTATTACCCCAAGCTAGTCGCCATGGTGCCCGTCACGCCGGTGACGGGGAGGCGCTTGCTCTTTGCAGCCGGCGAAGACCCAGCCGAGATCGTGCGCCACTTGATCGACGGCTGTTTCCAGGCCGCAGAGTCGACCCGGGCCTCGTCCATTCATCTTCTTTTTCTGAGCCCGGAGGAGCAGGCCTGGGTTGCTCAGGACGGCCGCCTAATGAAGCGCCTCTCGTTTCAATTTCACTGGCGGAATCAGGGATACCAGGGCTTCGAAGACTTCGTGGCGGACTTCCGCTCATCGATGCGCAAGAAGCTACGCAAAGAGCGCCGGGTCGCCGCGGAGGCCAATCTTCAGATCGAAGAGCACCGCGGAGACCAGCTCAGCGTCGACGATTGGCGAACCCTCGAGCGACTCTATCGCGCAACCTGTGGCCGAAAAGGCTCCCACCCTTATCTGAGCGCCGAATTCTTCGAGCTTGCTCCGTCCAGGCTCGATGGCTCCCCGCTGGTCCTCACGGCCAAAGATGGGGGCCGCATTGTCGCTGCTTCAATCAATTTCGCAAAGGGCGGGCACCTCTACGGCCGATATTGGGGCGCCACGCAAAGACACGACATGCTTCATTTCGAGCTCTGTTACTATCGTCTGATCGAGCACGCTATCGGCCATCGAATGCGCCGCTTCGAAGCCGGCGCCCAGGGGACGCACAAGCTGAGGCGCGGATTGATGCCAGTGCCCATCTACAGCGCGCACTGGATTCGTCACCCCGTGCTTCAGCAAGCCGTTGCCGATTTCCTACCGCGCGAGGCTTTTTCGGTTCAACAGCAGATCAGCGAGCTCCGACACCACGGCCCCTTTCGGCGCGATGACGATGCCGGAGCTGGGCGAGACCAGGTCTCCGGATGACTCTGCTCCTCGTCTACATGGGCGTTGCCCTAGGCGTGTCGTTTCTCTGCTCGATTCTCGAGGCTGCGCTTCTCAGCATCACCCCATCACACCTCGCGAAGCTGGAACAGGACCGCCCAAAAGTCGGCGGCCGACTGAGAGCGCTCAAGGCGCACATCGATCGACCGCTAGCTGCGATCCTGAGCCTCAACACCATCGCGCACACCGTCGGTGCAGCCGGGGTTGGTGCCGAAGCGCAGCGAATCTGGGGCTCAGAGGTGCTGGCCATCACCTCTGCAGTCCTGACGCTGCTGATTCTCTTTGTCTCGGAGATCATCCCCAAGACGCTCGGTGCGATGTACTGGCGCCGCCTGACGGGTTTCCTCGCCGGATTCTTGCCGCCCTTGATTCTGCTCATGCTTCCCTTGGTTTGGCTTTCCGAAGCGATTACGGGTTTCATGAGACGCCGGCGCGTGACCGAGAAAATTTCGC
>Ga0316189_10002072_pt1 | contig 19760 bp, 26 predicted proteins | sample LowCovwburrow_MG_FD_204930 | JGI IMG/M metagenome (GOLD analysis project Ga0316189, IMG submission 204930) | Coastal sediment microbial communities from Maine, United States - Lowes Cove worm burrow | ecosystem: Environmental > Aquatic > Marine > Coastal > Sediment | place: USA: Maine... | reverse complement strand
AGGGTCTGGGTCTGGGTCTGCCCGCGCGGTGGGGCGGACCTCGGACGGAACCGCGCGCAAGATCCGGGCCAACGTCGAGACCTAGACCTGGGTCTGGGTCTGGGTCGCGCGCGGCGCGTGGTCGTTTGCAGGGCTGCAAGGCGACAGGCCGCGAGGCGGCCATTGTTGCGGTAAGGGAAGAGGTCCGATCACTATTAGCGATGCGGCCTCGTCGGTAATAGCGATTGGCCTACCGCTATTGATCGCTAACTAGCGATAGCGCGCTGTGCACATAGATCAAACTAGCACAGCGTGTACGTTTTGCACGCGCAAAAACCGAGTGATGTCGAATGGTTGGGGCGTCTTGTATGTTTGGGCCCGTTCCCCGGGTCTCTCCTCAGATCCAAGATCCCGGGAAGATCGCTATTAATTACGCTACTTCTCTTTATATATATAGTTTACATACATATAAAAACAAAACATACGAAACATACAAGACAGTTGTAAGTGTTTGATATCGTTAAGTTTTTATTGTGGTAGTTTTCGGTTTGAAACGGTTCGAAACGAACCAAACGTACACGCCACGAATCGGACGAAAAAAGATGTCGTGTGATTACACGCGGTTGCGAGATAGTGGCTAGTTGGGTGTCTGATTCTGCTCGTCCCACCCAGTTGTAGTGGTATGGGGTCTTCGTTTTTCCGCGCCGCCGCTCGCTTCCAGCTCCCGCTCGCTCTGCTCCTCGTGGCGTTCGCCGCGAGCGATGCTGTGTTCGCGCTGGGCGTGCCCAGCTTCGCTCCAGTCCTGGCTCTGGCCCTCGCTGGCGTGCTCGGGGTTCCGCGGCCCTCGGAGTTGTCCGGGGAGCTACAGGACGCCTTGCGGCAGACGCTCGCTGAGCGCGACGAACTGGGCGCCGGCACCAACCCCGCCTGGTCCGAGCAGCAGATCGCCGCGGCCGTGAAGTCCGCCAGCTCTGCCTGACCCGCCGCCACCGCCTGACCGAGATCCACTCCGCCCAGGGCGGAGGGCGACCCGAGACCCCGGACGCGCGCCCTCGCCTTGCGGCACCCATCGCTACCGACTTCCCCCCGCCCCCGAGCGCGCACCCGACCTAGACCTAGTTCTGGGCGGCCATGAGCCCTCCGCAGGGGCGGGGCCCACCTCTCCCGAGCACCGCAATGCGGCTACGCAACCCAGTCGACCAGCTGCTCGCCTTCCTGCTCGAGGGTCTGAGCCTCGGGGCAGTCCTGGCCCTGATCTGGGTCTTGGTGCATGCCGCGACCGCACCGACAGGAGGCGCATGAGACAGCCGCGCTGGGCAGCCCGTGCCGCGAATGTCGCGCTCGTCCTCGTCGCGCTCGGGCTTGCTGGAGCTGCGTTCGCCGCCGCGAGGTCGCTGTGATCCACCTCGTCGCCACACCACCGGACGACCAAGGCGTTCCCGCGATGCCGGGCGAGGCCGAGGCCATCACCCAACTGACCCTCGCGGCCGCGCTCGGGTTCGAGACCCAGGTCGCGAGCTCGACCGAGACCATGGTCCAGTTCCAGTTCGCTGAGGCGCGCCGCAATCGCGGGCGCCCTCGCGTGGCTTGGGACCCGCCGCCACTTCGCCACGCCTGACCCCGTACCTGATGCTCACGCTCAACGACATCGCCGCGCTGTTCCTCGGGTCGGCTATGGGTCTAGTTCTGGGACTCATCGTCTGGCTGGTGGTCGCGTGATCCTCCCGGCGTTCCGCGCTGTCTCGTTCGTCCTGCTCTCGTGGGCGGTCGACATCTGCGTGCACGGCCTGCCGCTTGGCGGGCCGCCCATGCTGGCCGCCCATGCTGGCCGCCCAGACGGGAGCCCGCGACGGCCCCCTCTCGAACTAGACCATGACCTGGATCCTCCCAGAGACCGAGCGTCTCCTGAGCCCGAACCGGAACACCGGCCGTCGAGCCATGCGACCCGACACGCTGGTCCTGCACTACGCAGTCGACCACGACAACCGGCCGGACGGGGATAGCTTCATCGACGATGACTCGGCTCTCGGCGAGAACTTCACCCCACGCGAGCGGTCCCACGATTGCATGGACGTCGCGCGGTTGTTCGCGCGCGAGAGCCGACGAGCCTCGGCGCACCTGGTGATCGGCCGGGACGGGTCCAAGGTCCAGTGCGTCGAGCTTGCCGACACCGCCTGGCATGCGGGCGGTGGGGCCTTCCCGGACGACGGCGCCGGCCCAGTCGAGCCGCCCCAGTCCGGGCTCATGAACCGGCGCTCGTACGGGATCGAGATCTGCAACGCAGGTTTCGCGGTCGACAAACTCAAGGTTCCCGCCGCCGACAGGATCAGCGCGGCGCACCCCGCCCGACCTCGAAAGGTCATGGAGTGGGAGACGTTCCCTGCGGTCCAGATCCGCACGCTCGAGTACGCGGTCTCGCTGATCGCCACCGCGGCGTTCGGCGGGCTCAAGTACGTGACCGGGCACGAGGACGTGGTCAACAGCCACACGAGGGGCCAGTTCAAACGAGGTGAGCTGGTCAAGCCCCGATACGGCGGCAAGGTTGACCCCGGTCCCGCGTTCCCCTGGGACGCGATCGATTGGGCGAGCATGGGCATCCGCCGGATCCGGTACGACTTCAAGCAGCGCGCGTGGGTCGATCACTACGCGGAGCTGGAGCGCGCGGCCTGATGTCCAGCCCCGACACGAATCGCGTGCTCGACAAGCTCGAGGACATGGACACGCGCCAGCGCAAGATCGAGGTCGCGGTCGAGGGGATCAAGGTCGCGGTCGAGGCGACGAAAGGCCAGGAGCCACGCCTCGCTGCGCTCGAGCTCGACAAGGCTCACCGCGAAGGCGCCGCTACAACGGAACCCACGCCACCGCCTTCCAAGCGCCGCGAGATAATGGTCGCATCCGCGGCTGGTACCGGCGCGCTCGGTGGGATCTGGGCCGTGCTTCGAGACTTCTTCGCTGCGCAATGACCCTCCGAACGCAAGCCCGATCGCTCGCCGAGGACGCGTACCGCGAAGCACTCGCGGGCATGTTCGGCTTGATCGAGCGGCGCATCGAGTGGCGGTGGGCCCATGCACCACTGCTCGCGCTCGAGGCCGAGCGAATGGTCTGGCTGCTTGAGCGAGCGCCAGGCCACACCCCTTTCCGCCGGGCCAGGATCAAGACCTGGACTCGGCGACACCGCAGGCACTCCGCGCGCGCTTGGGCCACGAGCCGAGCGACCGCCGCAGCGTGCCGCCTCCCGAAGTAGACCGCCATGGCAAAGTTCCAAGACCAACTCGCCGAGTTCACCGGCAACGTCCAGATCGCCAACCTTCGATTTCAGAAGTTCGAGTTCGACGTCGCTTTCGGCGACCTGGGCTCGGGTGCGGCCGACGCGATCGCGCTGTCCGACTTTCCGACCGGGGTGTTCGTCATGGCTGCGTCGGTCGAGATCCTCGACGCGTTTGCGGGGGAGGGCGACCTCGCCATGACAGTAGGCGACACCGGCGACGCGGACGGCCTCATGGGCTCGGTCAACCTCGACGGCGTCGCAGCCGGGACGGTGCTCAACGCGTTCGGTGCGGAGCAGGGCTTCCGGTACGAGGCCGACCTCGGGACCGCGGGGCTCGCCGCGGCGTTCGCCGCGACCGAGCTCGACGACGTCACGGCCGGCTCGCTCCGGGTCCGGATCTACTACGCGACCCCGATGGCGGACTAATCGGTGGCCAACCGCTTCAACAGCGAGACGCTGGACGAGACCGAGGACGAGCTCTCCGATGAGGAGACCATCCTGCACTACGTTATCGTCACGAACCCGGGCGACACCCTCGCCTACCTCAAGTTCTGGGACGACGTTCCGGGCAACGTGGACCCGGCCTCGGACCCGCACGTGGTCCGGGTTGGTGTACCGCCCGGTGCGACGATCGTTACGTGGCTCGGCGACGTGCGTTGCGCTGCGGGTTGCAGCATCGGCGCCGTCCGTGATGCAGGCGTCGGCGTGACTGACCCCGTGACCGACCTGGTCGCGACCGTGTTCTACAACTGATGCTCCGTAGCGTCCTCACACAGCTTGCGCTGATGACAGTGCTGTCCGGCGTGTACGTGCCGGTGGTCGAGCTGGTCCAGTCCTCCTGGACCATGCGCGCGCCGGTCGTCTACGACTGGTACTGGGCGCTTGGGTCGGGTCGGCTGGGGAACTACCAGGGCTGGTACCACCGGCTCGGCACGACCCGGCACGTGTACTGCCTGGTCGACGGGAACGGCGCCGATCCAGGACTGGCCGTTGCCGAACTGGCCGGAAGCACGGGGACGGCGGTCAACCTCACCAGCGGGATGACAGCTCCGCAGGCAGCGACGGCCATAGCCGCCGGTGTTGCAGCGCTCCCCAACTGGGGCGCTACGACCAGCGACGGCCCCGACATCGACTACTCAGGCCCGGGCGTTGTTGCGGAGTCTGCCGCCGACTGGGACGACCGAGGGAACGCGGCCGTCGACACCGACGAGCGTAACGGCCTGCTCGGGATGCACACCCACCGCTACGATAGCGGGTCGGGGATGGTCGACGGGCCGCTCAACGGCATCTGCACGACCCAGCACATGACGGTTCCCGCGGGGGACACGAGGCGCATCTATGCGCTCCAGATCTACATCGGCGCCGGGTGGTCAGCCACGGACGCCGAGCGCGCCCACTGGGCACTCTATAGCGGGACGTCGACGACCACGCCGATCACCGGCTCGACGTTGCTGTACGACTTCGGGCAAGAACTCGCGACGTTCAGCTCCGACGGTTGGCACACACTCTGGGTCGACGCCGATACGCTCCTCGAGGTCGACGCTGGCGACGAGCTTTGGCTGAGCTGCTACGGCAGCGGCACCACCACCACCCACGGCATCTCGAACGTCTCGGGCGCGGGCCACGTCGGGGACTGGACGAACCAGGGCTTCGTGCAGAGCGGCTCGGTCATGCCGACGGACGCCACGACGGCGGCCCCCTCAGCGCATGCGGGCACGGTCTCGACTGTGTACGCGGGCACCTTCATGGCCCGGTTCATCTGCGAGCAGCCCCCGTTTGCCGGTCGCGGGCAGCTGGGGAGCGCCGCAGACCCGCTCGTCATCGGGCACCATACCGACTTCACCGACCAAACACTCGACGCGAACGCGGTGCTGACCCAGACGGTCACCATGCCGGCGATCGGGCCGAGCATCCCGGTGGCGCTGGACATGTTCGTCGGCGACAGCCACGACGCTACCAATCAGCCGCTCGCCTACGTCTACCAAGGCGGGAGTTTCGCTAGCGACCCGCTCCAGCCCACGATCAACGGGGCGACACTGGTCCGCAACTTCGGTCGCATGACAGGGACCGCGGTCAACCAGTGGGTGCGGACAGCGGGCGGGGTGGAGGTCGAGGTCGCGGACCAGGCGGTCCTCACCCCCGGCATTACGCATGCTGGCGATGCGCGCGCAGAGACTGTCACCAACATCAGCTACATCGAGAACGCGGCCAGCTCCGCAGCCAACGGCGACCCCATCACGGCGCCGATGGAGTGGATCAGACCAACCGCAGGTAGCCCAAACCGCGGGCCGGAACTCGCGTTGATCGCAGACGGGTCATCGAACTTCACGGTGGGTGATCCATCTGTAGCGCCGCCTGCGACCATCGGCACCTACACGGTGCCGACCACCGCGGCGCAGTTCGACAACATCGGTGGGATCAGACTGTGCGTGCGGTGCGAAGGAGTGTTGGCAGCATGAGCAATCGAAACGAACTAGAGAGCCGCGTCGCCGCACTGGCCGCGGAGAACGACGAGCTGCGGACCGAGGCACAGCGCCCGACCACGCCGTCGACGGAGACCAGACGCATGAGCCGCATTCGATCACAACTGGAGACCCGCATCGCTGAACTCGAGGCTGAGAACGCTCAGCTCCGTGAGGCGGCAACGACGAAGGCCGACAAGGCGAAGGCCGACAAGGCGAAGGCCGACAAGGCGAACGCCGAGAAGGCAGCGGCCGACAAGGCGAAGGCTGAGAAGGCGAAGGCCGCCAAGGCGAAGGCCGACAAGGCGAAGGCCGAGAAGGCGAAGGCAGACGCGAAGGCCGAGGCCGGCAAAGCCGGGTAGGGCGCGAGTACCGCAAGTGCGCGGTTTGCAGAATGGCGATTACTGCCCGTTTGTGGCACTTTAAATGTGCCAATATCAGGCAGTTATGACCGTGTACCTGCCCGCCTAGAACCCTCCCCCTTCAAACGGCCATAGCTGCCCGATATCGTGGCCTGGTGCACCCAGGTAGCACGCGAATTGTGGGATCCCGAGAGTTTTTGGCCGCGTGATTGGCGCGGATGTGCTGTTTCCTCCACCCGAAATTCGCCAGCGTCTTTGGGGTCTGTGGTTTTGCGGCTCTGGAGCGGCGTTTGTTCCATCCCGCGTTGTTCGTGGAAGATCTCAAGCCCGGGCGCGGTATAGGCGGCAGAGATGCGAGATAGGCCAGGCGCGGTATAAGCGGCACGCGCAATGGCGCGCGGTTCCGTGCATCAGCGATGCGAGATAACATCGTTTTCCGCTCTTGGGCCGGTCTATGTGGCTCATTCTTGTTGTACGAACCTGCCGCGACGGCTATCAGTAAAGGGCCTGGGCAGGTCCTATGCGCAGAGCGTTGGGCCCGCGCCCAGGCGAAAAAAATGTCAGTCCTCGGGTACCTCTTAGTCGCTATCGGTCTCCTACTGCTTGGCAAGTCCTGGCACAGGATGCGGCGGCTTTGTGATGTGTATAACGAAAAGCTCATCTCGTGGGGCGTGTGGTCGGGTGCTCTGATGGCGTACGGCGCCGTCATGCTCGCCAAGGACAGCCTCTGAGGCTAAGGCTACGGGGCGGGCCAAACCTCAGTGCCTAAAGCAACACCGGCTACCCTGGACCAGCTTTCCAAGATGGTCGAGCCGGCACGGCGGGTCTTGGATGAACTCCTAGAGCACCGGATCTCTCGCGCAGACCAGGAGGCCACAGCTCTCGAACCCCCCGCTTTGCCAGCTCGTCCGGCGATCCGCCAGCGTGACGCGGCACGAGCACCTACCGGAATGGTTGCGAAAGTCCGGCAAGCCCTAGAAGAGTCGAAGGAGACAGCGGTTGGGCTCCTCGACCCCGTTAGCTGGTTGAGGAAGTCGAGTGAGTTGGGACGCTACCTCAGAAGCGGAGCCTGGGGCGGTGCGCTGGGAGGCGGTGCTCCCTTCGTTGCGGAGAGCGTCTGCGGCGTTGTCGCGCCAGGGTTCGACGGCGGCAGCCTCTTCACCGCAGTGTCCTTTCTGGGTGCCATTGTAGGGGCGATGTACGCGGTCGATAGCGTTACGAAACGTAGCCGAAAGGCGCGCGCAGTCGAGGTTCTCCGCACGCTCCGTCCGCAGATCGAGGTTCTCAAGGTCGCCGAGCAGAAGGCAACGGGCGTAGTCGCCCAGACGCGGATTAATGTCCAGGTTGTTAGGGAGAGGGTTGAGGTCCTTGTCTCTCAATGCGATCAGGCGCCCAGGAAACCCAAGCTGAGGAGAGCCCGGGATGCAGAATCCGCCAAGCTAGAGCGACTGGAGGGGTTCCTGGACGAGGCCGACACGGTACTTACGGACATACGCGGTCTGTCCGCTGCCGCCCACGCGGAAGTAAAAGTCCACGAAGAGGAGCGCAAAGGCGCCTGAGCGTCCTCAACTCCGAGTCTTCCAACTGCCAGCCCTAGACCCAGAAGCAGATGCCCACCCGCGTCATCCAAGGCGACCTACTGGAGCTCGCGCTCGCGGGCCAGTTCGACCTCATCATCCACGGCTGCAACTGCATGTGCGTGATGGGAGCGGGGATCGCGAAGTCGATCAAGGCGGCATTCCCGGAAGCGTACGCCGCCGACCAGGCGACCACGAAGGGTGACCGCCGCAAGCTCGGCACCCTCTCGTACGCGATTGTGACCCGGGACAGGCACACGTTCGCCGTGGCCAACGCCTACACCCAGTACCACTGGCGTGGCCGAGGGCCCCAGGCTGACCTCGCTGCGGTCCGCCAAGCCATGAAGGCGATCGCGCAAACGTGGCCAACCGCGCGCGTGGGCTACCCAAGATTGGGGCTGGGCTCGCGGGCGGTGACTGGACCACCATCGAGCGGATCCTCGACGAAGAACTCAACGGGGTGGACCACACGCTTGTCGAGTTTGAGGCCAGACTCAGACCCAGCACTGCCGCGAATTTTGAGTTTGGTGGGTGCGAGCGAGCAGCGGCGCGGGTAGTCAAGTGGTCCGCGTGGAAGCGCGAGCTGTCGGCATCGCCGGACGGCCCGCAGGTCCGAATGCCGGACAAGAACGGCTGTCTGCCACAGGAGACGTGATGCGGATCGTCAGTCGGGCACGGCTAGGTGCTCGACGAACTCCCCAATGAACACCTCCCAGGCCTGGTCGTCGTCACTGTCGCCGGGAACCGTTGAGTGGTCTTGCGTTTGGCCCGCGCCCCCCTTCCCATAAAAACGCCGTCGATACCCCGACGACCCGGCAGCGCGCGGCCAGGGGTAGACAAGCCACTTCCTTGGCGGTGGGGCGTCGGGCGGCGAGGGGTTGCGCATAATACTCGTGGCTACCTCGATCCTCTCGAACGCTGCGATAAACACATCCCAGTTTTCGTAGAGTGCGATGGCGCCGCCGCCACTCACAAAAATTGCCAGCCCTCTACCGGCTTTGAGGAGAGCGACGATCTTTCGAAACGTCGGTAGAAGTTCTGGAGCACCGCTACGACGCTGCTTGTCCTGCAGTGCTATGCGCTCCTCTTGCACCCTTTCGAGGCATCCCCCGCAGAAGCGCTGACCGTCCACCCGCCGACGGGTGCAACCACCCGCACCTTCTGCGTACGCACATCTCATATGCAGGACAGTGTAGCTGACCCGCTAGACCCAGACCTAGACCCAGATGCCCCGCACCCGCCGCCGTAGCTCGACGACAGTCAGCGACAACGGCATCGTCCTGCTCAAGCGCAAGCGCGGGAACGAGACCAAGACCCAGCGCAGCCGCACGGGCTGGTCCTTCACCTGGGAAGACCTCGACGACCTGGTCGCGTTCCCTGATGCGTCCTGGCTCCTCGAGACGGTCTCCCGCGAGCTGCTCAAGCACCACGTCGAGGCCCTCCGGAAGGGCGTCGACCCGGCGACCGGCGCACCACTTCCCAAGCTCGACCCGCGCGGCCAGTCGGCAAGCGACGTCCGCGACGGCAAACGACCCGATATCCGCGGCATTGCCCGGACCGACGGTCGCGACCTCGCGTCTCTCCTGACGCGGTCCAAGATCACCGGCCGGAGCAACGTCAAGATCGGTAAAGGCCGGCTCGGCGGCTCAGCGACCTGCAAGATTGGCGGCGGCACCGGCGGGCACGGCAAGTACCTCACGATGGCGGCCAACGATCACCGCGTCGACCACCTCGCTGTCGAGGGCGACGCCGAGCGCGTCATCGACCAGGCGGTCGAGCTCTGGCTCGCAGCGATGCTCCAGGGCGAGCCCGGCGAGATGCCGAACTTTGGACGGGTGCAGGGTCGGGACCTCTGACCCCAGGGACCTCACCAGTGACCTCAGGACAACGCAACCGCCGCTCCCGGGACAAGCGGCCGATCCTGAGTCAGTTGAATACCCAGCCAGCACTCTCCATGTCAGGACGGAACTTGGCCGCGTCGCCAGGATCGTCGCTCAGATCCAATTCCTCGCACCACAACTCAACCGCGTCTGCCTTCACCACGGCGAACTCAAGCTTGAAAGGGGAGACGCCACCCAGGATCTCGTACACGGTTCCGGGAGTCGTGATGATCGCAGGGACCTCCCCCCGTTTTCGACAGATCACGAAGGGCGCGTCGGCCTCAAATAGGACGCGTTTCACAAATACGACTTCGGGCATCGCACGGAAGAGTATCTGACTGTGGCGGCGGCGGCTCTTGATCTCCTGAACGGCATGTCCCTGCTTGGGACCGTGGCCGGCCCACTGGATGGCCAGCCCGCGACCATCCAGTGGGCCGAGTCGGCCGCCGCCAAGCGCAGGCACTACGAGACGCCCGCTGCACGACCGCGACCTCTAGCGCGCGGCGAGCCCCAATAGGGGCGCCCGCCCATGGCCAGAGCCCCCAAAATCATCGACCGCGACACCCAGCTCGCGACGATCATCGACCTTGAGGGGAAGATCGGTCGGCTGACGCGCAGCGAGACCGTCGAGAACGCGGTCAAGCATGCGTCGTTCCAGATCGCGTACTGGCGAGCTCGTCAGATCCTGGCGAGCATGGACACCCACCTCGGTGGGGATGACCCCAGCGCCGACCAGGAGGACCGCATGCGGATCGCCTATGTCGAGTCGCGAAAGTGCACCGAGTCTGCCGAGATGTGGCAGCGGACCCTGAACGCGTCGCGGAAGCTCCTCGTCGCCCGCGAGCTGGAGGAGCTCAAGAAGCTGATCACCGCGCAGGGTGGGGCGGCTGCCGCCCTCCGGGGCATCGAAACGACGTAGCGCCGCCGAGCGCCCTCCAGCGCCGCCGACCGCCCTACAGACCCACCACCACAGTGCCCCGCGACACCGCACTCGACGAACTCGACCAGATTCGCCGCATCGCCCACGCGCCTCGCGTCTTTTGCGTCGACCGCCCGATCCACATCATGGAGCGGATCGCGGACGTGCCCGAGGTCGTCGAGGAACGCGAGCACCTCAACGTTCTGATCGACCGGATTGCGGGGACCCGCAGCGTGCTCCAGCTCCTGGAGACGGACGAGCAGCGCGATAAGTGGCACGAGGTCGCCGCGCTCAGCAGCACCCAGGCCCTGGACTCGACGCTGACGTGCACGCGCCAGCAGCTCCCGATCTTCCTCGACCGCCACGCGAAACACATCTTCGGCTTCGGCGGAAACCAGTCCGGCAAGACCCACGTCGGCGGCCACTGGATCTGGGATCGCATGCTCGCGAACTCGGGCCTGTACCTCTGGCTGGCACCGACCCTGGAGAAGACCCAGGTCGGGGTCGAGAAGCTGACGCGCACGACCGAGTGGGCCAAGTCAATCATCCCGCCGGAGCTGCTCGTCTCGTCGCCGACGACCGAGCGCTCGGGCGACCAGAACACCCGCCTCGTCGACGGCAACGTCGTCAGCTACCGCTACTGCTCCCGCGAAGGCGGCAACCTCAAAGGCCTCACGGGCGTTCGGGCTGTCGTCATGGACGAGGGGACCGAGGTCCCGCACCAGATCAACTTCACGATCGCCACGAACCGGCTGCTCCTGTCTGGGGGCCAGATGTTCGTCCCGACCACGCCCGTCAAAGGGCACTGGCTCGAGGAGCGCGATGCCAACACGATGGACTACGCTGCGATCGAGCAGCACGTCGCCGCCGGGCACAAGCGCCCGGCAGCGGCCAAGGTCGTCCTCTCGGTCTACGACAACCCCTGGGTCTCCAAAGAGGAGACCGATCGGACGATCGAGTCCCTCGGCGGGATCGACGACCCCCGGGTCAAGCGCGAGGTTTTGGGCCAGTGGGTCCGCGACGGCAAACTGCTCTGGACGCACTTCAACGAAGAGCGCCACCTTGTCCACTGGGGCAGCCCGGACGTCGAGCGCTACGGATACGTCGACATCACCAACGTGATCGGCCGCCGGCTCTTCCGCGGCATGACCCGCGCTCGCACGTTCCGCTGGATCGGCGGCCAGGACTTCAACTTCAACCCCTATTCGCTGGCCGCGCTCCGGTTCATCGTCCCGAAGGACCTCGACCACGCCGATCCCGACAACTGGATCCTCTACGTCGAGGACACGATCATCAAGCGGGCCAAGTCGACGGCCGAGTTCGGCGACTGGCTCGCGAGCCAGGCCGGGGTCTGGCACGGCCGCGGGATGCGGCGGGACGCCTTCGCGGGCATGCACATCGTGTGTGATGGCCAGGGCTTCTACAAAAACCGCGACCTTCGGGCGAACGTCAGTAATGACGCCGAAGAGATGAAGAAGGCGGGCTTCATTGTCCGTCCACCGAAGTACACGGTACCGAACAAGAAGCCGGCGAACCCGCCACGCGACGTGCGGATCGGCTTCTTCAACGACTTGCTCTACCGGAACCGGGTCCTGATCAACGCGGCGTCGATGCGCGACAGCACGCGGAACGCGGAGCTGATCGAGAGCTTGCAGACCGCGACCCAGGGCAAACCTAAGCCTGGGACCGCTGCGGATCGGCGTGCGGGCATCACCGATGGCGTGGCCTACCCGGCCTATGCCGCGCTCTGGCGGGCCCCGAAGAAGGCCGCCAACGACGAAGGCCCCGGTATCACCGCGGCCGGCTGGGGCTGACCTCCGGCGCCTCAGCCCGACGCCCTCCGGGGCTGACCTATGTCCAATCTGACGAACACCAGGCGCACCGCTCCGCTGGTCGGCAGCCCCGGGGCCGCCTCCCTCGCGAACGTGAACGAGTTGGTCCGCCGCGGACAGACCCAGCAGTCTGATCCGCGACGCCGCGCCCAAGCGCGCCGCGAGCGGATCCTGCGGAGTCGCCATAGCGGAGACCTTGAGTGCTTGGTCCGGCGGATCTACAGCAAGGAGTTCGCGGAGGAGATCTGTGCCCAGATCACGGTAACGGCGAACCCATTCGCGGATGTGATCTCCGGTGTGCTGCAGCTCTATCGCGGCGGCGCGTCGCGGCAGATCCACGGGGCGACCGAGGATGAGCAAGAGGCGTTCCACGCGTTCGTGGTCGAGTCCGGGATCGAAGCGCTCGCGCATGGCTGGTCCGAGATGGGCTACGCCAGCGGCCCGCAGTTTGTAGTCCCGTCGATCCGCCGGCAGCGCCTGCGCTTGCTCGCGCCCCAGCCGTCGACCTCCGACGTCATCTTGGATGCCGAGGACCCGACGGGCGCGCCCGTAGCGGTCTCGTACCAGGTCGGTGCGGCAGAGGGCGGCGGCGTCGCGATCGCCGTGGTCGATGGCGAGAGCACTCGCTTCCTTGATCCCCGCGGTGGGCACCCGCTCGAACGCCCTGGCACTCGGATCGAGCATGGACTGGGCGATTGCCCGGCGGCTCCGCTGCGCTTCTGGGCGGCCGAGTCCGACGACTGGTGGGGCGAGGATCGAAATCAGCGGCTCGTCGACGGCGCCCTGACCGTGGGCCACCTCGCGGCGATGCTCCGGCACATCCGCAAGGCCCAGAACGCGCACCTGCTCACGATCAAGGGCAACCTCGACGGCATCGCCCGAGGTCAGCAGCTGGGCAACCCGAGCGGTCCGATCTACGCACGCGAAGACGGCGAGAGCCCCGACGAGACGCGCCGGACCGAGTTCGAGGTCCACAACTTCGACACCAGCCCGCAGAACACGCTCCAGCACATCCGCGCTGAGGTCGAGTGGATGGCCGAGAGCACGGGCGTCCCGGTCCAGGTCTCGACCGATGGCGGGAGCCAGTGGGACTACTCCTGGGACCACGAGGCACTCGCGGAGCTCCGCAAGGCCCTGCACTGGTGGGCGATTGTGTGGGAGCGGCAGCTCTGGTTCGCGGCGGTTTCGATCGCGAAGTTCCAGCGGCACCCGCTCGCGTCCCGGCTCCCCGATCCCAAGTTGATCGAGGAAGGGTTCACGCTCACGCTCCCGCCGCTACACCGCAAGTTTTCCGACCCTATCGCTGAGCAGGCGTGGTGGGCGGGCCAGCTCAAGAACGGCCAGGCCTCCGTGCTCGACATGGCGCGCCGGTACCATGGCCAGCTTAGCGATAGGGCGCACACGGACGCGATCATGCGCCGGCTGGCGATCAATATCTCGTTCTGGGACCTGGTCGCGAGCCGGAACCAGCCGCTCGGCCTGGACGGCAACGTCCCGCCGACGGCCGCGGTGACCGGCGGACCCAACGGCTTTACGACCGCCGCGCAGGCACAAGGCGCCCTCGGCCCTGCGGTCCGCGACGGTCAGATACCCCCACCCGGCGACGGGTGAGCGGGCGAAGTTTTCCGGCGCTCTGGATAGAGCGTCTCTTTGGTGGTCCGGATGGATCGCCCAACCCCAACCCCGCCGGATGGCGGGCGGAGTAGCACAATGCCAACCGAAGACGGAGACACGGACGACACCACCGACACGGACCTGACCACAGACTCGCACGACGAGGACGGGGCAGGCGATCGCGACTCGGACACTGGGGGCGACTCCAGCGGCGAGACTCGCGTCGAGCGTCGGCGTCGGCAGAATGCTCTGACACGAGCCAGGAGCGCTGAAGCTGAGCGCGACGACCTCCGGAACCAGCTCGCGAAGACCCAGTCCCAACTGGAAGAACTGAGCGAAGCGAAGTCCCACGTCAGCAAACTGCTCGATCGGACCCAGGCGCAGAATAGCGACTTGGAATCGACGATCGAGGGGTTCAAGGGACGCGAGAAAGATCGCGAGACCCAAGGACGCATGAGCCGGTTCGCGGACCAGATCGCCAAGGAGACCCAGGTCCCCGCGGTACGGATCCGTGGGCTGTTGCGTGAGCAGAAAGCCATAGACCCTGACTTCGAGGCAGCCCCTGACGTTGTCAGTAAGGCTGACGTTCGGGACGTATCGAAGCTCCTCCAAGACCTCGATCCATCTGCATTCGAGGCCAAGACCCAAGGAGGCAAGGCACGCCAAGTGCCCGGCCCCTCGGCGAGGGACTCGATCTCTGCGCTGCCCTCCAAGGAGCAGCCACCCACCGACGAAGGGGCCGCGTACTGGACCCAGCGAGCTAGCCAGCTCAACCGGTTCGGTCAGCGGACCCAGTAAACAAAGGAGGCCCTAAGTGGCCCTGGAAACTGACACCGGCACAGCAAACGACGTTGTGCCCACCGAACACATCGTGCCCTTCATTGCGGGGTACAACTTCCCAGTGCTCACGGCGGACGCCGTGTGCTGGGTCGAGCCCTCGCAGGGGAGCGGCAGCACGCCGATCGTCTTCCCCCGTTGGGCTTCGCTCGCCGTCCCCGCGGGGACGAACGCCGAAGTCGACGACGACCTGACCCGGGTCGAGGCATCCACCGACGGCGAGACCGTGACCCCTGGGGTCGTGGGTTTTGAGCTGTCGATCACCGACGTGCTTGTGCGCGGCAGCCGGGTCCCCGGCATCGCGGAGAGTGCCCTCCAGCACTCGCTGAACGCGCTCGCGGCACGACGAGATGCGGACATCCTGTCCGCGATCACCAGCGCGGGCGAGACGTTCAGCGACACGAGCACGTCGCTCACGCGAGAGCAGGCCAAGCGCGCGATCCTTCGCGCAGGCGTCAAGTTCGGGATCAACGGCGGGAAGCCGGCGTTCATCCTGAGCTCGGCCGCGCATGCGCAGCTCTCGGTTGACGAGCTGCTCAGCTCGGCCACCTCCGCGATGTACGCCGAGATCTTCGGCCCCTCAGCTGGGTTCCTCGGCGAGTGGCACGGCGCTTTGCTGTTCCACAGTGCCCAGTGCCCGGCGAACGGCGTCGGCTACAGCTCGGTGATCACCCCGATCGGCAACGGCCAGTCGGGTCTCGGGCTCGGCGAGGTCGAGCGCGTGAACGTCGAGATCAACCGAGGCGCCGAGGGCGCCCGAGCGCGAACCACGTTCGCGGCGGTGACCGCTTGGTATGGCGCTGGCTTGTCCAACGACGATCGAGTGCTCGAAGTCGCATCGCAGGCGTAAGCCGCACAGCTGCGTAGCGGCCGCTGCGTAGCACACACGACCTGGGCCCAGAGCCTGGGTCGTGTCCCTTCCCGCGTGACGACGACCCCGCTCCACCGAGCGAACCGTCGCGCCATTTACCCACAACAACGCAAAGCAGCACCCAATGATGAACACATGGAAAGACGGCGGCGACGCCCCCACGGGCCGCACGACTCCCCTGGTACGGACTGGCCTGGTCCGCAACATCGACCGGCCCCCGATCCCCGTGTGGGCGGTCTCGCCGATGGGCGTGATCAAGCCGCTCTACGTCACGGTCGGCGTCACGCCCCCCATGCTGGACATCGTCTGGATGCGGAAGGGTACTCGGATCATCGGCATCGAGACGGTGGCGATGAAGCACGCATACCGCAGCAAGGGCTGGCGGATCCTCCAAGAGCTGTACATGGCGGAAGACCGCCAGACGGACTGGGAGACGTTCCTCGAGCATCGCAAGCAGATTATCGAGCGCGGTGTCCGGACGGAGATCGGCGACGAGTACTTGCCGCAGGCACTCCTCGACTTCCGCGAGCGGATCGCCAGCCGCAAGGGCAAGGCGGAGCTCCCGCTCCCGCAGGCCGCGAAGCCAGCCACTCCGGGCCCGCGGGCGTTAGCGAAAGCAAAGAAGGCGAAGGCGGAGGCCGAAGCGGCCAAAGCAAAGGCCGAGGCCGAGGCGGGCAAGGCTGAGGCGGAGGCCGAGAAGGCGAAGGCGGAGGCCGAGAAGGCGAAGGCGGAGGCCGAGACAGCGAAGGCGGAGGCCAAGGCGGCCAAAGCCGCGGCAGCCAAGGCCCAGGCAGGGCCCTCGTGAGCTACGTCGAGTGCAAGACGATCGAGCACTATGAGGACGGCCGGGACTGGCGAGGCCCCCACCAGCGCTCGGTCGAGGAGCACCGCAAGGAGATCCGCGCGGAGCGCCTCGCGGGCAAACGCGTCGCCTACGACGTGAACGGCCGCACCCGCTACGCGGCGACGATGACGGATAGCCAGATCGAGACGGCTGCGGGGGATGTCGCGCGGCGGTTGACCGAGAGCACTATCCGCGAAGTCGCCGACAAAGAGCGGGTGCGGAAGCAGCGGCGGGGCAGGGCGCAGTAGGGACTTCAGTGCATGATGCCGCAGGAGGGGATCGCCTTCCTCAGCCTCTCAACACCCGCGTCCGTAGTCTTGGTGTGCCTTACGTCGAGATGCTTGAGTCGTTTGAGTCCCGCAAGTTGGTCAAGACCAGCATCTGTGATCTTAGCGCTGATCAGAGAAAGGTCCTCGAGGTTCTTCAGGCCTGCCAAATGTGTGAGCCCAGCGTCCGTGACCTGGGTACCATAGAGGGATAGTTTCTCAAGGTTGGTCAGCCCCGCAATATGCTTGAGCCCAGCGTCCGTGACTTGAGGGCATTCGTGGAGCCGAAGGGTTTGCAGGTGCTGGAGTCTCGCCAGATGCGGGAGTCCCTCGTCCGTGATCGGGGTTCCGGGGAGGTCCAGGATCTCCAACTTCGCGAGCCCGGTGAGGTGCTTGAGTCCTGCGCCGGTAATCGGGGCGTTCTCAAGGCTGAGCAGAGTCAGCTCTTTGAGCCCGGCCACGTTGACAAGGCCGTCGTCCGTGACGTGGCTGTCCTTGAGGTCGAGGGACTGGAGTTCGGTGAGGCTAGCAAGCTGTTTGAGTCCTTCATCCGTGATCCCGCGGGAGCAATAGAGCCTGGTCGCGTCGCGCGGGACCACGCGTCCACACGCCACGAGCGAGCCAGGCGGCACCCGTGATCGAGTTCCGGCAGGCACCCCCGGTGCCGCACCGTTATCTGAGTTGCACGCTGCCACCCAGGCCAGTCCAACAATCCCAAGACCCCACAACATCGACCGCACAACTGCCGAGTACCGCGAAACGGCCGCGACCACCAATCCATGACCCACCGACTCCTATATGGCGAGGGCGATCAGACGGTTCGCCTCGTCCCGATCGACGCACTCGGGCGCCCGACCCGGGTCGCGACCGCAACGTACACGATCGTCGATCTGACCGAGACCCGGACGTCGGCGGATCGGGTCGTCACGGCGTCGACGGCCGCAACCCTCGATGCGGTCTCGACAACGCTCTCGGCGGCGGCCGGTCGCCAGGCCGCGAACCCGCATGTTCTGCCGGTCTCCTCGGTGTCGGACATTGTCGAGGGGCGTCAATATTTGCTCTCGACAGCCGACGGCGGCGGGCATCGAGAGCTCGTCACGGCCGAGCGGGTTGCGACGACCGATGTTCACTCGCTGCGGCCGTTGCTGGGAGTCTACGAGTCCGCCGACACGCTCGAGGGGATTGAGCTGTCCGCGACCTTCCCCGCGTCCGTCGCGGACGACGAGGACCTCGCGATCCGGGACTGGAACCAGTACCAGATCACCTGGTCATATGAGATCGACGGCCGACCGTACCTGGTCCCGCAACTGATCACGGTCGAGCGCTACAGCACGGTCCCCTGGATCCAGGCAAAGGCCGCGCTACGCGGCGCATCCGACCTCGCCCGACGGCTGCAGCCCACCGATATCCAGGACGCCCTAGTCGCGGCCACCGAGGAGATTGAGGGCGAGCTCGAAGCGGCCGGGGTCCGGCCCGAGTACTACCGCCAGACGACGGCCGGCCGGATCGCCGCGCGCTACCTGGTGCTGCACCACTTGTACCGAAACGCTGGCGGCGACAACGATCGCGAAGAGTCCGAGACGTTCCGGAACCGGTTCAAGAACCAGATCCACAAGATCATCAATTCCAAGGTCAAGGACGCGCAGCTCGTGTCCCGACACAATGACACCGCGAGCGGCTTCAGCGTCGCGGGGATCTTGGTCCCGACATGATCCCGACGACCGTGCGGATCGTCAGCGCGGACTTTGCGACGACGATCCGCGGCATTGTCCCGAGCTATCCGCTGCACCAGGACCAGACCTGGACCCCCGCCAGCAAAGCTGGCGAGGTCCCTGGCAGCCGGATCCGCCTCTACCACGGAGAGTGGGGCTTCGGAGAACCCGAACCCGACGGGATCCACGGTAGCGGCATCGAGTACGGGTTCGACCTGCGGGTGCTGACCAGCTACCGCGGCCTCCCCGAGGACGAGGTCGTCGAGATGGCGACTTCGGACGGGAACCAGCTCTGGCTCGCGCTGGACGCCCGGGTCGACCCAACCGTCGCCGGGCTCGTCGCGGTCCAGTACCAGCGCTACGAGCCGGAGTCCCAAGACCCCGGCAACGAGTACGGCTCCCACTTCTTCCGCGTTCGGCTGCTGCTGACGCACGACTAGGACGACACCAGCATGACCACGAACTTCGCAGCCTCCCGCCTCACGCGTGCCCCAGAGACCACCGCTGGGATCCCGCCTGCCAACGCCGCGGCCTGGGCCGCGCTCACGTCGATCCGCCACGTGGCGGGCTCGCTGGACGTCTCCGCGCTGGAGCAGTCCATGATTGAGGACGAGCGCAGCCAGCTCAACATCTCCGACGACGAGGCCATGATCCCGGGCATCGCGGGCGGCGGCGATATCGAGGTCCCGTGTGATCACTACATGCACGGGATGGCGGGCCAGGCCCCGGCCGACGGCTCGCCCGTGACCGAGGACGAGCTCTCGCTCGTGCTCGAGGAGTGCTTCGGCGGCGTTGCCCTCGGGACCTCGGACGAGCTCGTCGCCGCGGGGGCCCACAGCACTACGGCGATCGAGCTGACGGACACGCTCCCGGTCGGGACCTGGGTCGGCCTCGACGACGCAGACAGCATCGTCCACCTCCGGCGCGTGGAGTCAACGGCGGCCGGCGGGGTGGGGGTCGTCCATCAGCTACACCGGGCGCTACCGTTCACGCCCGCGGACGCCTCCCTGGCCCGCGGCTGCGCGGTCTACTACCTCGACGAGGACGTCCTGGAGGACTCGGCCAACGGGCCCACCACGACCTCGCACCTGATCGAGAAGGGGCGCGGGTCCCAGCGCGAGACCTGGGAGCTCCGCGGCTGCAAGTCGTACCTCAAGGCGCTCAAGCTGGCTCGCAACGAACTGGCCGTCGCCTCGGTCGGGACCAAGGTTGGGTCGTTCACTACGCCCGACGCGTCGCCGGTCCCCACCCACACGACCGACCCAGAGGGGGCGGCAGGCTCGAACGTCGGGCCCCGGACCCAGGTCTGGATCGAGACCCGTGGGACGACCACGGAC
>Ga0316189_10002071_pt1 | contig 19761 bp, 12 predicted proteins | sample LowCovwburrow_MG_FD_204930 | JGI IMG/M metagenome (GOLD analysis project Ga0316189, IMG submission 204930) | Coastal sediment microbial communities from Maine, United States - Lowes Cove worm burrow | ecosystem: Environmental > Aquatic > Marine > Coastal > Sediment | place: USA: Maine... | reverse complement strand
CCTCCGCCCTCAGACGCCCCTGCGCGGGTCCTCGTCGCCTGGTCCTCCGCCGGCGGGGCGGTCCCCCACACCGAACAGATCGAGGCGATCGAGCGGTCCTGCGCGCACCGAAAAGTCCCCTTTGACCGCCAGCGCGACGTCATCAGCAACGTGACGCCGAAGAGCCTCGCAGAGGCGTTGGACGATCCTCGCCGCCCGGTCACAGCGCTCCACATCCTCTGCCACGGCGAGACGACCGAGACCGGCGCCGGTCTGCTCTTGGACGCAGAGGACGGCAGCGGCGAGCTGCGGGTCGACGGCGGGACGTTGCGACGGATCATCGCCCGCCACACCGCAGAGCTCCGCCTGGTGGTTCTCTGCGCCTGTGCGAGCGGAGCTGCCAGTCAGCGCGGCTCCCACCTCGGGAGCGTCGCCCAGGCGTTGCACCGAGCGGGTGTTGAGGCGGTGCTCGCCTCGCGCACGGCCCTCTCGACCGACGGCTCGGTGGAGCTCACCCGCCAGCTCTACCGCGGCCTCCTTGTCCGCTGCCGATCCCTCGAGGCGTCGATGATGCGGGCCCGCGCTCGGCTCATGGACCGGACCGGGCACCTCGACTGGGCGGCGATTCAGCTCTACGGCAAGGGCGACGGTGGCGGCGACACCCGCCCCTTCGCCCTCCGCCCCTACCGCGGCCTCCTCCCCTTCAACGAGCGGGACAGGCCCTTCTTTTTCGGCCGCGATCGCGAGATCGCCGCGCTCAGCGAATGGGCGAGGGCCGCGGTCGCCGGAGAGCGCGGCCTCCACGTCATCCTCGGCTCGACCGGTAGCGGCAAGCTCTCGCTCCTGCGGGCGGGGCTGATCCCGGCCCTGAGCCGCCAGCGAGATCGCCGCTGGAAGGCCGCCGTGATCCGCCCCGGCGACGACGCAGACCGCCCGCAGTCGGCCCTCTCTGTCGCCTTCAAGCGGGTCATGGGCGACGCGCTCGCGCTCGCCGAGGGGACCCACCCGATCGAAGCGTTGCTCAAGGCCCTGCGCAGCGCCACCTCGCCGGACGACGCCCTCCTCCTGATCGTCAACCGCTTCGAGGAGGTGTTCACCCACCTCAGCGATCGGCACCAGGCCACCGCCTATGTCCGCGCCCTGGTCGAGCTCGCCGCATGCCCTGGCATCGCCGTCGCCGTGACGATGCGGACCGACTACATCGAGCGCTGCGCCGAGCTCAAGCTCGGCGACGGCCGGCGCCTGGACGAGCTCCTCTACAGCGACAGGACCCGGATGCTCCTCGGAACGCCGGGGGCTGAGGGCCTCCGCGAGCTCATCGTCGGCCCCGCTCGCTCGCTCGGTCTCAAGCTCGAACCGGCGCTGGTCGAGCGGCTCGTCGCCGACATCGAGGGGGAGGTCGCCGCCCTGCCCCTCCTCCAGCACACCCTCGATCTGCTGTGGACGAGGCGCGAGGGTCGACTCCTGACCCTCGCCGCCTACGAGGGCATCGGCAGGATCGCCGGCGCCCTGATCCGCAGCGCGGACGCGGTGCTCGCGGCGATGTCCCCGCAGGACCGCACTCAGGCCCGCTGCATCCTCGTCGCGCTCGTCGACCTCGGGGTCGATCTTGTCCCCAAGGGTAGGCGACGGATCAACCGCGAGGTGCTGCGCCCGCGGATGGCCGATGCCCGCGCCAACTTCGACGAGGTCGTCGAGCGCCTCGTCGCCGGGCGCCTTATCATCTGTGGAGTGTCGATAGCCGGCGGCCAGACCCCCCCCCCGAAGAGCTCGCCGAGCGAAGAGCGCGATCGTCTGGCTAGACCTGGCTCATGAGACGCTGATCGAGCGCTGGCCGCTCCTCCAAGGGTGGATCGAGGAGGATCGCGGCGCCCTCCTCGAGCTCCGCCGGGTGGTCTCCGCCTACCAAGAGTGGCGCGATCACGTCGACGAGGAGACGACCCGCTACGACTACCTGCTGGTCGGCGAGCGCCTCACCGACGCGCTCCGCCTGAGCCGCAGGCGCCCCGGTCTGGTCCCGGGGCCAGTTCTCTCCTATATCCGCGAGAGCGCCGATCTGGTCGCCGCGAGCCACATGCGGGGCCTCATCGACCGCCTGATCCCGGCCCATGCGGTGCCCCTCTCGCTGGCGTTTCTCCCGGGGCTCAGCCTCCTCCAGACCGACGCCCCCGGGGCCGGGCTTGCCCTGATCGCCGGGGCGGCGATCTTCGTCGCAGTGCTCCGCGCCTGGAGCTGGGGCGTCATGGTCTCGCACCGGGTCGTCAGCTGGGCGACCATCGACATCGTCATCCACGCCTGGACCCTCGCGCCGCTGACGGTGCTCGCCGCTTGGGGAGCTATCGGCTCGCCGGATCCCAGCCCCGCCTTCGCCGGTCTGAGCTGGAGCACCTGGAGCACCTGGATCTCCCTCGCCCTCGCAGGCCTCGCCCTCGGCCGGGCCCTCGAGATCGCGCGATGGATCAAGCAGGACCCCGAGGCGCGCCGATGGGGCGGCGCTCAGCTCGTCGTCGGCCTAGCCTGCGTCGCCCTCAACGGCAGCGCCCTGCTCTCCGCGGTCGCTTGGCCGCTTTGGCTCCTCGCGCTCGCCATAGACATCCTCGCGACCTGGCTCCTCCGCTCGCGGCTCTCCCCCGACGGCCGCGACGACGGCCATGTGATCGCCAGCAAGATCGACGACGCTGTGGTGGTCGTGGCGGGCCTGGTCGCCCTCCTCGGCGTCGTCGGCGGGGCGACCCGCGGCCTGGATCTCATCGGCCTCGCGGCCCTGATCGTTCTCACCCTCGTCGCCTTCTCGCTCCTCGCCGTGACCAGCCGCCGGGCGGTCGAGTCGACCAGGCCTGACGCCCTGACCGGCCCCAAGTGGCTCCTCGCTCGAGCCCTGATCCTCGCCGGGATCTCGCTCCTCGGGATCGCTGGCAACGCGCTCCTCACCCTCGACGGCGACCCTTTGGGGCGGAGCATTTGGGCCCTCGCGACGCTCGTCTTCTCCTTCGGTGTTCTCCTGGGGCCGGGGGCCCGCGCGCCCGCCCGCGGCCGTCGCCTCGTCATCATCGCCATCAGCGGCGCGGTCCTCAGCCCGGCGCTGACCCTCGCGCTCATGGGGCAGAGCGCTTGGATCTGGGGTGCTTCGCTCGCCTCCCTCGCCGTCGCCGGGATCATCGCTCTGCGCCGGGGACCCCTGCCGCGGAGCGCCGAGCGGCGGATCCGTCAGGCCGAGGAGAGAGCCCGCCGCGACCCCGCCGCGCCCGACTCCGCAGCCCTCGTCGAGACCCTCAGCCACACCGGCAGCGCGGCGATCTACCGCGACGATCCCAACTACCGCGCGATCGCAGCGGCGCGGCGCTGGTGATCGGCGCGCGGTGACGAGACCCGCCGCTCGTGCTGATGACGTCGTCCGCGGACGACGAGAGAGCCCCGCCCGAGGGTCGACTTCGTCGCACCGGCTGACGTCGACACGGAGCCGGTCGAGCCGCCTCCACCCCCAGAGAGGCCGGTGTCAGGGTCGGGCTCTCCCTGGCACGCGAGGGCGAGGACGACGAGCGTGGCGACTCTGCGCACCCGGTCAGGATATTCGCGAAGTGCCTGCTCATTCGAGCGGGCTCCACCCCCTCACCAACCGCTTCGCCCCGAGATCCCTAGCGCCAGCGCTCCCGCCTCGACGACCGGCCCCATCTCACCTTGAGGACATGCGGTGCGTGCTCAAGCGACGGCGCTCCCGCAGCGAGCTCGGCCGCGACGCCCGCTCGGCGCGAGGACGCGTACGGGACAATGGCATGAGTTCGCGCCGAAGCGTCCTCGGCGAAGAGCTGCGAAGATGCTCCGCAGGCACGATATCCTTGAGCGCGATGGACCTCGCGACGAGACTCTACATGCTCGTGCAAGGGCGCCCAGGACTGCGCCCCGTGATCGAGTGCTTCTACGACAAGGTCTACGCGGACCCGTGGATCGGGCAGTTCTTTCACGAGGTCGACAAGTCACGCCAGGCCCGGCGCCTGGAGGACTTTCTCTGCTCCGGCGCCCCAGGAGAAGCCGTGTTCGACGGCCCCCTTCCATCTGTGGCCCACGCGCACATGTTCATCACGCAGGCGATGCTCAAGCGTCGGACGGAGCTGCTCCAGGCGGCCATCCTCGAGCTCGGCCATCCGCAGGAGGTCGTGCGCGTCTGGCTGCGGGCCGATGCACTGTGGCATAGCGCGGTGCGCAAGACATCTGTCGCCGACTGTCGCCCCGGTCATGCAGGGAAGGCGCTGAAGGTTATCGACGACCCTTCATGATCCCCGTCAGCGGAGGGGGGTCCATAGCTCCGCCGTCCGCGTCGGCGCCGGTGCTGCGGAGGTCGAGCTCGAGACAGCTTCGCAAATCACGGGTGGGCGATCACCAGCAGCGTCGGCGCGTGGTCAAAGGCGCAGCCCAGGGCCATCGCCTGGGTGTCCGGATCGAGCGCGGCGAAGCTCTCGTCGAGGATCACGAGCTCAGCGTCTTGGAGGAGAGCGCGGGCGAGGAAGACCCGGCTGCGTTCGCCGTGGGAGAGCTGCCAGCCAGTCTCGCCGACGCTCTGCTGCATGCCAGCGGGCATCCGCTCGAGGAGGGGGCCGAGGCCAAGCTCGACGCAGAGCGAGCGGGCGAGCCCTAGGTCCTCGGGGCTCGGCGGCCATCGCCGACCCATGAGGAGGTTGAAGGCGAAGGTGTTGGTCAGGATGTGGTTGTGGTGGAACTGTGGGGCGGCGGCCACCCGCTCGCGCCAGCCCTGCTCGCCGTGGGTCGGTGAGTCGAGGCCCTCTAGGAGGAGGAGGCCGGAGTCGGGGCGTCGGAGGCCGGCGAGGAGGGCCGCGAGGGTCGACTTGCCGCCGCCTGAGGGGCCCCCTAGGAGAACGCGATCGCCGGGCACGAGGTCGAGGCTCACGTCCTGGAGGGCGGGCCGCTCGCGGCCGGGGTAGCGGTAGGTCAGGGAGCGGGCGTCGATGACCGAGCGGAGGGGGCGAGGCCCGGCGTCGCGGCGTTGGACGGGGTTGGCCTCGGTCCGGAGGAGGCGGGGGGGCGCGGGTCTGCGGGCGCCGGCGTGGACGAGCGGGCCCACCTCGCGCCAGGCGATCGACAGGTCGATGAGCTCCGAGAGCCCAGAGGCGAGGCTGGCGAAGCCTGTACGGGCGAGGAGGACGCCGCCGAAGGTGATCGCGAGCGCGGCCGTCGACCCGTCGCCGCCGAGGAGCGCCGGCCAGAGACCGACGAAGCCGACGAGGATCCAGCCGCGGCGGGCGAACACGTCGAGGAGCGTGGCGACCCGGTCGAGGTCACGGGAGCGGGTGAGGTAGGCGCTCGTGCGCGCGTCTTCACGGTCGTGCCAACGACCTGGGGACTCCTGCGCGAGGCGGGTCGTGTGGCCAACCATCCGCTCGACCAGGGCGTGGGTCATGCTCAGGCGCTCGGTCGTCCACAGCCCGCGGACGACCGAGTAGCGCCAACTCAACGCGCCGAGGAGGAGAACGCAGAGGCCGAGCAGACCGAGGAGCGCAGGACCACCAGCGCCCTGGGAGAGCACCCAGGCGGCGGCGCCTAGGTCGATGAAGGCGGTCGCCGCGACGAGCCCCGAGGAAAGCGCGAGTCCCTCGACGGCCTCGGCCTCGATGACCATCGCCAGGAGGCGGCCGACGCCGCGGGTGCGCATCTCGTCGGGGTCGAGGGCGAGCGCCCCGGCGAGCATTCGACGCTTGAGCAGCGACCCCAGGCGCAGGGCCGCGAGGCCGCCGTGCCAGCTCTGGATCAAGGCCAAGGGGATCATGCTCAGGAGCATCAAGGCCCAGGCCGCGAGCCACCCGGCGTCGCTATGACCCTCGAGGGCGCCGCGCCCGATCAGCCACCAAGAGCCGAGGAGGAGAGTGTAGTGGCCGGCGTGGGCGACGATGAGAACGGCGAGCGAGCGGGCGACACCGTCGTCGATGAGCTGGCGCCCGACTCCTGCGTGGGGGGGCCGCCGGAGCTGCCAGATCCCGCCCACCGCCTGGGTGCTCAGTCGGCGATGGATCAAGGTGTCGCGGGCGCGAAGGCGGCGATGCTCGGGGATCCCCGCGGCGATCAGCAGACCCTCGCAGTCGATCCGGACGGGGGCGACGAGGGGCTCGGCGAGCAGCTCGGCGAGCAGCGAAGGCGCGACCCTGTGGGCGCGGAGCTCCGGGTCGAGGACTCGGCCGCGGTGATCGAGGAGGAGGAGACCCGGCGGGTGACCTGGGGTCTCGACGAGGATCAGCGCTGGGCCCAGCTTAGGGAGGGCGCTCTCAAGCTCGCCGAGGGGAAGCTCGATCGCCTCCGACTCGGCCCCGAGGGCAGCGGCGCGGAGGTCGATCCAGCGGCCGACGCGTCGACTACGGGCGTCGACGCCGGCGCCTGGGGGGAGGACCGAGGGGAGGTCGAGCGGGCAGAGGTTCGCGTCGCTCGCGGCTGCGGTGCCGCTGAGACCGTGGCCGTCGAGGAGGGCCGCTAGCGCTGACTCGGCGCGGTCGAGCGGCCAGAGGTGTCTGTCGAGCACGGTCATGCGACCTCCTGCGTCGTCGAGCTCTCGTCGCGCAAGCGGCCGTCCTCGAGGTGGAGCCGGCGCCACCCGGGCCGGCCCCACATCGATCGCCGGACCGCGCGCTCCTGGCTCAGCATGCTGGCGTAGAAACCTGGTCTCTTCGACAGCTCTACGGGGCTTCCGTCCTCGACCACTGTGCCGTTGTCGATGACGATCACCCGCGGGAACTCGAGGGTCTCTTCGACGTCGTGGGTTACGCAGAGGAGGGTCGCCGCCGACCAGCGCCCGCGCAGCCGTTGGAGGAGCGCGCTGCGTCGGCCGCGGTCGAGCCCGCGGAGGGCTTCGTCGAGGAGAACGAGGTCCATGTCGGGGCGGAGGAGGGCGCGGCCGAGGCGGACCCGCTGGCCTTCGCCCCCGGAGAGCAGGGTCCCCCCCTCGCCGAGCTCGGTCTGGAGGCCGTCGGGGAGGTTGGCGACGAGGTCGAGGAGGTCAGCGTCCGCCAAGGCCCCGCCGATCTCGTCAAGAGCTGCGCTTGTCGAGCCGTAGAGCAGATTCTCCACCAGGGCTTCGTCCCAGAGCGCGACCGAGGGATCGACCCAAGCCGTGCGCTGCCGAAGCTCGGCGAGCCGCCTCCCCTCGAGCGGCGCACCGCCGACGAGGAGACGCCCGCTTGACGGTCGATGCCAGCCGAGGAGGGCGCCGACAAGCGTCGACTTTCCGGCCCCGGAGGCGCCGACGATCGCGACGTGCTCCCCTGCGCAGATCTCGAGGTCGACATCACGGAGGAGAACATGGCCGCCGGCGACCACGCTGACGCCGTCAAAGCGAAGATCGAGCCCGCCCAGGGGCAGCGTCGCGAGCTCATCGCCCGTCGAGCCGCCGAGCTGCTCCTCGTCCGGCGCGCCCAACGGCTCGAAGAGGCGGAGGGCGCGGCTGCGATGTGCGGGGTAGAGCCGCAGCAGCCCGCCGACCTTCTGGCCGAGCGCCGGGAGCTGCATCGACCAAAAGATCAGGAGCAGGGTCGCCCCGACCTCGCCGACCTCGAGGGAGTGGCGAGCGACCACGGTGATCACCACGGCCGCGCCGAGCAGCCCCTGGACGAGCTCGACGCCGATGGAGGCCCGCAGGAGGTTGAGCCCCGCCCGGATCCACTCGACGAGGAGCTGCTCGTGATCGCGGCGGACAGCTCGAGCGGCGCCGTGGGCCCGAACGGGCCACAGGCCGAGGAGGGCGTCGAGGTAGACCCGGCTGAGGGCGCCGTTGTGGCTGCGCAGGCGGAGGTCTCGCTCGCGGAGGAGCGGCAGGGCGAGAGCGGCGACGGCGACCAGGAGGAGGGCGCCTAGGCCAGCGATGACGGCCGCGCTGGGGTCGAGCCAGGCGACGCCGGCGACCGTCAGGAGGAGGGCAGCGGTCGTCCTGAGGATCTGCCCGCCGAGCGCCGGGAGGGCTCGCAGGCCGTGCATCGCGTGGAGCCGCTCGGCCATGTCGGAGCTCAGTCGGCTCTGGAAGTAGCGAGCCCCCAGCCGCGGCACCTTTGAGAGGAAGGCGGTGCGGAGGCGGAGCTCTAGGCGTCGGCCGCTCCGCCGCAGCTCATGGACGATCGTCGCCTCGAGGAGGAGGAGGACCAGGGCGAAGGCGACCAGGGCGACCCAGGCGACGAGGCGCTCGCCGACGAGGCCGAGTCTAGCGCTAAGCTCGACGAGTCCGCGGAGGAGCGCCGCCTCGAGGATCATGCCGACGCTCGCCGAGCTCAGCGCGGCGATCACCAGCGAGGGGCGGAGCCAACCGTCGGCGACGATCATCCGCAGGAGCTCGCGAGCGGGGGTGGGCGCGTCGTCGTCGCGGGCGGCAGCGAGGCTCGGCGGCAGCGCGGGCAGATCCGGGGATACCTCGCCAGCGGGCGCCTCGACCTCCTCGGCGAGCGCTTTGCCGCTCGGATCGTCGCGAACTCCGAGAACCCGGAGGAGCACTGCGCCGTGGACCAGGAGGTGTTCCGCAGCGAACTCCTCTTCGGCGAGCGCCTCGGGGGGGAGCGCACGGGCGCTTCGGCAGCGCTCTGGGATCCACCGCTCTTCGCCGCGCGACTCCTCGAGAAGCGTGACCATCGCCCGCTCGACCTCAGCGCCGGGCCCCAGCGCCTTGACCTCGACCATGTCGTCGAGCATGCGGGTGGCCGCGTCGAGGCGGGCGAGCGAGTCCCAGCTCGGATCCGCGAGCGCGGCCGCGAGCTGGGCCTCGACGAAGCTGGGGCGGCAGCCGAGGTCGCGCAGGCGCGCTCGCAAGACCGCGATGAACTCGTCGCTCGCGGCCCACTCGCGCCAGTCGGCCGCGGGCGCGACCATCCCGTGTTGGTAGAGCTGATCGAGGATCGACCGGCGGCGCATCCACACCCGCCCGCCGCTCGGGTTCATCACCTGGACCCAAGGGCCAACGCTCCGCCAGAGAACGACGAAGTGGGTCGCCCCGCTCGGGAGCTTGGTCACCGCGAGGGCGGGGAGCGCTGCGGCCTCTCTCCGGAGCACATGGTCGCGGGGGATCACGATCTGCTCGACCTCGAGGCCGAGCGCGAGCGCGACATCCTCGAGGCGATCGATCGAGGTCCCGTCGACGTCGGTCTGGCAAGCCTCGCGCAGACGGCCGTGGTGGACGCCGATCCCGTGCCCCTCGAGGAGCGCGCTGAGGGCTGCGGGCCCGCAGTCCATCGCCGAGCTCTGGACCACCTCGGGGACGAAGAAGCGCGGCCGACTCATGATGACCCCGCTCCGCCCACGGTCGCGGTGACCGGCCCTGCCGGGGTCTCGGGCGCGGCCTTCGACGCGGTCAGGCGTCGCCCCGCCGTCCGCAGGAGAAGGCTCGCTGGGCTCGTCCGCTCGAGCGAAACATCGACGCTCCCCGGCAGGCCGTGCTCGAGGACGATCGTCGGCGGGATCGACTCGATCACGAGCTCGACGAGGATCGTCCCGTCGCGGGGCTCGCTGGCGACCCTCGCGACCCGCCCCTGGACGCTACCGTGCTCGACCCAGGGGAAGCCGCTGAGTCGGATCTGCGCCGACTGTCCAGGCTTGATCCGGCCGACGGCCTGCGCCGGCTGGAAGCTCGCGACCACCTCGAGCTCGCCGTCGGGGATGATCGCCCCGAGCTCCTGGCCGCGCTCGATCCAGGCGCCGCGTTCGGTCGCCGAGAGCTCGCCGACCACCCCGTCCGCCGGGGCCCGGATCCGCAGGCGCTCGAGCTCCGCCGTCAGCGCCTGGACCTGGCCGCGGGCGTCCTCGCGATCGATCTCGAGGGTCGAGATCTGGGCCTCGATCGCGGTGATCTTGGCTATGCGATCGTGGGCCTGGCGGGCGGCCTCAAAGCGCTCACGTCGGCCCGCCGAGCGCAGCTCCTTGGCGGCCGCTCGGCGCTGCGCCGCCTCGGCTTGGTTCTCGCGGAGTTCGGCCTGGCTGGCCGCCTCGGCGCGCTCAAGGGCCTCGGCCTCGTCCAGCCGCGACTCGGCGAGGCGGGCCTGGGCGACCGCCGCCTCGACCCGCGCCCGCGCCTCGCCGGAGGCAGCGCCAGCGGCCCGCTCCGCCGCCTCAAGGGCTCCACGCTCCGCCTCGATCTCCCGCGCTCGCTGAGCTATCACCGCGTCGACCGCATCCGCTCGGGTCGCGGCTCGGGCGAGCTCGATCCGGGTCTCGCGGTCGTCGAGCTCGAAGAGGAGCTCCCCGGCCTCGACGTGGTCCCCGAGGGCGACGTGCACCGCCGTCACCCGACCCGCCTCAGCCGCCGCGAGCGGACGGCTGGCGGCTGCGGCTCGGACCTGGGCGTCGGCGCTGCTCTCGATCACCTCGACCTCGGCGCCGAAGAGCCAGACGACCCAGGCGAAGAGGAGCAGCGGGGTCAGGACCAGCAGCCCGCGGCCGCCGGCCGACCTCTCGCTCTCGAGGGAGCGGAGCGTATGTGCGAAGGGGGTCGCCATCACAGACTTCCGGGGGGTGTGTGGGGTCGTCGTCCGCAGCTCAGCCCGCAGCGCTCCAGCCGAGCCGGGTCGCCCGCCAGGCCTCGACCGCTCGGTCGCGCTCACAGGCGAGCCGCGCAGGCAGCTCGGGGTCCGCCTCTAGCCACCCCTCGGGCCAGCGAACGTCGCCCAGGGTGAAGCCTCGCTCGCGCGCTCCGGCGCTCGCGTTGACGACCTCGGCCTCGAAGACGCCGTTGTCAAAGGGAACACCGGCGGCGCGGGTGCGCAGGCGGACGAGCTCCCGCTCACCGCGGGCCGCATGGTAGAGCGAGCGGTGGTGGCAGTAGGGGTTGTTGCCCCGGCGATCGAAGAAGACGTGGGCGGTCCAGGTGTCACCGCCGCGACAGATCTCGCCGAACTCGCAGCCGCGACAGAAGCCCCAGAGATCGCGGGTATCGGAGCTGTCGTTGAAGGTGAGCTGGTCCGCCTCGTGGATGAGCTCGCGCAGGCTCGTGTCGCGGATGTTGCCGCCGGCGTAGTCGTCGGTCGGCAGCGAGGGGTCGGCCTTGATCGTCCCGTCCGCCTCGATCCCGAGGGTCAAGACCCCCGCGGTGCTCCCTGACCAGAAGCCGTTCGTCTCGCTCTCGTGGCCCTCGATCGTTCTGAAGCGGCGCTCGTAGGGTCCGAAGTAGCCGATGTTGTTGCCGGGGTAGACGTAGGGACGCTCCTCGACGCCGCGCAGCCACAGGTAGTGGATCAGCGGGAACACATCGTTGAGCTCCCAGGGCTGGAGGAGGAGCTCGGGGCGGTCGGCGGCGTTGCCCATCGGCACGGTGAACTGGAGCTGCCAAGAGTAGACGCCGGCGTCGCCCAGGAGGGCGAAGATCTGCGGGAGCTGAGGCGCGGACATCCGGTTTATCTGGGTGTTGGCGGCGCACTTCATGCCCGCCTCGCGGATCGCCTTGATCGCCTTGAAACACCAGGACCACGACCGCTCACGCCCGCGCAGGAGGTTATGCTCTTTGCGGAGCCCGTCGACCGAGACGCTGACCCCGGCAAAGCCCGCCTCGGCCATCTTCTCGGCCATCTTCGGCGTCATGCCGTAGCCGCCGGTGGTCATCGTCAGGCGCATGCCGCAGGCCTTGATCTCGCGGGCGATGTCGAGCCAATCAGGGCGGAGGAACGCCTCGCCGCCGATCATCGAGACCTCGCGGATACCGACATCGGCGAGCTGGTGGACGAGGTCCATCGCCTCGGCAGTGCTCAGCTCGTCGGGCCGCTTGGCGCCCGCCCGCGATCCACAATGGATACAGTTGAGGTTGCACTTTAGGGTCAGCTCCCAGACGGCGTAGGTAGACCGCAGATAGGGGGACTTGACGGGGTCAGGCGTGTCGATGGGCATGGTCGTTCTCGGGGAAGGCGGAGGAGGGGACGGGCAGATGAGCAGCTGAAGGGGCCCGAGGCGCCTGCGGGGCGCCCCGGGCCGGAGGCGGACTAGAACTCCGCCGGGAGCGGCACGCCGTAGAGCGGCCTCGGGCAGAGGTACGGCTTGCACCAGATGTCCTCTGCGCCCGCGCGGACGTCCGTGCGGATCCGCGGGACGGTGCGGCCGAGCACCGCGGTCTCGACCTCGTCGAGGGCCTTGGCCGCACGATTGACGGCCTTCTCTGAGAGTTTGATCTTCTTCATTGCTTCTTCTCCTTGGGTTGATGACGCCGACACGTCGCAGCTGGAGGCGGCGTCATGTCGGCGTCGATTCGAAGGTCCCTAGGGAGTGGCGCTGGGAAACCTGACATCGTTCGAGAGAAAAATTCTCCTCCGTCGCGAAGCCGCGCCGTAGCGCACCTTCGCCAGGTCTGCCGCGACGAGAGGGGTCCTCAGGGTGATCGCGGTAGCACCGGCCCTCAGCACCTTGGGGCCCAGCCGCCCCGCACAGCTCCCCGCGTGCGGCACGACCGCACCGGGCTCCTGCCTGAGGTCCTGCCGCGAAAGCGTACCTCTGCATACGGGTTACAAACTCATGCGGATGGCGATCGAGCCAGGTTCGCTCGCTTCGTCGCTCGAGCGCTCCACTCCACAGCTCAGGTACAGACCCATGGGTCGGATCGACCCATCCTTGAGCATGATCCTCATACGTGCTCAGCTCGGCTGAGGGCAGCGCTGCGTGATCTGAGCGGTCGAGCCCTGGAGGGCGCTCGCACGGCCCGACGCTCAGCGAAGCTCTGACTTCAGGAGTCGGATGCGGGAGCTCCGCACGTCTGGATCTGTGGGGGGAGCGGATGCGACGGGCACCTCGGCGGCGATCAACGCCTGCGGCTCTCGGATTCTGGCATCCGCTCCGACCCGACCGTCAGACTTCGCGTGCTCGTTGCGTAGGGGTAGTCATGCACCCCACGACCAGAACAAACCGACCCCTCGCCGCCCGGATCTCGGTGGCCACGATCTTCGCCTTCTCGTTGGGCTTCGCCGGATCGGCGCTCGCCGGTGGCGGAGGCGGCAACACGACGGCCGTGTGCCACGTGTCCGGCAACGGCACCGTCTCGCAGCTCAACATCAACCCCAACGCGATCAGCTCCCACCTCGCGCATGGGGACTTTCTGCCCCTCGATTTCTACGCTGATGTCGACGGCGACGGCTACGGTGACCCCAACAACATGGTCTCGGCCTGCACGGCGCCGACCGGCACCGTCGCCAACGCCGATGACTGCAACGACCAGGATGCGGCGATCAACCCGGGCGCGAGCGAGATCTGCGACGATGGCATCGACAACAACTGCGACGGGCAGATCGACGAGGGCTGTGACCTGACAAGCTACGGCGCCTGCCCCATCCCGACGGAGTTCACGACCTGCGCTATCGACCTGAGCACCGGGGCCTTCGCCTGCGACAACGGAACACCGCTCTCGCTGCTGAAATTCAACTCCTACGGCCCGGTCTACACCCTCGACATGACCGACTGGGACGTCGCTATCGTCGATGTCGACGTGCGAAACCCGATCGGTTGGTGGCTGCACCTCGGCAACTCCCGGACCAACAACGGCTGGTCGGGCGACTGGGGTCAGACCTCGAACGACAGCGAGGCGCAGCTGCTCAACAACGGGCTGCAGGTGTTCCGCTCGGACACGGGCGGCAGCAGCATGGCGCTGGGCCAGGGCGCCACGGTCGACCCGGCCGGCGACGCGGCGACGATGGTCGTGTGTGACGGCTACTTCGGGTGGGAGAGCAGCACTGCGGTCGCCGACATCAGCGACGCGCACATCTTCCAGATAGACGGTGACGAGAGCGACCCTGAGCGCGGGGCCCTCAACGATCGCGAGCTCTTCCTCGGCGTGGGTCAGACGGTCGAGTCGATCTGGCGCAACGGATCGGGCGTAACGGGGCTGACGATCACCTTCGGCCGCTGATCTTCCGCTCGCAGGTCCGCAGGTCCGCAGGCCCGCAGGGAGCGTTCGCATCGCGATCCCCTGCGGGCCTCATTGGGTCTACTCCAGCGCGATCCAGCGTATGCCTCCAGCACTCGTGCGGGACGCCACACACGCCGAGCTCCTCATAGCCTAGGGGCGGAGAGTCCTCGTACCAGGGATGCACTCTTGGGTCGCTTGGGCAGGGCTCCACCGGAGGGCGGGCGGGACAATGCTCGCAATCCGCGGTATGTCCTTCGCCGATGGACTCGGCGCCAACCCTTGCGCCGGTGACCCCGAATGCCGGAGCAGTCGCCACGCGCTCGACATCGCCGGGGTTGAGGCCAGGCAGATGACTGCAGCCGCCGGTCTTCTCGGCGACGGAGTCGGTCTGCGCAAGGGTCGTCGAACCTACGCTCAGGCCAAGATTCAGCCCATGCTCAGCCCGACCTTTGCCGGGCAAGCGGACCTCCCTGGGCGCCTCGCAGCCCCCGTGCCCGTGTCCCTACCCGTCAGCAGGCCTCGCAGCGAAAATAGCAGTAGACGAACTCCTGCTCGGCTCCCCACGGGGTCCGGTGAACCTCGCGCTCGTGGCCGATCATTGTGAATGCATCCTCGCCGAACGTCGAGTGCAGAGTCCCCTCATCATAGCGTTGGGTCAGGAGCCCGCTGCACCGCTCGGGGCCCTGGGGGCCGAAGGTCGCGACGACGACTCGCCCCCCGGGTCGCAGAGCGCGCAAGACCTGGCGAATGTAGGTCGCGCGCGCGGCGGGGTCCGTCAGAAAGTGGAACACGGCGCGGTCATGCCAGAGGTCATAGGCATTGTCTGGCAATTGGACGCGCGTAATGTCGCCGACGATCATCGAGACCTGCCGAACCCGCTCGCCGAGCCGAGCGCGGATGAGGTCGAGGGCGACCTGGCTGAGATCAGCCACGGCCACCGCGCCAAAACCTCGATCGAGCAGGTCATCGACCAACGTAGACGAGCCTGCGCCGACGTCGATGGCGCTTGATCCCGCGGGGAGCCCAAGCCCGTCGATGATCGCCAAGGAGCGCTCAAGCGTCGGCTGGAACCAGCTCACGTCGTCTCCCTTGCTCCCGTAGACACCGTCCCAGTGATCGGACCCAGTCATTCTTCGGACGACGGTAGCACACGGACCCCGGGCTTCCGGAGCCGCTGTCGCGACGCTTCGGTCAGCCGCGAATTTCTCCGAGGCGCAGGGAGCTCGGAGGCCCCGAGCCGGAGCAGGAGCCCGAGCACACCGGCGCCCAGGACCTCTCGCGACCGCGGGCCGCGGCAACGGGTTGCCGGTCAAGCGTTGTCCGTCACGCGCCGAGCCACCTCGCGGCGCCCCGAGGCCAGAGCGAAGGCGAGGGCCGAGATCGCGAGGGGGAGGATTGCATCGGTGTCCATAGGCTCCCCCCTTGGGCGTCCCCGGTATCGCCCATCCCCCGGCCGGGCGCGGCATAGCAGCGTTCACCCGGCAACCGCATCGGCAGAGGTCCATTTGTGCGGGCCCGCGCCCCTCGGAGAATGCTCAATCCACCGACTCCGGCCAGCTCGTTGACGCGACTTAACAGTCGCAAAAGTGCGACACGACGTCACGTTAATAGGGGTATCTCGCGCATTCATAGGAGCTGGCTCACACCGTCGTTGCTCTGATCAACACGACAACGTATTGACCACAATCACTCAGGGCGCGCGCTTTTGGACAAAGTGCAAGGGGTGCGCCCACCTTCGGCTCTGCACGGAAAAGTTGCAGCCTCGACGCCTCAACTTTTCCCGGCTCATGACTACCATTCCGGCGCGAGCGCATGGATACTCTGCGCACCAAGCGACCTGGAGCCGCGGGGCGTCCAACACCGCGATCGGACTCCCGTCCGTATGAGCCTCTGCGACTCAGCGCAGGCCACCTCGCGATCCAGCGCTCGCAGACGTGGAGACAACGACAATGAGCTTCTCAATCCCAGAACCATTCTCCTACAATGACTCCTTTGATGTCGGCGTTGACAGCATCAACGAGCAGCACAAGCGCCTTTTCGACCTCATCAACAATGTCGACAGCAACCGCAGCGACGCGGCCGCGGTCAAGGAGCTGCTTGACTACGTCGTCTTCCACTTCAAACACGAGGAGGACGCCTTCGACCGCTTCAACTTTGCGGACAAGGTGAGCCACAAGAAGACCCATGACGACTTTGTCGCCCAGGCAAGCGCGGTCAAGGAGATCAACGATGATGTAATCGCCTTTGTCAAGAGCTGGCTGGTCAATCACATCATGGGCTCCGACATGCAGTACGGCGAGACCCTTCGCGGCATGAAGTAGGCCGCACTCCCGGAGTGCCGAGATATCGTGCATGGGCTGGTCTGCCAATTAGGGCAGCCAGCCTCTGCCAATTGGGCAGACCGAAAGCTGGCGCGCACACCGTGTGCTGCCAGGAGTGGCGCGCTCGCCAGGACTTCGCCGCCTGAGGCACGGTCTTCGCGAGCTCCCGCCCGAGCAGGTGAGCCCGCCGAGCCCCGCGTGTTCTCGCGCGAAGCGAGCTCGCGATCGCATGACACCTGCGAGCACAGGGTCGCTGTGGTACTCGATCGACCGTGCGCCTCCCAATGAGCCTCGTTCTCGGCCTCGGCCTCGCGCCCCTGGCCTGTCGACCCACAGCCGTGCCCGTGGAGCCTGCGCCCGACGCAGCGCCGTCCGGAGAGGCCGGAGAGCCGCGAGAGGCTGAGGCCACAGGGGCGGGCGAGGACGACGACGCTGGGGCCGGGGCGGAGGTTCGCTTCGCGGCGGGCGACGGCGTCGAGGTCTTCGGCGATCTTCACCGGGCCGAGGCCGACCTCGACGCGCCGCTCGTCATCCTCTTTCATCAGGCGGGGGGGAGCGCCCGCGGCGAGTACGGGCCGATCACTCCGCGCCTGCTCGAGGCCGGATATCACGTGCTCGCGATCGATCAACGCAGCGGAGGCGACCGCTTCGAGCTCCCGAATCGCACCGCCGCCGGGATCGACGGTGAGGTCGGCTACTGCGACGCCTATCCAGATCTCGAGGCCGCCCTGGTCTTCGCCGCGACCACCGACCTCACCGGCCCGCGGGTGATCTGGGGCAGCTCCTACAGCGCAGGCCTGGTCTTCAAGCTCGCGGCCGAGCACGCCGAGGAGGTGGCGGCCGTCCTGGGCTTCTCGCCGGCGAGCGGCGAGCCGATGGAGGGCTGCAACCCCGGCGACTCGCTGCCTAGGCTCAAGGCGCCTACCCTAGCCCTGCGCCCGATCCAGGAGACCGAGCACGAGGCCGTGCAGGCGCAGATCGAGGCGTTCAAAGGGGCGGGCGTCGAGGTCTATATCTCGGACCCGGGGAGCCACGGCTCGTCGATGCTCGTCCCGAGTCGCGCTGGCGGCGACACCGAGGCGACCTGGAAGGTCGTGCTCGAGTTCTTGGGGCGCGTCGGCGCCTAGAAGGCCGTCGCGGAGAGCCCGCGCGCTCCCGCACGACTGCAGCCTCGACGCCGCTCGTCATCTCGACCTCCCGAGCACCTGCCCACATCGGAGGATCCGTCGCAGCGTCTGCGAGCCGGCCGCGCAGGGGAGCTGACCGGCCTCGGCGCAGACGTGCTCTCGACGTCCATAGGACGATAGCGAAGGTCGAGCTCGTGGACCCCGGCGCCGAAGTGGCCGTCCGCCTGGCCCGGGTAGATCGTCACCCGCGGCGGCGCGCCAGTCCCCCGGAGGATGAGGTCAGCGCGGCCGTCGGCGTTGACATCGGCGAGCGCCATCTCGAGGAGCGGAGTGCAGGACATGACGAGCGCGCCGAGGCCGATTGTCGTGAGCGCGTGCGAGGCTGACACAGAGGAGCAAGCATGGGGCAGGAGAGCGCCCGCCGCCAGCCGGTCAAGAGCCCGTCGAACGGCTTCAGCTCAGCGATCTCGCCGGGATCCGCACCGCCCAACGAGGTGCCAGCGCGCGTGTTGACGATGAGCGCGACCGAGCAGGGACTCGGCGTCGATGCGAGCGAGCCCCTCATCGGCGGGATTCTCATCATCGCTCGTCGCGCTCGTCGCCGAGAGAACGCTCGCTGGTGCCCCCCAAGCGCCGGATGTCCTGTCCAAGCGCCCGACAGCCTCCGTCGCGCGCTCCTCGAAAGGCTCCCGATTCCGCGCACCGCGAGCACTGTCTTTATGCGCGCAAACATCCACACCTGCGAGTGACGGGCACCATGGTGTAGGCTCGACGAGCTAGGGCGGGATATCGGTGCCAGCGGCGATTTTGTACAGGGAGCCCCCTCTCGCCGGCCAACGCGAGTTGGTCGACACACGGGCGCACATCTGTACAAGGAAGTCACTCGCTCACCGGCGGCGATTCATCGCGCCCCCAACGTCGTCGAGCTGATGACAGCCCCCCTGTGCCAGCAGGTCCCCCGTGCATTTCCATATCGCCAGAGTCGCCAAGGACGCGTTTCGCCTCCAAGTCGTCATGGACGATGATGAGCTCGGCCTCGAAAGCCGCCCCTTCCAGGACGAAACGGTGGCCCTGGAGGCCGTCGAAGAGCTGATCAAGAGCCTTCGCGTGGGCTCTGTCTCGCTGCAGCCCGCGGGCGACGAGGGCTTCCAGGTCTTGGTCGCGGGCTCTGACGGCACTCCCTTGGCCACAGGGCCGGAGTTCGCCTCGCCGGACGAGGTCGACGCCCAGCTCACCCGGATCCGCCGCTGGGTCGTCGAGGATCAGGACTTTCGGATCACCTACCCGCCCCAACGCATATCGCGTCGGGTCAGGACCAGCGCCACGGCCCTGGAATACGACTTTGAGCAGGCATCAGCCTCCGGCGAGGCCGGCCTCGAGCTCCTTCGTCGCGCCAGCGACAACGCCTTCACCGCCCACTTCAACGACGAGAGTGGGAGCCCGCTGGTCCGCCTCCGCGGCTTTGCCACCCAGCACCTGCGCGACAAGAAGGTCCGCTCCCTGCTCAAGACGCTCGCCGACGAGAGACGATACCGGCGCCACAGCACCTCGGATGGTTCTCAGACCTACTTCGTGATCAAGTCACGCAACGGTCGTGAGCTCGCGCGGAGTCGGATGTTCGCGGACGATGACCAGCTCGCCGCCGCGATCCAGTGGGTAGTCGAGCGCGGAGCAGCGCTCGCGAGCCGGAGCGAGGGCGCGACCCGGCGTCGCCAGGCGTCCAAGGCGGTCTACAACCTCGATCGACTCTCCGCGATCGGAGAGCCAGGAATTGAGCGCTACCGTGGAGAGGACGGGAACTACTACTTCCACCTCAATGACGAGAGCGGGGCGGGCCTCTTCCTCAGCCACGGGTACCGCTCCAAGAGCGCCCGCGACAATGGAGTCCGCGCCTTCACTCTGGCCGCAGCTCAGCGCGAGAGCTATCGCGAGCGCGACGAGGGCGGATATCTCGAGATCGCCGCCCGCAACGGCCGCACCATCGCCCGCAGTCGCACGTTTGCCACCCGTGAAGAGCTTGAGCGCGCCATCGCCTGGACCTGCGCGAGGATCCCCCGCATCGGCCGCAAGACCGGGCTCGAGAAGATCCATTCGCGGGTCCTTCGCCTGCCCGTAGGTCACGAGAGCAGCCTTGGTCCCGGAGAGAGCGAGCCGGAGCTCGACGAGCAAGCGCCCTCGCCTGCTCTCTCCGAACAGCCCTCCCGCGCTCTCGGGGACGACGAGCGAGCTTCTCTTGAGATGTCGGCCGATCTCCGGAAAGGGAGGGAGCCCGAGCTCACCGACGACGATTCACCACGGGAGCTCATCCCCCCCACTCGCTCGCCAGGAAAAGAGGAGCCTCCTCCTCCCGTCCGAGGGGCGCGCTCTCCCCTCCCGGAGGCCGGCGTACGAGCGCCCTCTCCTGCACCTTCGGAGACTGATGAGGCTCTCGCGGACACTACGCCGACTCCGAGCGATGCCCCCCGCGACGAATCACCGGCGA
>Ga0316189_10002070_pt1 | contig 19764 bp, 17 predicted proteins | sample LowCovwburrow_MG_FD_204930 | JGI IMG/M metagenome (GOLD analysis project Ga0316189, IMG submission 204930) | Coastal sediment microbial communities from Maine, United States - Lowes Cove worm burrow | ecosystem: Environmental > Aquatic > Marine > Coastal > Sediment | place: USA: Maine... | reverse complement strand
CGTTCGCGCGCTCGCCAGCACGCAACAGGGATCGGCTCCGCAGACTCCGAACTGTTCGACGCCGACGGCCCGGTTGGCAGGGTCGTTCAATCCCAGATCCTCGAGTCGAGGACTGCCTCGCGAACGACGTAGCGCTCGAACGCGTTGGGGTCCGGGTCGAACCCCATCCCTGGCCGATCCGAGAGCTCCACGCGGTCTCCCACGACGGCCGGCTCGTCAGCATCGATACCGCCATCCAGGTACCACGCCGGTGCAGCGACATCTGAGTAGACAGCCGCCGGCAGCGTCGCAATCGCCAGCGTGTGAGCCCTCCCGATGGCGGTCTCGACCAGCCCGGAGGCCTTGATACGGAGGCCGGCAGCGAGGGCGATGTCGTGGATGACCCGCGCCGCGGTCATGCCCAGCCGGGCCGGTTTCACCACCAGCAGATCTGCGGCGCCGGCCTCGATCGCACCGATCGCAGACGAGATCGAGGCGATCGACTCGTCCAGGGCCACCGCGGCGACGATCTCATCCCGGAGCCGGGTATGTGACGCAAGGTCATCTGTCGGGAACGGCTGCTCGATGTAGTCGATCCCGTACTCGTCGAGTCGAAGGAGCGCTGCCCGGTCGTCCCACCGGTAGGAGCCGTTGGCATCGACCCCGATCGACAGGTCCGGCAACGCCTCTCGCACCACCGCCACGCGGCTCGCGTCGTCGCCCGGCCGGATCTTGAGTTTCACGCCGGCGGCGCCCGTCACCTCCACCCGTGCTACCGGATCCTCGTCCAGGCCAACCGCAATCGATGTTGGAACGAACCGCCGAGACCCACCGATGCTCTTCCACAGGGACCGTGCGGCACGCCGAGCTTCGAGATCGGTCAGCGCTTCGTCGACGGCGGCAGCCGCTGAAGGAGCGAGCACAGCCCCACGCCCGAGCGTGTCCCAGGCGTCATCGACCGTGTCGGGAGTGATCCCCGGATAGGGTGCCGCCTCGCCCCACCCGGTCAAGGCTCCGTCGCTGATCGACACGATGACCACACGACGGTTCACGACCGTGCCGGAAGCGTTCGTGAACGGCGAGTGCAGCGGTATGGCGACCTCCCACATCCGGCCGGTGAGCGCCTCGGCTCCTTCGCCTCGCTCCAGGGGCTGCCCGGTCACGGTGTCGCCACGTCGTCAATGCGGAGGCCGGCAGGCAGGCCAAGCCGATGTTCGGCGAGCAATTCCGGATCGCCAAGCACGTCGAGGGTGGTTCCGTCGGCCACAATCCGTCCTGCGTCGATGATCACGGATCGTTCGCAGACCTCGAGCGCGTACAGCAGGTCGTGGGTCACGATCAGTTGCGTCACCTCGAGGCTGTCGAGGATCACCGTCAGATCCTTGCGGCTCGCCGGATCAAGGTTCGACGTCGGCTCGTCGAGCACGAGTATCTCGGGCTGCATCGCCATAACCCCGGCGATCGCCACCCTGCGCTTCTGGCCATACGACAGATGGTTGGGCGGGCGATCGGCCAGATCACTCACCTCCACGGCAGCAAGCGCCTGGTTGACCCGGTCATCGAGGTCGGTTCCGGTGAGGCCGAGGTTGGCCGGACCGAAGCCGACATCTTCACGCACCGTCGGCATGAACAGTTGGTCGTCTGGATCCTGGAAAACGATCCCGACCCTCCTGCGGATGTCGACCAGGTTGTCGTCGGTCACCGGATACCCGGAGACGGCAACCGTCCCCGTCTGCGGCAGGTAGATGCCGTTCATGTGGAGGATCAGCGTCGTCTTGCCGGCACCGTTTGGCCCGAGCAGGGCAACCCGCTCACCCTGGTGGATGTGGAGATCCACATCTTCAAGGGCAACGGTGCCGTCCGGGTAGTGATAGCTGAGCCCCCCAATCTCGATCACGGGCGTGCTCACGCCAAACCCCTGGATGCGACCATGACGATCGCCGCCGAGCCGACGAGCGCCGCAGCGGCCGCCCACTGGGCGCCGGGAACGGCAACGGCCCCTGCAGACGGCATGGTCCCGTTGTAGACGCGCGACAGCATCGCAAGATAGACGCGCTCCCCTCGCTCATAGGTGCGCACGAACACCGACCCGACAGTCCTTGCGTAGACACGCCACGTAGCGATCGATCGCCCCTGGTAGCCCCGAGATGCGAGGGCGACCCGCATCCGACCGAAATCCGCTCCGACGATATCGATGTATCGCACCGCGAATCCGATGATCGACGTGACGATCCGCGGCATGTGGAGCGCATCGAGGCCGCGAAGGAGGTCGGCAATCGCGGTGGTCGCCGCCAGGACGACCGCGACGAGGAACCCCAGGCCCGCCTTGGCAAACACGTTCCACATGTCCCACAACCCCTGCTCCGACAGTGGGATGCCGAATACCTCGACGCGCTCGCCCGATCCGATGATCGGAAAGAGCAAGGCGACGACCAGGAACGGAATCAGAACGATCGCGCGCCGTGCGATGAACGCGATGGACAGGTTCGCGACCGCAATCAACCCTGCGACGATCACCCCATACACTGCGAAAGCCCAGATCGCGGTCCGTGGCGTGAGGGCGATCACGAACACGAGCCCGAATGCGGCGACGATCTTCACTTGAGGAGCGGCGCGGTGCAACGGCGAGCCCCCATGGCGATAGAGCGCGTGGACGTGGCTCCCGCTCACGACGTCCGGCGCGGCGAGTCGGTATTCGGGGCCCGAATCAGCCAGAACAAGCCGAACCCGACTCCCAGGGCCGCGATCACTCCGATGAACCCGGCGACGCCGGTCGAGATCGCACCACTGGACTCCAGATTCTCGCCGTAGTCGGCAAGCGGTGCGTCTGCGAGATCGTGATCTTCTGCCGTGTTCGCGAAGCCCTGGTCCTCGGCCACGTACTCGAGACCGTCCGGTTCGGAGGACGCAAACTGCGAGAGAACGACAGCAACAAACACCGTGATCAGCAGACCGAGAGCGAACAAGCCGAGGGCACGACGGCTCATGACATCAACTCCTCGGTTCTGCGGCCGGAGAAGGTCGGAGAACCGTAGACCAGGTCCGGCCGGGCTTTCATCACCGCACCGACGACGAAGAACGTGATGAAGCCCTCACCGATCCCGATCAGGAGGTGTGTCCCGAGCATCGCGGCGAGGATCGCCCCGATCGAGAGACTCTCAGCCGTGCCACCAAGCGCGAACTCAAAAACGAACCCCATTCCCGCGAGCGGAACCGACACGAATGCGGCAATCCCGGCAGACAACGCGACCCGGTCAGGCCGGGAACCCGCAAAGCGGAACACCACGCGATACACGCCGTAGCCAACGACTCCACCGATCAACGCCATGTTGACGATGTTGAGTCCGAGCGCCGTGAGCCCTCCGTCGGCGAACAGGAACGCCTGGATCATGAGCACGATTGCGATCACGAGGAAGCCGGCCCACGGGCCGACCAGCACGGCGGCGAGCACACCGCCGATCAGATGACCCGACATTCCGGGCAGCACGGGAAAGTTGATCATCTGGCCGGCAAACACGAACGCGGTCACGAGCGCTGCCAGCGGCACGAGTCGGTCGGTCAGGTATCTCCGGGCACGAGAGACAGCGACACCGAACCCACCGGCGGCAACGACACCTGCGGCCGCGCTCACGCCGGGGCCGATCACACCATCGGGTATGTGCATCGCATTCCTCCTCGCTTGCCGACCACTCAGATTAGCCCGGCGGAGCGTGGCCTAACTCGGCGGCGCTTCGTCCTCGGGATCGGAGGGTAGGAAGTCGGACGGGGTGGGATCCGCTGGAGCAGCCTCGTCGTTCGGGTGTTCATCGACCCAGCCGACCGCCTGGTCGTATGCCGTCCGCAGGGTCTGCCCGACCCACTCGTCCGAGGTGAACACGTTCTGCTCCCCCACGAGATCAGCAACACCGGCGACCTGCAATTGTTCGTGCATGTTCTCGTCTGCCGAGACGAGCATCAACTCGTTCCCCTGGTCCTTCAGAGCTCGTCCGTACTTATCCAGGACGTCCATGAAGGTCGACCCCAGGTCGCTCCGGCCGCGGAGCCGCAGGATCACGACGGAACCCCGTGTTTCGGGAGTCACATCGGGGAGCTTGTCCTCAAACACCGGTGCCGAAGCGAAGAACAGGCTCCCATAGGGCTGCAAGATGATGACTTCTCCGGGAGGAACCTCTTCGGGCCGGTCGGTCTCGCGGAGGCGACCGTCTTCCATGACCCACTGCTTGATGACCACCTGGTTCGACTGGTTGATGATGAACAGGATCATCGAGATGCCGACACCAACGAGCACCGCGTATTGCAGCGGGATGATCATGGTCAGCACGAACGTGACCACCATCACGGTCGCTTGCATGGCGCCGGTCTTCCAGATCGCCTTGATGTCGGCCGGTTTCACCGTTCGGTAGCCGACGGTCATCAGCAGTCCGGCGAGCGCCGGCATCGCGATGTACCCGACGAGATCGCCGAACACGAGAATCACGATCGCCATCACAACGCTCGCGATCATCAGTGCGAGGCGCGATCTGGCTCCCGCCGTCTTGACCAGCGAACTCGCTGACATCGATCCGCCGACCGGCATCCCCTGCAAGAAGCCAGAGGCCACGTTCGCCGCGCCCTGACCGATGAAGTCTCGGGATGCTTTCGGGTATGTTCCATCGGGGTTCGGAAAATTCGCGGAGATCCCGGCGCCCTGGACGAGGCCAACGAACGCAAGCGAGAGCGCGGGAACAATCAGGACAAACACGAGGCTCAGGTCGGGCAGCATCGGGAGCGGGAGCGAACTCGGGATATCGGCAATGTCGTTGAGCGTCGCGATCACAACGTCGGAATTGGCGGTGATCGCCCACGTCACCGCAGAGGTGAGGATGATCGCCACCACCAGGCCGAGCGGTCCGAGCTTCGTGCGTTCGAGGAGCAGGATCAGCGCGATCGTGGCGACGCCAATGGCCAGCGTCGGCCAGTGCACCTTGCCGAAGTTGAACAAGAGGTCGAAGGCCCGCACGACGCGATTCCCGCCTTCCGCCTCATACCCGGTGAAGTCATCGAGTTGTCCGAGGACGATATTCACGCCAACGGCGTTGATGAAGCCGACCATCACCGCGTTCGACACGAAACGCAGGATCGAGCCAAGCTTCAGCAAGCCGGCGATGAGCATCACGATCCCAGTGAGGATCGACAAGGTGAAGAGGGCCCGACCCGGATCCTCTGCCGTGTGGATGACGGACACATCGGCGACGACAATCGCCATCGCCCCGGTCGCCTGCACCGCCATGAACGACGAACTCGTGAACAGCGCACCGGTAACGGTGCCGACCATGTACCCGTAGAGGCCGTAGACGGGATTGACCCCGGCGAGGAGGCCGCCCGCGAGTCCATCCGGGACACTCTCGACGCCGAGCACGACGCCCGCGACCGCATCGCTCTTCAGCGTCTCTCTTCGGAACAGAGATCGGATGTTCACTCGCCACCACTCTCGACGGGCGCTCGTCTCGGCACAGTTCGGCTGAGACTACCCGTTTGTCCGTCATCGGATGCGCGCCTCGGCAGGCGAGGGCTGAGGCGCCCCGGAACAGAACACCCGATCCGGCGGTTGATCACCTCACGAGAGCCGTCAACGCGAGGAGCGCAACGCCGTGAGCGATTGGAACCAGCAAATCACCGACGAATTCAGGGCCAACAACGGCAAAGTCGGCGGCATGTTCGAAGGCGCACCACTCCTGCTCCTCCACCACGCCGGGGCCCGCACCGGGACCCAGCGAGTGACGCCCCTGATGTATCAGGCCATCCCGAACGGCTATGCCGTGTTTGCCTCCAAAGCGGGAGCGAACTCGAACCCGGACTGGTTCTACAACGTGGCAGCGAACGCCGAGACCAAGGTCGAGATCGGATCCGAGTCGGTTCGCGTGACCGCCCGCATCGCCGACGGTGAGGAACACCACGACATCTGGAATCGCCAGAAACAGGACTGGCCGCAATTCGCAGAGTACGAGCGACAGACGGCCCGGGAGATCATCCCGGTTGTGATCCTGGAGCGCTCCTAGCCCCGCCCGGCAGGCCATCACACACAAGGTCTACTGCAACGGAACCAACCAGGAACCGGTCGCGAGAACCGACCGCTCGGTCGCACCCGTCGGGATCGCAGTCCGGACCGTGGGGCGCGGTCGGCTCGCCGCAGGGAGATCCAGCTCGAATGTCGTCCAATCGCTTTCCCGGTAGTAAGAGAGAGATCCGTCCATCAGTCCGGCGAGATGGTGCGAGACAAACAGCCCGAGGCCAATTGCCTGAGTCGTACCGTCGTCGGTCTTCGCACGGTGAAACGCCTCGAAGATGTCTTGCTCATGCCCAGGTGGGACACCCGATCCATTGTCCGAGACCGTCAGAATGGCCCTCTCATCCGTTCGCCGAACGCGCACTCGAAGCTCCTCACCGCCGTATCGGGAGGCGTTACTGACGAGGCACCTAATGATCTGGCGGATCCGTATCGGATCACCGGTGGCGATGACATCCGCATCTTCAACAACGACATCCGGCGCCTTACTCCGCCCTCGAGCTGCGATCACAGCCCGCACCTCTCGCTCCAACGGCACAGCAACCCGAACGACCGACAGCGCGTCGATATCTGCACGGGCTGCGACCAACAGATCCTCGACGATGTCAGCCATCTCGCGAGCCTGCTGAACAACGAAGCCCACCATTTCTGCGCCCCCCGGCCCTAGGCCAACGGCCTCATCTCGAAGTACCTCCGAGAATCCGAGCACGGCGGTCAGAGGCGTCCGAATCTCATGACTGATCGAGGCGAGGAACTGGTCCTTGGACTTGACGATTTCTTCGAGGTCGCGGATCGCCCGGCCGCGCTCCCAGAACGATCCGATCATCGCCGCCGCAGTCTGGAGCACACCGAGATCGTCCGGGCCCCAATGCCGATCGACGACATAGTCTGCGAGCCCAAGCGAACCGACCCACTCGCCATTGATCGTGATGGGGATGTTCAGCTCGGATTTACGGCCGTCTTGCTCATAGATTTCTCGGGCGCGACCCACGAGATCCACCGTGTGCACCGTCGCTGCTTCGCCCTTCGCCAGCGAATCCCGAAGATCCGGGAGATCGTTGTAGGCGAACTCCGCATAGATCATCCGGTCAGGGTCAACTTCGTCGAACCAGATCTCCTGGCCTGCGAACGCCTCGGTACCGGTTCGCGTGGCTTCGTGGGAAACCCGCGCGCATAGCCCGACCGCCGGCTCCTCGTAGTTCACGTCAACGAAGATGCTCTGAACCGGCGCCACATCAAGCAGAGCTGCCAGCGCCGCATCGATGGCTCGCTCCTCCGGGTTGGCGAGGAGAACCCTCCCACATCGAGCGAGGACCTCCTCCATTCGAGCGCGGCGTTCACCGTCCCTGTGGGCACTCTCGAGTCGAAACGACATGACCCCGAGAAGTGCCAACGTGAGTCCGCCGAAGGCGACGACGGCAATGCTGGTCACCACGATCTCAGGAACGCTGGTCGATGGGCCCCAGATCGACCCGGCGCGCAGACCGATCAGCGACCAAGCGAGGCCGTAGGCCACCACCGGCAACGCGCGGCGCCACGGTAGGAACACCAAAGGAATCGCCATCATGTAGAGGAGGGCAGCACCGATTCCCGCCGGTGCAACGTCCACAACAACGAGTGCCACGCCGATGAGGGTGAAGTCCAAGAGGAATGAGGGGAGCGGGGACCTGGCCGGCGACACGTAGCGTAGGACTGCGCCAATGAGCGCAATGGCCGCCAGAGCTGCCACGACGAATCCACCGTTCCATCCCCACACAGCCGCCAGGCCCAGTCCGCAGATGATGAGCACGAGGCACACCACGATGCGGAAGACCTGCCAGATCCGCCACATACCGCCGATTCGCAAGAGCCCGTGCTCCGGGCTCGAGGGGCCATGGTCATCTACCAAGGCGGCTATGCCGTCACTGTCGATCATCGCGCGTTCCTGCCCGCCGGGTGCGGGCGTGGTCCCCTCATAGGTAGGTTTCTATCGGCGTTTCGGCGCCGGAACCTGAGGCCCGGCAAGCAGCCGCTGCCGGAGCGATGCCGACCGGGAGGATGCTCGGCCCCATGCCCCAGCTGCCGTGCTTTCGTGATCACATCCTTTGACCCCCCTCGGTCCGTTCGCTGGCTGTCGCTCCATTCCCTATGGCCCGAAGCTTCCAACCCGCGCGGCAGCCTTGAGCGGCGCAGCGCACGTGGTTCCATCCGTTTGTGTCGGCAGTCACAATCTTGGGAGTTGAGCTGAGTCTCTGAAGCGTGCAGGCCGGACCTGCAAGACCACCCTTGATCGCTTCGGTCGACGAACCAAGGGTCAGGTGATGTCGCCGGCCGTCGGCGGAATGGACGAGAACCACGCGGCGAGGCGATCGAATCCGTCAGCAAGCGTGACTGCGGGACTCCAACGCAGCACCTCGCGGGTCTCGCGCTGATCGAACCAGTGCGCCGTGCCCAGTTGCTCGGCGAGAAAGCTGGTCATCGGCGGATCTCTGTCGCTCCCCCGCCGCTCCCAGATCCGCTCCGCGATCAAACCGCCACCCCAGGCGATGCGATATGGGATTCGCACGCGGGACGGCTCCAGGCCCGCCGCGAGCACGATGCGGTTCAGGATCTCACGAACGGGACGCGGTTGCCCATTGGTCACAACGAGGGCGCGTCCACCGATCTCGGGGGCTCGGTCGAGCGCGGCCACGAGCGCGTCGGCCGCGTTTTCGACATAGGTCGTGTCGATCAGAGCGGCACCAGTTCCGACGGTCGGCAGCCGGCCTGCTCGTGCGCGCTCGACGATACGGCCGATGAGTTGAGTGTCGCCGGGCCCCCACACGAGGTGGGGTCGGATGGCGACCGCCGCAAGGTCCGGCGAGTCAGCATCGAGGGCGATCAGTTCGCCCTGTGCCTTGCTCCTCGCGTAGTTGCCACGGGCACGGTCAGGATCGGCGGGCCCGGCCGGCGCCCCCACGAGCGACGCGCCGTGGTGGGCGACCGACGGAGACGAGACATACACGAAACGGCGAACGCCGGACGCCTGCGCCGCCCCAACGACGTTCTGGGTTCCCACGATGTTGGCTGCCTCGTATTCGGACCATGGCCCGGTCACGCCCACACGGGCTGCAAGGTGGATGACGGCGGTAGCGCCATGGACCGCCCGATCGACGGCATCACGGTCCGCGACGTCGCCGAGGTGTTCTGACAGCCCTGAGGGTCCGGAGCGGCGCTGAAACACCGACACGTCATCGCCGCGGGCCACGAGGCGTTCGACGACCGCTCCGCCGAGCAAGCTCGTCGCTCCGGTGACGAGCACCCTCATATGCGTCCGACTCTCCCACCAGCGAGTGCCCGCTCCGCCCACCGGGCGATCCGCGTGCGGTTGATCTTGGAGTTGTGGCGTTTGTCGACCGGGAGCCGGGACGTCACCAGGACGGCGGCGATGTCAACCTCGGGGGCGTGGCCGCGCACGATGTCGGAGAGGGTCTCGTCGGCGAGGCCCGGACGCACCTTGCCTTCCGCCGGTACGGCGACCACGACGACCTGTTGCATCCCTTCGGGCCCGACCCCAACCACGGCAGCGTGCTCCACCTCCGGGGCATTCTCGACCGCGTGCTCGATGCCGATGGGCGTCACCGGCCCTTCGGACGTCGTCACGATATGGCCCATCCGGCCCGCGATCCACAATCGGCCCTGCTCGTCGAGGTGGCCTACGTCTCCGCTCCGGTGCCACCCCTCGGGCTGCGACGCTGTGTGCTCCGTCATCCAGAGCTTGTCGTATCCGTCTCGCATATGTGGGGCGCGGATGCACACCTCCCCCACGACACCGGGTGCAACCGTCATCCCACTGCTCGTCGCCTCGGGCGAGGAGAGCGGATCGATCGCGATCTCTACGGACGGAAGCGGGTAGCCGACGCACACGCCGTCGCCGTCCCCTGCGGCTTCGATGCCGGCCAGGCTGATGTCCGCTACTGGGAGCACTTCGGTCATGCCGTACGGCGTGTGGGCTTCGGCAGCAGGAAGGAGCTTGCCGACGGACTGGAGCACGGCGGCCGGCACCGGGGCCCCTGCCGACATGAGCAATCGGACGTCTTTCATGGACGATGCGTCGTTCTCGGTCATCTCATCCGCCGTCGCGACTACGTTCTTCAGCGCCGCCGGCGAGGCGAAGATCAGGGTCGCATCAACAGATCGGACGGCGGCGGCAAGCGCGTCCGCCGTCAGGCTCCCGGGCGACGTCACTTCCATGTCGGGGACCACGGACGAGATCCCCATTGCCGGGCCGTAGAGCGCGAACGGACCGAACGCGGCGACGAGTCGGTCGTCTGGACCGATATCGAACAGTTCGACGAGAGCATCTCGCTGGGCCTGCATCTGGTGGTGTCGGTAGGCGACGCCTTTTGCCGGGCCGGTGGCGCCCGAGGTGAATCCGATCGCGGCCTCGTCGGATGGGCCGGGCGGCGGCGGCAAGGGTCGCCCGTTGCCACGTTCGCGGATTTCGTCGAGCGTTGTCGTGACTCCCAGCATCCGTCGCTGTAGCTGTGCCATCGGCGTCGATGAGATGCGGACGCCCGGCCAGCGCAGCGTGCGGGCGGCAGCGAGCGCACGCGGAATGCCGATGAGATATGCAGGGTTGGCGCTCGTCAACGCCCGTGTCATGCCACGTACTCCAAGACCGGCATCGGCCACGACCACAACGGCCCCAAGCCGCCAACAGGCGTACACGCAGACCGCTACGTCGATGCCGGGTGGCACGAGGAGGGCAACCCGATCACCTTTGTCGACGCCAAGGTCGGCCAGGCCCGCTGCGACGCGGTTCACATCGGCGTCGAGTTCGGCGAAGGTGACCACCGCCTCGGGCCCGTCGGATCCCATCTCGACGATGGCGATCGCAGCGTCTTCCGAGCGGTCGGCGAGCGCCCCCCACAGAGGAGCACGATCGTTCCCCGGCTCTGGAGGCAGCACCGTGCGACCGATCTGCTCGATCCATTCGTACACCACGGGGGCGATGTCGGCATCTTCAGGTACCAGGTGGCTGGCTCCGACGAATCGGTGAACATCGGCGTGTGGCAGACGGGCCATGAAATCGCGGAGGTACAGGTCCGAAAACACCGGGTCGGACGGCCCCCACAGCAAAAGGGCCGGGGTCTCGCTCAAGTTGTCGAGGCCTGCAGCGACCCGATCCAGCGTTTCCGCACTCGGATGATCCGGACTCAACGGGATGTCTTCGACGAACGTGGCGATGGCGGCCCGACGGTCGGCAGTGCGATGCGGGGCTTCGTAGGCCTCTCGAATCGGACGGTCCGGGCGAGGCCGGGACAGGGCCATCGTCCCGCGAACGAATGTCGGGGTTGTTGCGCACACCGTGTTCAAGATCCCCGGCACGCGAACCATCCGAATCAGCCCGGGGGCCGGGGAACCGGCGGGTTGGTGGACTGCTGTGTTCGTCAGGACGACGCCGGCCACCTGTTCGAGATGCTGCTCTGCCCAACCGAGGGCGATCGGCCCGCCCCAGTCGTGGGCGACGGTCACAACCGGACCCGTGAGGTGGAGTTCGTCGGTGAGGGCAGAGAGATCATCGATCCGCTGCTGGAGACGCCGAACCGTGCCGGTCCGCTCCGAATACCCCATGTCGAGTTGGTCGACCGCAACGACTCGAACGTCATCGGGTGCTTGGGATACCAGGTCACGCCAAAGATACGACCACGTGGGGTTCCCGTGAACGCACAGCAGGGTGACCGCGGGATCGGTGATCTGATTGTCGAGAAGATGCCACGTTCTCCCGACGCCGTCGAGTCTCGGAGTCTCGACCAGTCGAGACCATTCCGGTTGGAGTCCGGGGAGGCCGGGCAGTGGCAGTGTGGCAGACGCCACAGAGCCGGCCGTCACCAGCGCAGTTCCATCACCGACGTGTTGATGCCCGAACCGATCCCCATCAGCAGCACCTGGTCGCCGGCCTTGAGGTTCTCGGCCTCCATGGAGAGCGTGATCGGAATCGATGCCGGACCGACGTTGCCGAGGAACGGAAACGTGAGAGGGACCTTCTCGATGTCGATCCCGAGTCGTTCGCACAGCATATTCGTGTGCACCTGAGAGATCTGGTGGAAGATGTAGCGGTCGGCGTCGAGGTAGCCGTTCTCCTCGGCATCACCCCATGCCAGCTTGGACACCTGCAGTCCGGCTTCGAGCAGGGCCCTCGTGTCGGTCTGCATCTTGTCGAGACTGCCGACGCAGAGCTTGTGGTGGCTCGTGTCGGCGCGAGCCATCCCACCAATCACCTGATGGCTCCCGGGGTTGTCGGAGAAGCGACCGACGACCGCTGCTGCGGCCCCGGATCCGAGGGTGAGCGAGGCGAATTCGGCGAAGATATCGCCCATCGTCGTGTCGGGTCCGGAGAGGCGGGCGAGTGTTGTCTCCTGCAGGACCCGGCTCCCCTCACCGTCGACGATCAACGCATAGTTGATCTGACCGCTGTCGATCATGTTGCCGGCCACTTGCAGAGCGTTCACGAAGCCGAGGCAGGCGTTGGAGAGGTCGAAGCTGAGGCACGAGCTTGGGAGGTCGAGGGTGTGGTGAACGGTGACTGCCGACGAGGGTTCGAGTCGGTCGCGGCAGACCGACGTGTCGATCAACAATCCGATCTCTTCGACACGGATTCCAGCGGACGCGATCGCTTTCGCTCCTGCTGCTGCCGCGCCGTCCGTGAACAGGTACCCCTCGGGCCACCACCGGCGTTCGCGAATGCCGGCCAGACTCTCGAGCAGACCCGGCTGAGCACCCACGCGCGCAAACGTGTCCGCAAGGATCTCATCAAACTGGGCGGAGGTAACGACCTCAGGGGCGTCGACGTGGGCAATCGACACGAGAGCGGTGTCGGTCATTTCGAACGTAGCATTGCCGGACATCAAGAGAGTCTCCCGTAGCGGGTGAGCATGATTGTCGCAGGGGTGCCGCCGCAACGGCCGCATCCGTAGGCGTTCATCGGGCAGCGCCCTCGGCGAACCACGCTCGTGATGTGTTGAGTCAATTCAGATCCGATGGCTCCGGGGGGGAGACTCGAACTCCCAACAAACGGATTAACAGTCCGCTGCTCTGCCGATTGAGCTACCCCGGAAGGCGCCTGCCGAGGAGGCGGGCGGCGCGAAGAATACCAGAGGGCAACACCAACTCCCCTGCGGACCAACACCGCACCCGATGTGGGACAATCACTGCCATGAAGTTCAGAACAGGCCTCGCCGTCGGTCTTGGTATCGGGTTCGTGTTGGGCGCGCGCGCCGGCCGCGAACGGTACGACCAACTCAAGGGCGCGTACGACTCCGTCCGCAGCAACGAAAAGGTCCGGAAGATCACCGCGACCGCAGATCGCTCCACGGCCAAGGTCCGCCGTGCCGCCGGCCAGGGTTTGGTCACAGCGAGCGACAAGATCAAAGAGCGCGCCGAATCGAACGGCTCGACGAAGACATAGGGGCCGAGCAGCCTGGAGCGAGTCGCCGGTTGCCGGTTGCTGGTTGCTGGTTGCTGGTTGGAATACTCGGCTGGTCTCGTCTTGGTGGTTCGGACTCCCAGAGGCCCTCTCCGCTGCGCTCCGGCCTGGCGGCCGGTGCTCGCGCCTCTCACACTGTGTGGGAGAGGCGAAGAGTTGTCTACGCCGTACTCGATCGGGTTCGGGCGGGGGGTGCGTGGATTCTGGGGTTGAGGAGTCGTCTTCGTTGGGGTGGCGAGTCGGGGTCGATGCGGTGTCCGTGGCCGTGGATCATCACCTGGTGGTGGAACCAGCACAGCGTCGTCAGGTTCTCCGGATCGGTCCGGCCATTGTGGGACCACGGAACCATGTGATGCGCCTGCAGGCGGTACCTGCTCACACAGCCCGCAACGGTGCAGGTGCCGCCGTCGCGATGCAGGATGAATCGTCGCAGTCGGGGTGGGATCACCCGTGTCCGGCGGCCCAACGCGAGGGGTTGTCCGTCCCGGGTCCGGGAGGTCACTTCAACAACGCCGGTGCACAGGATCGCTTCGATCGCGTTCGCTCCGACCCGGGGGCCGGTTTCGAGGGTGACACCAGCCTGACCGTTCGTGGCTGCGGCTTCGGTGGTGTCGACGAACACGGTGAGGACCGGTGTCGACGCATCAATCGACGCTCCGTCGCTTCCGGTGACGGCGTCGTGGCTGATCGACCACAACGCGTCGGCGTTCCTTGTGGTGCGTGCCGGTGTGACGTCGGCTCCGTAGGGGAAGGTGTCGCCGCGGGTCTCGAGGGCTGCGACGATGGTGCGACCCGCGAAGCCGGGCACCTGTCCGGTGAGGCGCCACGAGGATTCGTCGAGGTTCGGTTGGATCGACACGTAGCGTTCCTCGAAGGCTCGGATCTCGTCAAGACGGCTCATACGACGCCGCTTCGCCGCCAAGGCCCGGACGCCCGCAATGTCATACCCGGCCGCCTCGGCGAGCAGATCCAACGCATCGTCACGACCCGCGAGCCTGCTGATCGCAACGGCCCGGTCGAAGCCGATCTCGCCGGAGGCGACCGCAGCGTCGACATCGGGGAGGTCTTCGAGGCGCCGCGCGGTGGTGACGAGCATCGCTGCCATCTCGGGTGCGAGGTCCATCCGGCCGGTAGCCCACTCCTTGAGGGACCGATGCCCGTCACGCGTCGCGACCTGACGCCGATCGAGTTCACGCAACAGCGACATCTGTGAGGCCCGATGTCGGGCGATCGCGGCCTCGTCGTCAAGCAGCCTCTGCTCGATCGCGTCGGCGGCGAAATCCTGGTGTCCCATACCCGCAACCGATCCACCGGGTGTGACAGAAACCGTTGCTCGGCAACCAGAATCCCAAGGATTCCCGGGACTTCCTCGGCCGGCACTCGACACCAGTGAGAGAACACCTGAGGGGGGAGGAATACCGAGGGACTGGCGACTGGCGACCCAACCCGTGGCGGCTGACGGTGGCGTGGCGGGCGCTACCGTCAGCGCATGCCTGAGACGACCACCGAAGAACGCCGGAATGCCCGGGTCATCCTCAACCGCCTGAAGAAGCAGTACCCCGATATCTCAACGGCGCTCGAGTACGTCGATCCCTGGAATCTCCTCGTCGCGACCGTGTTGTCGGCGCAGACCACGGACACCAACGTGAACCGTGTCACCCCGGTCCTCTTCGAGAAGTGGCCGACCCCCGAGGACCTGGCGGCCGCCGACCCGGAGGCGGTCGAGGAAGTCGTGTACTCCACCGGCTACTACCGGCAGAAGACGAAGTCGATCATCGCTCTCGCCGCGGACCTCTCTGAGCGATATGACGGCGAGGTGCCGGATGACCTCGACGAACTGATCACGCTCCGGGGCGTTGGCAGGAAGACCGCGAGCGTCGTGCTTGCGGAGGCGTTCGGGATCCCGGCGATCGCCGTCGACACCCATGTCAAGCGTGTCTCCAACCGTCTCGGACTCACGACGGCGTCCGATCCGGTGAAGATTGAGTTCGACCTGAGATCGCTCTATCCCGAACGGGACTGGGAAGCGGTCTCGATGCGCTTCATCCAGTTCGGGCGAGACACGTGCGACGCGAAGAAGCCTCGTTGCCTCGGTTGCCCGCTCGCCGATCGTTGCCCGTACCCGGACAAAACCGGTCCATGATCGAGGCGTTCCGGCGGAATCCGTACGATCGTGAGATCGTGCGGATTGGTCTGCCGGCGCTCGGGGCGCTCGCCGCAGATCCCCTTGTCTCGCTGGTCGATACAGCATTCATCGGACGCCTCGGCGCCGAAGCACTCGCATCCGTAGCGATCGCATCCGCCATCTACGCGGCGGTGTTCGCCGTCTTCAACTTCCTCGAGTACGCCGTCACCCCGTTCGTTGCCCAATCGATTGGTGCCGGAGACCGGGCTGAAGCGGGGCGGTTCACCGTTGCGGCTCTCGCGATCTCGGTGGTGGGTGGAGTCGTCGCTGCCTTGGCATTGATCGTCTTCGCCGCGCCGCTCCTACGCGCCTTCGGAGCAGGCGCTGACGTTCTCGCCAGTGCGACGACGTATCTGCGTATTCGCGCTTTCGGGGTGCCAGCGTTGCTGGTCATCCTTGTCGGTCACGGCGCCTTCCGCGGATACCAAGACACGCGGACTCCGCTCATTGTGACGCTCGGCCTCAACGGCGTGAACCTCGTCCTCGATCCGATACTCATCTTCGGCTTCGGATGGGGTGTCGCCGGAGCAGCGTGGGCGACCGTCGTGGCGCAATGGTTTGGAGCAGCGTGGTTCGCGGTCCTGTTCTTTTGGAGCCGCAGATCGGAGATGGCGATCGGGGTCGGTCGGCTGAGGCGCAGCGCCGTCGGGTCGCTCGCCGTCGCGGGGCGCGCGATGATCCTCCGCAACGCCGCGCTGCTGACGGCGCTGACGGCTGCGACCATTGTGGCGGCGCGAATCGGAACGGCATCTGTGGCCGCCCACCAGGTCGCGATGCAGCTGTGGATCTTCATGGCGCTGGTCATTGATGCGTTCGCCATCGCTGGGCAGGCGATCGTCGGAAAGGAACTGGGAGCAGGGAGTCGGGCCGTGGCGCGCGCAATCTCGAACCGTCTCCTTGCGCTCGGATTCTCCTTCGGTGTGGTGCTCGCCCTTGGCCTCGCCGCGATCTCACCGTGGCTTGGATCGTGGTTCACCTCGGACCGGGCGGTCATCGTCGCGTTCGCCTCGATCCTGCCGTTCCTCACCCTGATGCAACCGATCAACGGACTGGTGTTCGTATGGGATGGGATCGCCATCGGCGCCGGTGCGTTCTCCGTCCTTGCATGGAGCACGCTGCTGGCGTCGTTCGTGGCCGTCGGTGTGCTGATCGCGGTCATCCCCATGGGCTGGGGGCTGGTCGGGGTTTGGATCGCGATCGTCGTGCTGATGCTCGTGCGGGCTACGACTCTGTGGTGGTGGTACGGCTACCGCTTCGCCTCGCGCGAACCAGGTCCATCCCCTTCGTCTCTGGGAGCATGAGAACCAGGCCCATCGCGATCAGCAGGCCGGCCCCCAGGGAGGCGACGGTCTTCGGAAGACCGATGCGATCGATCAAGACGCCTCCAATCAGGAACCCGGAGATGCTTCCGAGAATGGCAACGTTGGTGACCCAGGCCGCCGACGTGGCGCGAACCCGGGTTGGGAACAGTTCTGCTCGCAAGGCACCGAGCGCCGGAGTGAGCATCGTTGCCCCCATGGTGGCGACGAAGATCGAGGCTGCAAGGAACCAACCCGAGTTCAGAAGGTAGAAGCCGACGCCACCGACGAGGCCGAGCGCAAGGGCGACGAGGGCGGTCGGACGTCGCCCCGTCCGATCCGCCATCCGGCCGCCGATGAGGAGGCCGAGCGCTCCGAGGCCGCTTGCTGCAATGAGGAGGAAGCGGGCTGCGCTCGCTTCCCATTCAAGATCGTTGATCAGCCGTTCGAGGACGAAATCGAAGGCCGGGGCCGAGAACGCCGCCACGAAGAATGAGACACCGGCGATCGGCCAGAAGTGCTTGCCGAGACCCATCCGGAGCGAGCTGATGAACCCGATCGGCTTGCCGGGCCGGTAGGCGCGGCTCTCCGGGAGGAAGCGCAGCAGCATCGGGACGGCCAACAGCCCGAGTCCGGCGAGAGCGAAGAGGATACGCCAGGCGGAGTCGGCCCGTTCGGCGATCGGGAGGAGCAGCAGTCCGGTTCCAACACCGAGCGAGCCGGCGAGTCCGTAGAGGCCCATGCCGTAGGCGCGGATGGATGGACTCACCTCCTCAGCGAGTAGAACCATCCCGAGGGCGGCGATCGCAACAACTGCTACACGCACAACCGACTGCGCGATCACGTAGGCGGCCGTGGCCGGGACAAATGCGGTAAGCAGGCTCCCGAGCGACATCAGGCTGAACGCGAGAAGCAGCGGCTTCTTGCGGCCTGTCCTATCGGCGACGATCGAGAACCCGACGGCGGTGAGCGATACGGCTCGGACGATGGCGAACACGACGCTCATGTTGCCTTCCGTGAGACCCAACGAGAGCCTGGCGTAGGGAAGGGTGTGTGCCATCTGGGCGCCGCCGTAGCCTGCGATGAAGGCGACGATTCCGAGCAGGAACACGATCCGGCGGTCGGTCGCCGAGAACGGGTTTGTGGGATTGAGGAATCGCGGAAGCGCCATACACGTTGCGGGGTGGGGGACGGGTCCCCGGGAGCCTACCGCCCGGGGAGCCGAAGTCCGACCGGGAACAAACGGCGCCGCGGTACCGTTGTGTCCGCCGAGGACATTCGGAGGTTGCCCTGACCGAAGTGAACCTGTTCGCTGCCGTGCTTGCAGGCGCCGCGTCGTTCCTTTCGCCGTGTGTTCTGCCGCTGTTGCCCGGGTACATCTCGTTGATGTCGGGGTACTCCATGCAGGAACTCTCCGAGGGCAACGTTTCGATGCGCCGCGTCGTCGGCATGACTGGGCTGTTCGTACTCGGGTTCACCTTGGTGTTCGTCGGCCTCGGCGCAACAGCGACATCGCTCTCTGCATGGCTCGCGAAGCCGATCTTCAGTGTGATCGCCGGGTGGGTGATCGTCGCCATGGGTGTCTTCATCGCGGTGACGGCTGTGTGGACACCTTCCTGGCTGCTGCCGATCATGAGAGAGCGCCGCGTGGAGGCACATGGCGCTGGGCGCCTCGGCTACCTCGGCCCGCCGCTGATGGGCGCAGCGTTTGCGTTCGGATGGACGCCGTGCATTGGCCCGTTTCTGGCATCAGCGCTTCTGCTCGGGTCGACATCGGACACCGTCTGGCAGGGAATGCTCGTCCTGCTGTTCTACTCGCTCGGTCTCGGCATCCCGTTCCTGCTGACGTCATTGTTGCTGGCGAAGGCGTTCTCGGCGTTTGACTGGGTGAAGCGCCACTTCACGGCCATCACCGTCTTCTCGGGTGTGGCTCTCGCGATCTTCGGCCTGATGATGGTCACCGGCCAGGTGGTGAAGCTCTCCGGCTACTTCGCGGACCTGCTCGAGTGGGCAGGCCTGAGTCGCCTCACCGAGTCCTGAGGGCAAGCGGGGGGAGCACCACCGCGTCACGAACCGTCCTAACGTGATCGCATGCAGATCTCGTTGACGAAACAGCGGTTCCTCGAACTCGCCGAAGCCCACACCGTCGTTCCGGTCGCCGTCGAGGTGCTCGGCGATCGTGAGACGCCGGTCTCGGTCTTCGAAGCCCTCGTGGGTGATGACGACGGCTTCCTCCTCGAGTCCGTGGAGGGTGGCGAGCGCTGGGCTCGTTGGTCGTTCGTCGGATGGGACCCCTCCTTCACGGTGGTGGCCCGCGACGGAGTGACCGAAGCCATCGGCGCCGATATCGATCTTCCTGACGGTGATCCACTTCAGGTTCTCGAAGGATTACTCGGCCGCTATCGCGCTCCCGATGGCGAGGTGTGTGGATTCCCCGGCGGCGTCCCTCCACTGCACGGTGGGTTCGTCGGATACCTCGCCTACGACGCGGTACGGTACGTCGAAACGCTCCCGAATCGGCCGGGAGACGACCGGAACCTCCCCGAGATGGTATGGCATGTCGGCGGCGCCCTCGCCGCCATCGACCGATTCCGGGACACCATCCTCATCATCCGAAACGTCATCATCGGCGCCGATCCTGGCGCCGCGTACGACGAGGCCCTGGTGGCCATCGAGCGCGACATCGGCCGACTCGCTGGAGCGACGCGACGCTCACCGGGCGTGCGACCCGCGTTCGACCTCACCACCGCCGGCCAGCCGAACACATCGCAGCCCGACTTCGAGGCAGCGGTTCGCCGCTCGATCGAGT
>Ga0316189_10002069_pt1 | contig 19791 bp, 20 predicted proteins | sample LowCovwburrow_MG_FD_204930 | JGI IMG/M metagenome (GOLD analysis project Ga0316189, IMG submission 204930) | Coastal sediment microbial communities from Maine, United States - Lowes Cove worm burrow | ecosystem: Environmental > Aquatic > Marine > Coastal > Sediment | place: USA: Maine... | reverse complement strand
AAAGCGCATGCCGACCTTGATGCCTTTATCCTGGGCCAGACGCACACCGTTGAGGGCCTCATCAAAGGCGCCCTTTTTGCCGCGAAATTCATCATTGGTGTTGCCGATGCCATCAAGGCTGACACCGAGATAATCGTAGCCGACAGCGGCAATGGCCTCGATATTGTGTCTGGTTATCATGGTGCCGTTCGATGACAGGCCGACATAAAACCCTTTTTTCTTGGCCCGGTTGGAAATATCGAAGATATCGGGTCGCAACAATGGCTCGCCACCAGAGAGGATCAGCACCGGCACCTTGAACTCTTTCAGATCATCCATGACCGAAAAAACCTGAGCTGTATTGAGTTCACCGGGGAAATCAACATTGCCTGATATTGAATAGCAGTGCTTGCATTTCAGGTTGCAGCGGCGGATGAGGTTCCAGATGACCACCGGGCCGGGTGCCTGACGCACGGGTTTTAATGGCGTTGGTGCGATAATTTCCTGCATAAACTGGCTTAGTCTGAACATTATTTTTTCTCCGGGCTACACAGCCTGAGGCCGGTTTTCTTTAGAATTTTTGTTGAATAGAGGACTTCATGGCCGCGACTGCTTTCAGCCAGAATTTCGGCTATTGCCGCGACCTTTTCTTCCACCTGCTCACGGGTTTTTCCATGGACCATGGCAAACAGGTTATAGGGCCACAAGGGCAGGTGACGCGGGCGTTTGTAGCAGTGACTGACATAATCAAGCGCGCCGACAAATTCACCAACCTCATCGACCTTGTCATCATCGATATCCCAGACCGACATGCCGTTGGAAACATAACCCAAACGGTAGTGGTTGGGGATCACTCCAATACGGCGGATGGCGCCTTGTGCAAGCATGGCCTTAAAGCGCTGCTTTACCTTTTCAGGGCTGACACCGAGCAAACGGGCAATCTCGTCATAGGGTCGCGGCACCAGCGGCAGACCGGTCTGGGTCGCGACAATAAGCCGACGGTCAAGGGCGTCCATATCTGATGCACTGGCTTGCCGATTGGTCATAACTCAAGCCTCAAGCCGATAAAAAATTCTTTTTGTTTTGGACAGTTGTAAACTTTCAATCCTGTTTCGTTTTCGATCTGGTCAATAATCGGGGCAATGCCGTCGGCGGTTTCAACGGCAATGACAAACCACATGTTCAACTGATGATCGCGGGCATAATTGTGCGCGACTTCCTTGTGCGCATTGACCAGTTCGGTAACTTCATCAAAGCGTTCCTCAGGCACACTCAAGGCAGCCAGTGTGACAGCACCCCCAATGCGTTCAGAATTAAACAACGGGCCGAAACGGCTAAAAGCGCCATTTTTCACCAGCTTGTCTATTCTCTCAATCAGTTCGTCAGCCTTGATATCAAACCATGAGGCAACCTCGGCATAAGGCTCATCGACAACAGGAAAGCCCCCTTGCAAGGCGTTGACGATTTTGCGGTCAAGGGTATCGAGTTCGATAGTGGTGTTCATGAGAACCGCCTTTCAAGTTCAGGCGGTGATGAAAACCGGGCGCCGGTCTGTTTGAAACGGCGGCGCGAGAACAAGGTTTTGCTTGGATAGGCATCAAGGCCTGCTGATTTTTTCAAGTCGGCGATCTGACCGTTCACAACCTGGTGCTCACGGCCATGGATCATGCAATAGAGGTTATAGGGCCAGACAGGAGCGCGTCTTGCCCGGCAATAACACAGGGTAACAAAATCATGGGTGGTAATGTTGCGGGCCACCTTATCAACATCTTCATCGGGCACATCCCAGACAACCATGGCATTGGCGCGATAGCCGAGCGGGCGATGCTGGAGAACCAGCCCGAAACGTTTGATGATACCGCTTGTCTGCAGGCGCTCAAACCGCTCGATTACTTCTGTCTCTTTCATTGAAAGCTGGTCGGCAATTTCAGCAAACGGGCGTTCACACAAAGGCAGACCATCTTCGATGGCCGCCAGCAGGGCAACATCGAGATCATCGGTTTTTATGTTAAACGGTGCGTTCATATATTGAACCCCAGATCAATGTGATAGGCCTTTTCAAGCGGCAGTTTTATGGTTTCAAAACCGGTGTTTTTTTCTATGCGGGCCAGAACGGCATCAAGCTCATCGGGGCTTGAGGAGGTTACAACAAACCACAGATTAAGCTCGTTTTCGCGCTCATAATTATGGTTGACCTGTGTTTCCCGGCAGACAATTTCGGCAACTTCATCGAGTTGCTGTGGCGGGACTGACATTGCGACCAGCGAACTTGCGCCAACCGTATTGGGGCGCACAACAGCACCGACTCGCGATAAAAGCCCGCGCTGTTTGAGCGAGGCCAGCATATCGATGACATCCGCCTCGGCAAGATCCATTTCAGCCGCAATCTGCTCATAGGGGCGGGCGGTGAGGGGAAACCCCTTCTGCCAGCCATTGACCAGCTTTTTCTCAAGGTGATTAAGATCCATGGTTACAGCCCTATCCTTCCGGCCCGCCAGGTAAAGAAAATGCCGCTTGGGGTTTTGGCTGGCAGCGAGGTGATTTTTTCAAGACTGTGGGTGTTGAAAACATCAATGCGGTTTTCATCGCGCACCGAAACCCAGACCTGCTCACCACGCGGTGAAAACTCCATATGCAGGATGGCCTTGCCGAGTTTGAACTGTTTGACAATCTTGCCGGTTGGCACATCAATGACCTGAATGGTGTCATTGCGCGGGTGGGCAAAATTGACCCAGATCTGGCGGCCATCAGGGCGGGCCATAACAAAGATCGGCTGACCATGCACATTAATGGAACCGGTTTGTTTAAAGGTCTTGTCATCAACCATCAACACCTGATGATGACCAACAGCGGGCAGGAAAAACTTATCACCAGCCCGGGCCCAGCCTTCGAGATGGGGCATTTTGTAAACAGGCAGTTTTTTTTCGCCTCGGCCATAGCCATCTAGAATGCGTTTGATTGAAGGCTTGTCCTGCCAGAGGTCAACCAGCGTCATGCCGTCTTCGCCAAACAGGCCGGCGATATAATAGCGGCCATCGCCACTGATCAGGGCGTCATAAGGTTGCAGACCGGCATCTGGCAATTTGGTCAGGCCGGGTTTTCCACCGTCAAGACATGTGCTGCAATCAACAATCCAGATTTCACCAGCGTCATAAAGGGTAAAGGCAAAACGTTTGCCGGGGACATCGACAAGCCCGACGGTTTTGGAAAGGTCTTTATCAGCACCATACTGAGCCGGAATATCGGCAACAAGCGCCAGGGTGTCCGCATTGAAGATTTTAACGCCGCCCGGTTTATAATTGGAGACAGCAATCAGCTTGCCATCATCAGAAATGGCACCACCTATGGAATTACCTGCCTGCACTACACGGTTGACCATTTTCTGCTCAAGCAGATCTAATTTGCTCAAACCACCATCGCGGCCAAAGACATAGGCAAAACGCTCATCGCGCGAGAAGACGATCGAGGCATGGCTGAGATCACCAAGCCCGTCAATGCGGGCCAGAGAGGTGTGGGTTGTGGTTTCAACAATCTGAACCGAACCGGTCGAGCGTTCAATAACAACGCCAAGATCACCCGTGCCGCGCAATTTCCCGGCATCGGCCGTTGTAGCGGCTGCAAACAATGCCAGTATGAATGTCAGTATTTTTGTCACTGGTTAAATCCCTTTTTCAATTTGCTGGCGATCCAGTTGGCCTCTTGCCGTGTAAGCAGTTCTTTCCAGGGCGGCATCGGGGTGCCCGGCACGCCTTCAAGTATCAATTCGGCCAGTTCATCGACATCAAATACCGCAATGTTGTGCGGCAATAACGGTTTGCCGAGACCTCCCTTAAGTGTCATGCCGTGGCACGAGCCGCAGTCCTGACGCACAAGTACGGTCAACTCAGCCTTGCGGCTTTGAGAAAGCTGTTGCGCGGATGCCACTGAGCCGGAAATGAAACCGGCCAGCAGTAAAAAGCTAAATGCTGGCAATAACAGCCGGTTCATTTTCATCTATGCCTTCCAATATTTTGCGATCAGAGATCAAGCCGACAGCTTTACCCAGTATGAACAGGACAGGCCCGTCCAGACCGGCTTTGGCAGCATCATCTGCCAATCCGGCAACCGTGCTGAAAACCTCCTGCTGCTTGTCAAGGGTTCCATTGCAAATGGCCATGGCCGGGGTTTCCCGGGCTAATCCGGCATTGATCAGTTTTATGGTAATCTCGTTTATTTTTGCAGCCCCCATATAGATAACAAGGGTGTTGTCGGTCTTGGCCAGTTGCCGCCAGTTCATATCCGGCACCTGATCATCAAGTGTATGCCCCGTCAGATAAACCAGTGAACGGGCAATGCCACGATGGGTCAAGGGCAGATTGAGACTTGCCGCACAGCCTTGGGCAGCGGTAATGCCGGGTACAGTTTTAACTTCAACATTATGCTTTTCCAGCATATCAACTTCTTCACCACCACGACCAAATATCATCGGGTCGCCGCCTTTGAGGCGCACGACATTCTGGCCGGATTTGGCCAGCTTGATGAGAATTCTGTTGATGGATTTTTGCGGCACCGGGTGAGAACCGGGGCGCTTGCCAACATCTATGCGGGCAACGCCGCCCGGTATCAGATTGAGGATCTGTGGCGAAACAAGGCGGTCATAAACAACCACATCGGCCTCTTCCATCAACCGCAATGCCTTGAGGGTCAGAAGCTCGGGGTCGCCGGGTCCGGCACCTACCAGATAAACTACGCCGGTTTTACTCATTTAACGATACTCTCCTGAACCTGTCTGAAAGCGTTTTGCATAAGACAGATGCTAGATTTCGTATCAGTTGAACGCCTTGACATTCGTCAATTGTCAGCCCGATTTACAAAGACCTACGGCACAACCGTGACGGTGCCGATCATGCCGTCTGATTCCCAGTGCGGTCCGCACAGATAGGGGTAATCACCGGGCGGTAAATCGAACTTCATTTCGACTTTTTCCTCAAGATCAGGAAAGATGCGATCAGATTCTTCCTTGCCAGCGTCCTTGAACCACACCGAATGTGATGTCCGCTTGTCGACATTGACCCAGCGCACGGTGGTACCCTGTTTGACGGTAACCTTGATCGGACAGAAGGTAAACTTGTACATCTTGACGATGGTGACATCTTCATCAGCCGACGGTTTGCCGTAGATTTTTTCATAGCGCTGTTCAGCCTTGGCACAGATCGCGGCCTTGTCAGTGGCGCTTGCAGCGAAACCCTGGGTGACTGAAAGTGACATACCAAAAGCCATAAACAAAGCGGGGATACGGTGATATGTAAACATGGTTTTTCCCTCGAAATGTGTTCCTAAAACAGCAGACGGGCGGCTTCATGCCGCCCGCCCGTTATGTTTGTCCGGTACTGATCAGGTCACGTGATCGGTACGGTTTTTCACGTTGAATTTACCGGTTGGGGTGTAAAGACCCTTAATGCGTGCCTTTTCTTCCAGTGTCTTTGAGTCATAGACAACGATTTCGCCATTCGGTTTCTTTGGATCCGTGCGGTTCCAGACTGAAATCCAGAATTCACTGCCATCAGCATTGAATTCGGCGTGAAGCGCAATATAACCTTCGGTTTCGGTTGGTACCAAAGTCTTGACAATCTTGCGGGTCTTCTTGTCGAGGACCTGAATTGCCTGACGCACTTCAGCATCCGGGCTCTTGGGCTGGTCAGCGATCACATATGGCGAATTCGGATGTGTCCGGATGAACAGACCCGGGCCATCGGTTGGCACTGTGTAGCAGACCTTCCAGGCTTGATCCGGATGACCTTTCGGGTCATTACCCCATGCGGTGATGGTTGCCGAACCGATGTGGGTGGTACCACCGACAGGACCACATTTCGGATCGATCCAGTTTGCACCAGGTCCCGGGTGTGGCATCTTGGCGACTGGAATAATCGCTTCGGTTTTCCAGTCTTTACTGTCAACCACAACCATTTTGTTGGAGGCGTTGGCAGCGATCTGGAAGTAGCGACCGGTCGGATCAAAGAAGCCGTCATGCAGGAACTTTGCCGTATCCATCTTGACGATCTTGAGATCGTTGATGTCCGTATAGTCAATCTGCCACATCTGACCAAGTTCCTTGGCAGCGATGAGGAACGACTTTTCGTTCGGCGTCGTGTATATGGCAGCCACACGCGATTCATTGACATATTCTCCATCAACATTGGCGCCGCGGGTCGAGATGACTTTCAGCGGTTCCATTGTTTTGGCGTCAACAATCACAGCATGTCCCGGCCAATAGCCACCACCGATGACGTATTTGCCATCACCGGAAACAGCAACATCGCGGGCATCATAGGCAACCTGTGTTTCAGCAACCAGCATCTTGCCCGGTGTTTGCCAGAGATCGATCTTGGTCATTTTGCCGTCACGGCCCATGGAGTACCAGAAGCGGCCAGCGTCATTTGCATGGTCGGTTGAGTGATGTTCAAGAGCTTTGAGGACGTGCACGGCATAGCCGGTGTCAATGTGGGCAACGATTTCTTTCGTGTCGCCATCAATGATCGCCACCTTACCCACATCGCGCTCGATCACAACAAAGAAGTTTTCCCAATTGCGACCATGCAACGGCTTGGTCGGGTAATCCTTCGGATCAACATAGACCTTGGTCCGTTTCTTCATGTCGGCGAGAGACATTTCCGGCGGAACAGGGGGATCGATCTGGATGTATTTTGCCAGCAATTCGATGGTTGCGTCATCAAAGATGTCGCTGAACGGGTTCATACCGCCATCGGTTCCGTCCTTGATGATACGGGCAAGTTTCTTGGTGCCCAGCTTCATGGTACTTTTTGGCTCAAGGTTTTTACCCGTTGCGCCCTTGCGCAACACGCCGTGACAACCCGCGCACCGCTGGAAATATAGATTTTTAGCAGTTTCAAATGCTTCTGGCGTCATGGTTGGGCTTTTGGCATCGCCTGCAACTGCTGTTCCAAACGACAGTACCGTTCCCAAAACCAATGCCGAGGCAAATCCCGGTAATATCGATTTTTTCATTAAACTATCCTCTCAGGTATTTTGATGGCACCTGCCACCGCTGAAAACTTAAGAGGATGAACAAGGCCGTACCTTGATAAATGTTAAGTCGAGGTAATGTTTGTTTTTCAATGACATAGATCAACAGATATGGGCCTTAACAGGCAACGCCCCCTTGATAAAAGTCAAGGCTGATAGACAAGGCTATGCGTAGGTTGGACGCGCCTAACTATTTAAGAAGGGGTCTGGCCATGCAAACAAAATCTGCAGCCCGTAATATATTTTACGGCGGCTCGCTGTTTTTCCTGCTGATTTTTTTCGGCTTAACAGCACATAGCCATATGTATATTCTCAATACATCAACAAACCAGGAGACCCTCACAGAAGCTGTTGCCAACGGCAAGAAAATCTGGGAGGACAAGTCCTGTGTCAACTGTCACTCAATCCTTGGTGAAGGGGCATATTTTGCACCTGAGCTTGGTAATGTATGGGTGCGCCGCGGCGGCAAAGACGATCCGGAAGGTGCAAAAACTTTCATCAAGGAATGGATGAAAGCCCAGCCAACCGGTATTGAGGGGCGTCGACAAATGCCACAATTCCACCTGACTGATAAAGAGCTTGATGACCTTGTCGAGTTTTTCAAATGGGTGAGCACCATTGATACCAATGGCTGGCCACCAAATGATGCCGGTTAAGGAGGATAAGTTCATGAAATACCAATCACAAAAAATCGCCATGGCCTATTTCGCAGTCGCTATGGGTTTGTTTGCCATTCAGGTGCTTGGTGGCCTGCTGGCAGGCTTTGTTTATATCTCACCAAACTTCCTGTCTGACCTGTTGCCGTTCAGCACCATCCGCATGTTGCATACCAATGCGCTGGTGGTCTGGCTGTTGCTCGGGTTTTTTGGTGCCGCCTATTATCTGGTGCCCGAAGAGAGTGAGCGTGAAATTCATTCACCGACCATCGCCTATCTGCAATTGATTTTGCTGGTCGTCGGCACGCTTGGCGCAGTTGTTACCTATGTTTTCAATCTGTTTGAAGGCAATTTTTTCCTCGGACTGCAGGGACGTGAATTCCTTGAACAACCCTTGTGGGTGAAACTGGGGATTATCGTTGCTGCCCTGATGTTCCTCTATAACATCTCGATGACCGTGTTGAAGGGTCGTAAAACCGCCATCACCAATGTCCTGCTACTGGGGCTTTGGGGTATCGCGATTTTCTTCCTGTTCGGCCTTTATGTTCCGGACAATCTGGCGCTTGATAAAATGTACTGGTGGTATGTTGTCCATCTGTGGGTTGAAGGCGTGTGGGAACTGGTCATGGCCTCAATACTGGCCTTCCTGTTGCTCAAGTTGACCGGTGTTGACCGTGAAGTGGTCGAAAAGTGGATTTATGTCATTGTTGCCTTGTCGCTGTTTTCCGGCGTGCTGGGCACCGGTCACCATTACTACTGGATCGGTACACCCAAATACTGGACATGGATCGGCTCGATCTTTTCAACCCTTGAAGTCATTCCGTTCTTTGCCATGGTGCTGTTCAGCTTTACCATGGTGTGGAAAGGCGGTCGCGACCATCCCAACAAGGCAGCTGTCTTGTGGGCACTGGGGGCGGCGGTCATGGCATTCTTTGGTGCCGGGGTGTGGGGCTTCATGCACACACTTTCAAGTGTCAACTACTACTCACACGGCACACAGGTGACGGCCGCACATGGCCATCTGGCATTTTTCGGTGCTTATGTTTCGATCAATCTGGCCATTATCACCTATGCAATGCCCTACCTGCTGAAACGTGAGCCTTATAATCAGGTGATGAACATGGTCAGCTTCTGGATTATGAACGCTTCTATGGCTTTCATGACCTTCGTGCTGACCTTTGCCGGGTCGATTCAGACCCACCTGCAACGGGTTAATGGTGAAGGCTATATGGAGGTTCAGGAACAGTTACACCTGTTCTACCTGATGCGTTTTGGTGCCGGAGCGGTGTTTGTTCTGGGTGCGATCCTGTTCATTTACGCAACCTTTGTACCGCGTAAGGAACTGATTACCGCCAATGCACCAGCTGCAGGAGAGTAAGAATAAACATGACATTGTTACCGGAGATGAAAATGCAACCACAAAGCACAATACCTTTTTACCAACCTGTTGGTGATGAGTGTGCGGTGTTTGAACGGGCCTTCAAGCTCAAGCTTCCCTTGTTGCTTAAAGGTCCGACCGGTTGCGGCAAAACACGGTTTGTCAGTCATATGGCTGCCCGGCTTGGTTTGTCTCTCAATACGGTGTCATGTCACGATGATCTGGCAGCGGCCGACCTTACCGGCCGCTACCTTTTAAAGGGCGGTGAAACCGTCTGGGCCGATGGCCCACTGACCGGCGCTGTCAGAAATGGCGGCGTCTGTTATCTCGATGAAGTGGTTGAAGCGCGAAAAGACGTGACAGTGGTTATTCATCCGCTGACCGATGACCGGCGCATTCTGCCACTTGATCGAACCGGCGAGACAATTGAAGCGCCGGATGATTTTATGCTGGTTGTATCCTACAACCCTGGCTACCAGAATATCCTCAAGTCCCTCAAACCCAGCACAAGACAACGGTTTCTGGCGCTGGAGTTCGACTTCCCGCCACCGCAAACCGAAACCATCATCATCAGCAATGAAAGCGGGCTGGATGGTGATGCTTGCGCCCAGCTGGTAAGGCTTGCCGGCAAGTTGCGGGCCCTTAAGGGTCAGGATATCGAAGAGGGTGTTTCAACCCGCTTGCTGGTTTACTGTGCCTCATTGATTGCCGATGGCATGGAGATTGACCGCGCCATTCAGGTGGCCATTATCGAGCCGCTGGCTGATGACGGTGACATCAAGGATGGCCTGAAGGATATCGTTCAAGCCATTTACGGTTAGAGGCTGTTATGAGCGGAATTGCCAGTCTGTTTGAACCCGAAGAGCTTTTTGGCTCGTGGTGGCATCGCATGGTTGGCGAGGCGGGTGCTGAGGCACGCTATCCTGAAGCCTGTGTATCGCTTGATGACATTCGAAGACGGCTGGAAATTTTCTTTCGCGGCGTTGGTGGCCAGGCCGGGGTTGAGATCAAGGCAATACCCCAGCAAACCGTAACTTACCGGCAGACTGTTCTGGCCAGAATTGGTCATGGCCCGACAACAGCCGTCAGTCAGGCACGATTTGACGGTGACCATCTCTACCTGCCGCAAAGACTTGAGCTGTTACCGGAAAAATCACTGAATGCTGATTTATACAAATGGCTGACGGCCTGGGCTGCGGTTGCCGGCAATGATGTGCCGGAAAAATCTGCCGACCCGTTGCAAAGTGATATCATTTTTATTCGCTTTAACCTGACGGTCAGTGCAAAAGTGCTGAAACGTTTTCCCGGCATGAAGGCTGTCCATGAACGCCTGCTGCCGCATATTCTCAAGTCACGGACAACCCGGGCCTTACCGGCTCAGGAAACGGCTATTGAAAGTGTTATTCACCACTTGCTGGGTGCGCCATCTGAAAAAATGGCTGAGGACCCCATCGTTCAGGCCGTACTCGGCCCGTTGCAGGATATCAGCCATCTGATTGCCGGGTCCGGTTACAAGACATTCATGCCGGTTGCCTTGTGGGGGGAAATCTCTGCCCAACGGCCAACGGCACCCGGCAACAGATCGGCACCCGAGCAAAGTTCTGACGGACAGGACAGTGAACAAAAAGACGGGCCGAGCCACAAGGCCAAACGTAAAAACAGTGACCAGATCGATAACCGCAACTCGCTCATTATCAACCGTTTTGAGGCCATTCTGTCGTGGGCGGAAATGATGAACCTGCCGCGTGCTGTTGATGATGAGGATGAAGACCAGGCCCGCAAGGCGGCTGATGACCAGGAAGAGCTCGGCCTTGGGAAAATTGCCAAAAAAGCCGCAACCAAGCTCAAACTCGACCTTGATCTGGCGCCGGAAGATGTCGAACATGAACGCCTGTCAGCCAAGCACACCTATCCCGAATGGGACTACCGCAAGAACATCTATCATCCGGACCATTGCCGGGTACTGGCCAATCCGGCACCGACCCTTGAGGCCGGGGTGACCTGGCAGCCTGATAAAGCTGCCCGCAAGCGCATCAGGGCGGTAAAACGCCAGTTCGAAGCCCTGCGGCCACGGCAAGAGCGATTCTTGCGACAGGTGGACGGCAACGAGATTGATATGGATGCGCTTATTCGTGCCCGTTGCGACATGAAGGCCAATGGAACCATTTCCAACCGGGTATTTTCAACCACCCGGCAAATTGCCCGCGATCTGTCCGTCAGTGTGCTTATTGATGTTTCGCGCTCTTCTGAAAGCTGGATTGAAGGCCGGCAGGTTATTGATATCTCCAAAGAAGCCCTGACAGCGCTGACGGTCGGTCTGGCCGCCTGTGGTGATGACAATGCCATTTACAGTTTTTCCTCATTGCGGCGTGACCGGGTTATTGTTTCAACCATCAAAAGTTTTGATGAGGCGTTGGGACCGCAGGTTTTTTCACGCATCGGGGCCTTGAAGCCGGGATTTTATACCCGGCTGGGCGCGGCCATCCGGCATGTCAATGTCGATCTTGCCAATACCGCCAGCAGCAAGCGGCTGTTACTGGTCTTAACCGATGGCAAGCCCAATGACCTTGACCATTATGAAGGGCGTTATGGTATTGAAGATACGGCCATGGCGGTGCGTGAGGCGCGGCGCAGTGGCACGGCGGTTTTCGGCATTACTATTGATAAAAAAGCCCAGAGCTATTTTCCCTATATTTTCGGCCGCAACGCTTTTGCCATTACCAGCCATGCCAATGACCTGATCAGGGCCTTGCCGCAAATGTACCGGCATCTGGTCAAATGAGTATTGGGGACAGCCGCGATGACTGGGGCCCCTTAACGGGCCTTCCCGGCAATCCGATCATGTGGGTTCTGATTGCCAGTGAGCTGCTGGTATTCGGGGCGGTATTTATCGGCTTTGGGGTCATCCGTTTTGCTGAACCTGCTGTTTTTACAGAATCACAAAACCATCTCGACCGGCTGGCTGGGGCCATCAATACCATGGTGCTGATCACCAGCGGCCTTTTTGCCGCTCTTGCGGTGAGCAGTCAGACAAAAAACGACAGTCTTAAAGCCCGGCTATGGCTTGGCGCGGCAAGCGGCCTTGGCATTGTCTTTCTGATCATCAAATGGCTTGAATATGCCGGTAAATTCGAGGCCGGAATCTCAACTGAAACCAACAGCTTTTTTATGCTGTTTTTTCTCGCTACCGGTTTTCATGCCCTGCATGTGGTATTTGGCATCATTATCCTGATTATTATCGGCTGGAAAAACACACTTGAAAATGTCGTCACAGGCACGGCTTTCTGGCATATGGTTGATCTGATTTGGGTTATTCTGTTTCCGGTGGTTTATCTGGTGAGGTAGAATGATGAAACGCACTCAACATTCCACCCCCCGTACGCTGGTTATCGTCTGGCTTGTTCTGATGTGTGCCACCAGCCTGACGATGATTACCGGCAGGGTAAATGATATTTCATCAATCGGCTGGCTGTGGAGCAGTGCCCTCCTGGCCGTTACCTGGCTGAAGGCGCGACTGATTTTGTCCTATTATCTTGATCTCAAATCAGCAACCAAAGGCTGGAATCAGGTTTTTACCATGCTGGTGACAATCATCCTTGTGATCATATTTGTGATTTATGTGGTTACTGAAGCCTGATCATGCGGTCAGCGCCAGAGTGCGGGCGTGATATTGTTTAAATCTTGCCAGCCCTTCATTGCCCATATAGCGACCCAGAATGCGCTCATCTGTTTGACACAGCTCGACCAGCACCAGACCGTCAAGACAATTGGCAAATTTTTTATCAACACTAAACCCAAGTATACGCCCGCCAAAATTAACATAATGGCGCAACAGAACAGGGACGGCTTTGCCGTCCTTTTCAATCGCTGCAATCAGCTCAGACAGTTCCTTAAAAGAAGCGGGCGTGGCAAGGTCAGGCCTGTTGCATCGTGGTTGCGCTTCTGGCCTGTAGGGGTGGCGGGCTTTGACGAACTTGCGTAAAGGGTCATCGGGGTTGTTGTTATCAAAAAAATCGACCAGCAATTGCCGCGATAAGGGGCAATAGTTGTTGCTGATGCTGACCGGGCCAAACAGCGTTGCATATTGTGGATTACGGGCAATGAAGCAACCAATAGCTTTCCATAACAAGGCCAGTGGTGCGATGGTTTTCTGATATTGGTGAGCGACAAATGAGCGGCCCAGTTCGATGGCCGGTGACAGGGTATCGAGAAACCGGTCGTGCAGCTCAAACAGGCTCTGACTGTAGAGGCCGAGCTTTCCATGCCGGTTGAGGATCTTGTCTGTCAGGCCAAGGCGGTAGGCACCGGCAATCCGATGGTTATGGTGGTCCCATAAAAACAGATGCAGATAAAACCGGTCAAAACGGTCAATATCAACCGCCTTGCCGGTCCCCTCGCCCACGGCCCTGAAGGTTATTTCACGCAGGCGGCCAATTTCCTGCAAGGTTTGGGGGATTTGTTGAGCGCTCGCCAGATAAACATCCATATCCTTGCCGGTTGCCAGTTTCTGATCCGGCAAAAGCGCCCTGATTTCCGATAACAGGCAGGCCGGTGGCACAGCATCACTAATGGTTTTGCCCTTGAGGCCGGGAGCAGCTCCCTGATATGATGTCTTGCCTGTCATCGGCATCTTTGCCTTTGCCATTCATCTTGCCTTTACCTGTCAGATCCATTGTTCCAGCAGCAATAAACATATTGTGTTGTTACGACATTAGCCTGACAGGCTGATGAAATAAATATGACAGGTTTTATGGTCTGTGCGAAATTTTGTTGCGACCGAGGAAAAACGGGATCATCGCTGACAATAACAGCAGCCGTCCAATGTGACAGGCTGCGATGAACCCCGGATTGGCACCAAGCAAAATACCCATGGATACCATGGTTTCAAGGCCGCCCGGGGCAAAGGCAACAATCACGTGTACCGGTGGCATGGCCAGAAATGCTGATATGGACAAAGCTGCAATGGCAGCGAGCACAACGGCAACAATGGTGATCAGCAAACCGGCAACAAGCCCCCGTCTTAGCTGCACCAGGGTGATACCGGAAAAGCGCGAGCCGATCATGGTGCCCAAAACCATAAAACACCCCAGAACCATTTCAGGAGCCGGAACGCCGGGAGTCAGGTCCACAATATGGGCAGATGATGAAACCATCAGGCCACCCATCAGCAACGGGGCAGGAATTCTTGCCCGCTTCAAGACCAGGCCAAGGCCAAGTGAAACGGCAAACATGATAATGACCCCGGCTGTTTGCATGGTTTGACCAACAGGCAGGAAGTCACCATCGACCTTGACACCAAAGGCCGTGGCCATGAATGGCACAACAAGGGTTAAGGCCAGCAACCGGACAGATTGCACTGTTGCGATGTTGGCCACATTGAGATTCAGCTCGGCACTGGTTGTCAGTACAAAGCTGAGATGGCCGGGGGTTGAGGCGAGAATGGCGCTGCGCGGGTCAAAGCCGAAAAACCGGGTCAGCAGAAAGCGACAGATCATCAGGCTCATAACCAGCATGACCAGCAAGGCCAGAAAAGCCAGCGGCCAGCGCAAAATTGCAGCTGTGGTCTCACCATTAACACCAGAACCGATGACAATGCCGATCAACAACAGGGCGACATCGCGGACAGGATCGGCAATTTCAAACCGTATACCGGTCAGGCTTATGGTGCTGACAAGAATTGCCGGGCCGGTCAGAATATACAACGGCAAAGAAAGCCAATAGGCCAGACCGGCACCGGCCGCCCCGGCAAGCAGCGTGTAGAGGGTTATGACAAGCAATTTTCGATCAGGCCAGTAAGACATTATCAGCCCTTATCAGCTTCAGGCGGCGTTGACCAGCAGGGTTTGATTTCCGAATCATACGCAAAGGTATCTATGGCGCTATTATTGGTGGTGGTTTTCGTCTGGCACCCGAAATGGCGTTGCCGGCAATGGCCAAAAGCAGCACCAGTCCGCCAATCAGGGTGTTTATACTGGCGGTTTCACCAAGAAGCAGCCAGACCCATAAGGGGCCAAGCACCACCTCTGACATGGACAACAGAACCAGTTCGGCCGCCGGTACGGTTTTGGAGCCCAGCGTATATAGAATCAATCCGGCTCCGACCTGAAAAACCCCCATGCTGAGGGCAATGGTTGTATCATTTGCCGACAGGATAAATGGCAGATCAAGTTGCCAGCAGAAAAATGACATGATGATGATGGCAAAAATGCCGGACAGAAAAACCGCCGGCAGCATTTCACTTGACTTCTGCCAACGCAGCGCCACGGTAAAAATGGCAAAGGCCAGAGCTGAACCCAGGGCGGCAAGGTTGCCGCGCAGGGCCCCGCCTGAAGATTTGTCAGCCACCATGATGGTAATGCCGATAATGGCGACAACAATGGCAATGCGGGTGGTTGTCCGCACCGGTTCGCGCAAGACCAGCCAGCCGAGTACGGCCGCGAGAAATGGTGCGGCGGCAAACAACAGCATGGCATTGGCAACAGAAGTTGCCTGAATGGCGTATATGCCACCGGTATAGGCAGCAACGAGTGCCAGCCCGGCAATAACTGCCGGCAACCCGGCCTGAAAAGCCAGCTGCAACGGGTTTTGACGATTGCGCAGCAGAATCACAACAAACAGGAAAACGGTGAGGCTGACCGAACGATAAAGAAGGATTTGCCAGACCGCGGCATTGTCGATCAGGCGGATCCCCAGGCCAATGGTTGACCAGAGAACGCCAGCGGCAAAAACAAATAATAGCCCGCGTCTGTGCGCTCTGTCAGCGTTTTCCGCCATATCAGCAATTGTCATTCAGAAGTCCCAATAAATTATTGGATGCTTTTATATGACAATATTGCACTGGCCAGATGTCTGTTTGCGACATTCAATCCCATGAAGAGGTATATTTTCACCGGCAGGGAGAATGGTTTAAAGGCCAAATCGCCTGTGGTGAAAGCTTCCGTTCAGCCGGGTGTTGCCCAACCCCCTGGCACATTTGCCGGGATTATAGCGTGTCTCCCAAAAGTGGGTACCGGTTTTGGGATAAAGACACGCGCAAAAACAATAACATAAAGCATGACTATTGAGTCCCATTAAAAGTGACATGCTTTAGGGATCAAAATGAAATTGTATCGTAATCACCATCGTCGACAATTGCATCTTGAGCAATCAACACCGAAATATTTAGCCATCTCATTCATACTGTACGAGTAAAACTTTTGTGTAACAGTGTGAAGGTTAAGCTATTGTTTTTATTGGTTTTATTTTAATACCAACACCTTGGGTGGTGTTTGGTGGAGCCAGGCGGCACTCGAAACCATCATCTTGATGGACCAAAGGCCAATCATGTACTAATACTCAAACTGGACCAATCAATGGGGGCAGGTCAGTGAGGATACTCTACCTATTACAAAGAATGCTTGCAGCCACTGTGTCGCAACCGGTACTTGATGACTTTGAGCTGCCGCCTATCAAGTTCTGCCAACCAAAACAACATGACGTGATGGACCTATGCTTTGCAGGACTTAGCAACATTTTCAATCCCAGTTTCCACATTTTGTTTGGCGATGCCACCATCTTTGCCTTCAGGGCGATACCGGACGGCGATGACCGAATCATGTCATATGTCGTTATCAGCAAAGGCCAAAAAACCACCAGACTGAACATCTCTGAAAATTACTGTTCGAGTCTAAAATGCTTGCAACTCATTGACCCAAAGGTATTTACATTACACGACGGCTGCTACATCACGTTTAACTCAGGGCATGTGAAGGATGGCAACGACATATTCGTGATGAAGGTCTACCCTGAACTCGAGAAGCCCAAACGTATCATCTACGAAGGACGACAAAAGCAAGAGCGCAACTGGGCCTTCTTTAGCCGTGATGGGGAGACCTATGCACTCTATTGGCTTAACCCATTGAAGCTGCTCCGGCTCAAGCTGGCAACCGATGACACATGGGAGTTCGAGACTTTCCACGAAGGCACTGAGACGGAGCTGCCGGATGTTACGCTTGGGACTCAGTTGTCTGAGCACGAGAACAAGTATTACTTCGTGGGACACAGGAAATACGTCGCCAAGGGTAAGAAGCTGTATTTGGGCAAGCCGGGCTGCTTGGACTTTGATGGTCGCCGGGTAGAGTTTGGAGAGTCATGGTTTGCACACTCCAAGGAAAGTCTGCATGGCAGCAAAACCAAACATAACCACAACCTTTTCTCCTGCACTTACTTTTCCGGAATACAGATTATTGGTGGAAAGGCGGTGTTGGGATACGGTGTCAACGACGTAGAATTCTGCTCATCTCGGCACTTACTGAAGGACTTCATGGGTGGCGGTATGGCTTCCATTTTCGGTGAGGTCTACGAAAAGAAGATGTGGGGCGGAAAGACCGCACCTCGATGGTTTTCCGGCAGGGGTTCAGTCGACTACAACACGGAAAAGTACCGAGAGTACGTCCAGCAGTTCATACAAGAGCATGACATAAAGAGCGTTGTGGACGTCGGCTGCGGAGATTTTCGACTGGGCGAACTGATGGACTGGAGCGGAATATCGTACATAGGAACTGATGTGGTTGGCGAGTTGGTCGAGCGCAACAACAAGAAGTACGCCAGCGATAACATCAAGTTTGTAGAGTGCGACATTACGGAAGACGATTTGCCCGAAGCTGATTTGTGCTTGGTGCGGCAGATGTTTCAACACTTCTCCAATGATGACATTCTTGCAGCTCTTCCGAAGCTGAGTAAATTCAAATACGTGCTGATAACAGATGCGGTTTCGCCAGAAGAGCCTCCCGTCAGGAATCTGGACAAGCCGACAAACCGATACCGTAGGACTGGCAGTGAGTTGTATTTGGAGTCACCACCTTTCGATTTGGATGCAGAGGTGGTGCTAAGCTATCCATCACGCAATGAGGAAGAGGTGTTCAGAACATTGTTGGTGCGAGGAGACGGCGTTAAATAAAAAGCACTGAGACGACCAAGCGGATTAAGAAAATGGCTATTCAAAAGTGATGAATCGTTCATGAAGAGAAGCAACGCAAGACACAATGCACATTGAGTAAGTCTCTTCATCTAAAGTATTCTCAATTAGCGATGAGAGAAATTTTTACGGACATCTTCTACCTTTTCGATGTATTGCAAAATCACCTCACTCTGTTCGAACTCTTGCAGGACAAGCTTGCGGCCCGCACTTCCCATTCTGCTCCACTCCTGTGGCATGCGCATCAGTGTGGTCATATGTTTGGCCATACCGCTGATGTCGTTCTCATCGACAAGAAAACCGTTTACCCCATCCATAACAATCTCTGGAATACCGCTGTGCCGGGTTGATATAATCGGCAAGCTGATCGCTGCCGCTTCGGTCAGGGAAACCGGCAATCCCTCCATGTCGCCATTCTTAGCGGTAACATTATGTTGCACCATAATATGGGCATTTTGCATCACTTCTCGTACTTTGTCATGCGAACAGGAACCGAGTAGCTCCACACTGTCGGTTAGGCCGCTTTTTGCTATTAAGGATTCAACATCATGGAGCAAGGGTCCATTACCGCATATAACTAATCGTGATTCAATGTCACCATCAAACCGTTTTCGACACTCACCAAAAGCCTGTACCAACTGAAGTAGGCCTTTCTTTTCGACGAGGCGTCCCACGAATAAAAAGACGACTCGACTGCCATCAAAGCGTTTAGACGGATCGCTGAACTGCCAAACATTCACATCGATTCCATTGTGCTGGACGATAGTCTTATCTGGAGGCGCGCCCAATTCGATCACTCTTTCGCGCATGAATTCAGAGGGAATAAGAACGAGGTCGATGGAAGGCCACATGGATCTATAGCACTGACGCCATTTTTCCTGTTTACCCAATAAGGTAATATCGAAGCCATGCATAAACAAAACCATGGGTAGTTTCAGTTTGTTGGCAACAGGGGCAGCCAACGTACCCATCGGTCCGAATTCAGCATGAATGATATCTGGTTCTATTTTTGAGATAATGTCAGCTATCTTCTTTCGGTAATACCCGGCATACCTGTTGCACTCGACTTTGTTTGCATCCTCAGTAGCGATACCTCGAAGCCATATCTGCAAATTTAACAATCTGCGACGTATCAGCCCTGGAGAGGAAATCTCATGAACCTGCTCGTACGGACGCTCTACAGCCAGGGCCCTTTTCATGGTAATGACGTGAACATCATGCCCTTGCCGGACTAGTTCTGTCACCCGCTCGTAAACGAAAGTTTGAGATAGCAGTGAGAAACTGCCTACGATAAATGCTATGCGCATTCTTGTTCTCCAGTGACTCTCCAGTTGGGGTTGGGATGTTCTCTAACCCGCACATTAGCATAAACTAGGTATTGAAGTTCTCAAAGTTCAGGTCAGTCAAAACTTCAAAGCAGTCGCCCGCATCGTTATTGCCGTGTGGCCGTCAATGTCTGCTTCAAAAAAATCCAACAGTGTTTTCGCACCTGCAACGAATGACAGCTTTCCCCCCATTATTGCCGTTAATCGAATCGCAAGTTCATCTTCATAGGGGTGGGGATTTAGTGACCAACATTTCAAGACACTTAGATGTTAGCACTTGGCTCTAGCAATTATCCTGTGCCTATCGGGTGACCGAGAGGTGACCCGAGACCTCTTGCAAATAGGTGACCGGGCACACGAGAGGTAATGGGTTACCTTCCAAGGCACTGAAAAGTATATCAAAAATGATTTGGTAAATGGTGGAGCCAGGCGGAATCGAACCGCCGACCTCTTGCATGCCATGCAAGCGCTCTC
>Ga0316189_10002068_pt1 | contig 19794 bp, 20 predicted proteins | sample LowCovwburrow_MG_FD_204930 | JGI IMG/M metagenome (GOLD analysis project Ga0316189, IMG submission 204930) | Coastal sediment microbial communities from Maine, United States - Lowes Cove worm burrow | ecosystem: Environmental > Aquatic > Marine > Coastal > Sediment | place: USA: Maine... | reverse complement strand
CATTTTATTCATCTTAAAATAACCATCCATGCAAATCACATTTTACGGTCACGCCAGCTTAGGAATTAGAATCGCAGACGTCAATATTCTTGTTGATCCTTTTATTTCTGGAAACCCAAAAGCAGCACACATAAATTTAGAGACGCTTGAAGCAGATTATATTTTAGTGACGCATGCACATCAGGATCATATTCTAGATGTTGAAGCTATAGCCAAGCGCACAGGAGCGGTTATTGTATCTAACTTTGAAATCGCAACGTACTTTGATAAACTCGGTTTAGAAAACCATCCTATGAATCACGGTGGCCGTTGGGATTTCGAATTCGGAAGCGTAAAATATGTGAATGCCATTCACACATCCTCATTTCCTGATGGCAGTTATGGTGGTCAGCCAGGAGGATTTGTTATTGAAGGGGAACACAAAAATATTTATATCGCAGGAGATACCGCTTTAACGATGGATATGAAATTAATTCCGTTGCAAACCAAACTCGATTTAGCCATTTTACCAATTGGTGATAATTTTACCATGGGAATCGACGATGCTATTATAGCAAGTGATTTTGTAGCATGTGATAAAGTTCTAGGCTACCATTTTGATACCTTTGGTTACATCGAAATTGATCATGAAGCTGCCAAACGAAAATTCTTTGATAAGAATAAGGATTTAATGTTGCTAGAGATTGGTGATAGTATTGAGTTGTAATTTACCGCACCTTACTCCGTAACACCATGCTGTGAATCCATTTAGGAGATAAGCGTTGTACATAGACACCAAACTTTTCAAACTTACCGATATAGGCTTCAAACTTTTCTTTGCGAATTGCACTAATCATTTTTTTGACAAATACATCAACATCCAATCCTTTTTGAGTCATGTCGTCTTGATATCCTTGCTTGCTGCCATCCGCAGTTAAGGCATTTCTTGCAACATTGGTATTTACAAATCCAGGACAGATCATAGTTACTTTGATATGGTCATGATGATGTTCTAAGCGCAACGCATCAAAGAAGCCATGTAATGCGTGTTTTGCTCCACAATAGGCAGATCGTAAAGGCGAACTAAATTTTCCCATTAAACTTGAGACCACAACGTAATGGCCAGATTGTTGCGCCACAAAATGAGGTAATACAGCTTTGCTTAAGGCAACAGTACCCAAGTAATCTATTTCCATGAGTTTTCTATCCACGTCAATTGAGGTTTCAATAATAGGTGAGCGTTGACTGATACCGCCATTATTGACTAGTATATCAATGCTGCCAAAGGCAGAAATGGCTTCATCCGATATAGCTTTCATAGCAGCTGTATCTGCTAAATCTAAAGGTAAAACATATACCAAATCTGGTTGTTCACAAAGGGATTTTACGTTTTCAAGTTCTGTTGTTCGTCTTGACGATAGAATAAGTTTACAGTTATATTTTGAAAGGGCAATGGCTAGACTTTTTCCTATGCCGCTTGAAGCTCCCGTAATCCAAATTGTTTTGTTGTTGAAATTCATCTTGTGCTCGCGAAAGCGAGTGTTTTTTTAATTAAACGTTTACTGTTTTTTGATAAGGATTACAACAGTTATCATTGATTATTAATCATGTGCGGAAAATAGTTACTTCAGATCGTGACTGCCACCTGATGACTGCTCACTTCCGACTGAAAACTGTGACGGTAAACTATTTTCTAACCACTCTTTGCGCAAATCATCACTGACTTTGCCAGTACCATCATGCCTCCAACCTGGAGGTTTAATGAGATAAAGAAATCTGTTTTTTAACGATTTCTGTCCAGAAAAAGCATCTTTAAACATATCAATCCATTCAATAAAAGCAATTTTTATGGGGTTAAAAGTGTTGATGTTTTTTACCAAACCGTATACTACTTTTTCGTCGTTGAGTTCCGGTTGAAAGGTCCCGAATAATTTATCCCAAACGATTAAAATACCAGCATGATTTCGATCTAAATACAAGGGGTTACTTCCATGATGCACACGATGATGTGACGGCGTATTCATTACCGCTTCAAACCATTTTGGGAGTTTGTTTATAGCTTCAGTGTGAATCCAAAATTGATAGAGCAAACTGATTGACATTTGTAATAAAATCATCGCTGGATGAAAGCCTAAAAGCGGTAACCATAACCAAAATACGAAGGAGTAAAATCCGCCAGACCATGTTTGTCTTAATGCAGTACTTAAATTATAATGTTGCGATGAATGATGCACCACATGTGAAGCCCAAAATAAACGACACTCATGCGACACGCGATGAAACCAATAATATGCAAAATCATCAGCAAAAAATATCAGGATAAAACTCCACCAAACAATTGGAATGGTAAATAATCTGAAATGCTCATAAATATAAAAAAATGAAAGTAGCACTAAAGCTTTACTAAAATATCCCAAGAGGACATTGCCTAAACCCATAGCGATAGAGGAGAAGGCATCTTTACTTTCGTAGGTTTTGATATTCTCTTTAGTTGTGATGTACAACTCTAAAAGCATAGAAATCACAAATACCGGAATGGCAAATAAAATGATATTCGGAAAGTTTGGGTCTTGCATAAGCGATTTTCTTTGAGCTAAAATACAAAATTGTTTTACTACTGATTAGAGTTATTTACGTCTTATGACTATGGCTCATGCGTATAAATTTAACTTGCATTGTTAAAAATGAGTTAAACAGATAGTTTAATGCGCATTATTAATAGTAATACTTTTAAATTTGCATGTAAATAAGTTGACATGAAGAAAATAATAGTTTTATGTGTCTTTAGTTTTTGCGTAATGTCTGGATTTTCGCAAGTAGAATCAGGTCAAACAGGTGCTTGGTATATGTACTTTTTTAATCATCAATTTAAGGATAGTCAGTTTGGTATTCAAGGAGATTTGCAATATCGTAATTGGGATACATTTGGAGATTTAGAACAACTATTAGTAAGAACAGGACTCACCTATACGCCTAAAGAAACTAATGTATTGTTAACTTTAGGTTACGCCAACATTACTACAGGAGCATTTGGAGAGAGTGATGATACCTCTGGGGAAAATAGAATCTACCAAGAAGCTTTAATTCCACAAAAAATAGGTAAACGTATTTTCTTAACACATCGTTTTAGATATGAGCAACGCTTTGTAGAAGATCAAGATTTTAGAACTCGTTATCGCTATAACTTATTTATGAATATTCCATTTAATAAACCAACTCTAGAAAAAGGAGCGTTTTATGCAGCATTATATAATGAGTTATTTATCAACGGACAAGAAGATATAGGAGATAACAGAACCGTAGAACTCTTTGATAGAAACAGAACATATTTAGGACTCGGTTATGTTTTAAAACCAGGACAACGGTTCCAACTCGGTTGGATGAACCAAAAAACGGTCGCATGGGGAAAAGGCCAAATACAATTAAGTTTCCACCACAATTTTTAATCAATTTTAATCTTAAAAACACTACTATGAAAAAAGTTTTAAACCACATTGCTATTGCAGTATTATGCGTTGGGATCTTCTCATGTGATACAGCTAAAAAAGAAACAACGTTAGATTCTAGCAGTATGTCTGAAGATTCAACTGAGCAAGTTTCACAACAACCAATTAAAAGTATTTTAACTGCAGAAGAGCAGGCTGGCATGACACCAGATGAAATTATCGGTCGACTTAAGAAAGGTAACGAGAATTTTGTAAGTAATAATTTAACTCAAAGAGATCATTCTTCACAACGACGATTAGCAACGATAGGTCAATATCCAAAAGCTATTGTGTTATCTTGTGTTGACAGTCGTGTGCCAGTAGAAGATGTATTTGATTTAGGTATCGGCGATATTTTTGTAGCTCGAGTTGCTGGTAATATTGAAAACAAAGATATTGTTGGTTCTATGGAGTTTGCTACTGCTGTTGCAGGTTCGAAAGTAGTCATTGTTATGGGGCACACCGCTTGTGGAGCAGTGAAACATGCTATTGATAATACGGATGCTGCGTCCATGAATATGAATTCACTTAGTGATTTATTAGCAGAGATTAGACCCTCTGTAGAAGCCACAGAAAAGAACGGAGAAGTATCGTCAAAAAATGTAGCATTTACAAATAACGTCATCAATACGAATGCCAAGCAAACGGTTGAAGATATTCGCAAGCGATCACCAAAAATGGCCGAGTTAGAAGCCGAAGGGAAAATTAAAATTGTTGCAGCAGTTTACGATATGGAGACTGGTAAAGTTGCATTTATAAATTAAACATCTACAGATATCCATCTTTTATTTAAAAGTGACATTCTTAACTAAGAATGTCACTTTTTTTTATGAATAAACACTTATTTTTGCAAAACGATATGACAGCAACTTACAAACACCACCTACTCACTTTTAAGCACGCAAGCGGAACCTCTCGTGGTATTTTAAAAACGAAGGATACTTGGTTTATAATTATCAACCATAATGGTAAAATAGGGATTGGTGAATGTGGTATGTTTAAAGGATTGAGTTGTGATGACCGACCAGATTTTGAAACGAAACTGAAATGGGCTTGTAATCATATTCATTTAGGTTTACAACAATTACGCTCAGAACTAATTGAATTCCCAAGCATACAATTCGGACTCGAAATAGCGTTTTTGTCTTTAGAAAGTCAGGATGGTTTTGAGTTATTTCCTTCAGAATTCACTCAGCAAGAATCTCCAATCCATATTAATGGTTTGATTTGGATGGGAAGTGAGGATTTTATGAAGCAACAAATCAAAAATAAGCTCGAAGCTGGTTTTAGCTGCATTAAAATGAAAATTGGTGCTATAGATTTTTCTTCGGAAATAGAATTGCTCAAGTCTATTCGTAAAGAATTTTCAGCCACTGATATTGAGTTGCGTGTCGATGCAAATGGCGCATTTTTACCTTCTGAAGCTTTAGAAAAATTGAAACGATTATCTGATTTTGATTTGCATTCCATTGAGCAGCCTATAAAGCAAGGGCAATGGACGGATATGGCTTTATTGTGTAAAAAAACGCCACTACCCATTGCATTAGATGAAGAATTAATTGGAGTTTTTGATCATGTAACTAAGGCAAAGATGTTACAAATTATAAAACCACAATACATCATTTTAAAGCCAACTTTGGTTGGTGGATTTAATGGAAGCGAATCATGGATTTCATTGGCTGAGCAATACGATATTGGTTGGTGGATTACGAGTGCTTTAGAAAGTAATATAGGCTTGAATGCCATAGCGCAATGGACGTATACCTTAAACAATAATTTACCTCAAGGATTAGGAACAGGGAGTTTGTTTACTAATAATTTTGATTCGCCCTTAGCAGTAAAAAATGGTACATTGCAATACGAAAAGAACACACCCTGGAATTTTAATATGTAACTATGAATTACTTACAACAAGCCTATAAAGGGGAAAATGAATCTTGGAAAGTTATGTTAACTTTACTCGTGGTTTCAGGACTTTTTATAGGAAATCTTATTTTCTTTATTTTTTTTGGTGACGGAATAGATGTTGTTGAAGAGCAACGTAAATTATTAGAAATAATACCGAGTAAAAACTTTTGGCTAGCATTTAATTTAATGCCTTTTGTCTTTTTATTGGGGTTTTTATTCTTGTTCGTGAAATATTTGCATCATAGAAGTATAAAGTCTTTAACAACTGCTCGTAGTGCAATAGATTGGAGTAGAGCATTCTTTTCATTCTTCTTAATTGTAATTATAACGCTTGGTTTGTTTGCTTATGGCTATTATTCGGATCCATCACTATTAGAGTTGCAATTTGATCCTGTTAAATTCACCATTTTAGTGGTTATTAGCTTGCTGTTATTTCCGCTTCAAATCGGATTAGAAGAGTATCTTTTTAGAGGTTATCTCATGCAACAACTTGCCATTGTATTAAAAAATAGATGGCTTCCGCTCATCATAACGTCTATATTATTTGGTGTCTTACATGGTGCAAATCCCGAAGTAGCAGAAATAGGACCACTCGTTATGGTTTTTTATATTGGTACAGGTTTACTGTTAGGTATCATGACGCTAATGGATGACGGATTAGAATTGGCTCTTGGGTTTCATTTAGGAAATAATTTAATGGCAGCACTTTTGGTGACTTCAAAATGGTCTGCTCTGCAAACCGATGCCGTTTTTATTTATACTGCTGAAGAAGCGTCTCAACAAATATCTGAAATTTTAATTCCTGTATTAGTCGTCTATCCAATTATCCTTTTGATATTGGCTAAGAAGTATAAGTGGAACAATTGGAAAGCTAAATTATTCGGAAAAGTAGTGGAGCCGCCTAAAGAAGATTATAAGATTATTGGAGAATAAAAAGAGTCTGTTTGAAAAGTAATTAGTGTGGTCATGTACAGAAAAGCGATGAAGCTCTATGATTTTAAACCAAAATCTTAAGGTTTTATAAGTTTTTCTTTTTGTTGTTAGCTAAGTTTATTTCAGTCAGTTATCCTCGAGGTCTTCCCTTTAAATGATCATATATCAAACCATAGTGAAAATCATTTAAGCGTTTTGCATTATGTTCTTTCTCAATAAGTACAGAGATTTCTTCGAAATATTTCTTTTGCGAATGTCTAAAAATTAACCAGGCATTTAAATCTGGGCAGTCAATTCTTTCATCACTTATCCAACCATAAGTCCTTGTCAATGCAATTAGTTTTTCAGTATTGCGGTCATCTATTTGTCTTTGCAATACATTCATAGAGTCAATCTCTTTGTCATTAAAGTCACGCTTATGTTTAGAGAAACTATCTGGAGTTTTTGATCTGTGTAATTGATCGTTATTGATCATTTCACTAAGCAGTTCGCACATTTCAACCTTATTCGGAATTGATTTCTGAGCAAAGCTTCCAAAGAAACAGACAAATAATATATAGAATAAAAGGTTTTTCATAAGGTCTTAAGTCAAACTATGGCTATTGTAATGATTAATCTTTCACTTTATCAATTACGGGTTTTTTAGTTTTTATTGAATACCCATCTGTTAAAAACGAAAAACTTTGATGACTCAATTTTCCTATCATAATAGCTTGAATTAAAGGTTTAATCTGAGAATTTTTAGCACTTATTTCTACAATGAAATTTGCTCCAGAGCCTCCAATTGCGTCTTCTTTTTCAATGACATAATTAACGGTTTCCATAGGGTTTAAGCTTATGGTATTGTCAATGTATTGTCTTGCTAAACTCCCTTCGGTATTATAATAGTCAATTTTTGACACATAAAGCGAATCAGTAAAACTAGTATTTCTGATGCTTAATGTGGCTGATAATAAATGTTGAGGATTTGCAGTATCAATATAAATATCAGAATAAATAGGGACATAAATAACATCTTTATAATGGATTTCTTCTTTATCTATTGGGTTCTCAATTTCTAACGATTTGAGTTCATCTTCTCCAGATTTGTTAAGGTTTGGATCTTGTTTAATACAAGCGTTGAACATTATAAGGATAAAGATGAAAGCCAAGTTTTTAAAGAAATTTTTCATTGTATTGAATTTTTATAAAATTAGGATAATTTTTATTCATGATGATCGTAATCAAGTTATTACTAAGTTTCAAAGCTTTATGGTCGTGTCAGGTTGTTGTCATCTTGAAGTCATAGTGCAGTCATGTTGCTTGTAGTCTATGATTAAGCTTAATATGTATCTTTGCTGAACACATAATTTAAATGATAGCTACAAAATGAATTCCAATTCAATTAATTTAAGAGATATTAAAAAAATGAGGTTAGAGCGACATTGGTCTCAAGATCAGTTGGCAGAAATGAGCGGATTAAGCATAAGAACAATTCAACATATTGAAAATGGAGAAAATGCTGGTTTAGAGTCCTTAAAATCTTTAGCGGCTGTTTTTGAAACCAATATTACTGACTCTAATAAGCATGAAGAATTAGAACAAATCAGAAGAGAAGAAACGTATGTACAAAATGTAAAAGGATTTTATAAACTTCTAGGCATTGCACTTGTGAGTTTGGTGGCACCATTTATAATAGCTGTTAATGATTCTGCCTATTGGACTGTTTTTCTTTGGATAATAATGTCTTGGTTAGTTTTATTGGTCATCTATTCTCTTAATGTTTTTAATTTTTTTGGAGAAGAATGGAAAAGAAAACTAATTGATAAAAAATTCAAAAAGAAATAAGCGGTTTGTGTTAAACTGAATGAAATCGATTGCAATACATTTAGGTTTTAAATGGTCTATTTGATATGTATGGAATCTGTTATCTTTTTAAAGATTTTTTTATCCTTTTTAGAATAGCCTACTTTACTAATGTGAACATCCATCCAAAATCCGTTTTTAGCTAAATAAGCATTCAAACTATGAAAATTTACTATTTGTCCGTTATATTCTTTGGTATCGTGTTCAATAATAGCTAACTGATCTGTTTCATATGTTTTTATATTTTCTTTGGCTAAAGGGCTTTTTTCTGCTTTACTCCAATAATAGGCTCTACTGTCCTTTTTATCACCTTCGGACTCCATTTTTTCTATAAAGATTGATACATTAATATTGGCCTTTTTGTTAGTTGCTGAAAGTTGAAACATAGTACTGTCAGGAGCGTATGCTTGTTTTTCTATTTTAAACTCATCTAAATTAATTTCTAACGTCCAATCTTCTGAGGGCATTTTAAATTCATTCTGACCGAATGCATTTGAAATGGAAGTTAATAAAATGACTAGCATTAAGAATACATTTATTTTCATGGTAATAAGGTTTCTATGACGCTTAATCTTTTTGTTTTTTGATGATCTTTTGAATAAAAATATTATTTGGTAACGTTATTTCTTCGTCTTCAGTTGTTTTAAGGGTAACGAAAAAAAGTCCAATATTACTAATCCTACCTTCAATCTCGTAATCTTTGCCTTCCATTAGAATAATCTTATCTTCTATTTTAACGGAGTGGTTGAAAAAAATAATGATGCTAGAAGTTATATTTGAAAGAATAGACCATTGCGCGAAGAATGCTACGCCTACTACAGTAAGTATCGACCCTATATATGCCGCTAAATCAGATTGATTTACTCCCCAAATAATTAAAATCAAAGTAATAGAAACAAAGAGAAGCGTTAAATTAATTGCTTTTTTTATAATTTTCCCTCTAGATTTTTGAATCAACTTACTTATCATAGTCTTATTAATAACCTTATTAGAACCTGCTCTAATAAGAATATAAATTCCTAGAATTATTAAGGACTCTATGATTTTGATGTAAATTATTTTCATTGTGATGCTGTTGTGAAATTTAAGTAAAATGTAATTATTTATAATATGCTTTCCTAGTTCGATTTGTCATTGTATTACTTTGGCTCCGTCAAAATTAGTGAAAGAAAACGAATGAGCGGAAAAACCAGTATAAAAGAACCAAAACTTAGACGAAGGTGATTGGATTTTCTGAGAATCAGAAGAACTTGCGATAGAATGTGTTTGCCTTTTTTTATTCACATCAAAGATGATAATCGTCTACTCATCGCACTAAATAATGTCTTTGGTAAAGGTTATCTTATATTAACGATACAATGTCTATACCATCAGAAGGATGTTTTTTTTAATCTCGTTTTCAAGGCAATCAAACCTAGAATAGGACCGATCGCTAAAATTGTATACATATTATTAGAATCCGTAATTTCTATCATTTTGGTAATACATTGTATACTAATTATTGTTATTGAAAACCCAATACAATTCACAATTGTTAGGGCAGTACCTTTGATTTCTACTGGTGCATTTTGGGCGACTAGTGTTGATAGCAATGGTGAGTCTGCTATAACAACAATTCCCCAAAAAAGAAGAAAACCAATAAACAAGCTTTCAAATTCACTTTCAAATACCAAAGGCGATATGAGGCAGCATCCACAGGATAACAAGAGTGCTATAAAGGCTGTGCGTTTGGTGCCTAAGATTTGTGAAAGATAGCCACTGAGAACGCAGGCCAATCCGCCTATTCCTATGATGATAAAAGATAGTATTGGAATATTAAATACGACTTCAGAATGTTCCGTGCTATATGTTTTCAGCATGATAGGCACAAAAGCCCAAAAGGCATATAATTCCCACATGTGACCAAAATATCCAAAAGCTGCAGAGCGAAACTTTCGATTCTCAAATACTTTAAAAAAAGCGGATAACTTTATGCTTTGACTGGGTTTTCGGAAGGGACCGTCAGGCACCAAAATGACCATGAGTAAACCTCCCAAAACTGAAAGTGATGAGATGGCGATAATTACAGATTTCCATGAGAATGAATTTGTGAGATCCTTTAATAAATGTGGAAATGCAGTACCTAATACTAATGCACCAACTAAAAAGCCAAGTGACTTACCGAGTCCTTTTTGATAGTAATCTGCAGCTATTTTCATTCCTATGGGATAAATGCCAGCAAGAAAAAAACCGGTAAAAAACCGAAGAGTTAGTAAACTTATTAAACTGTTGCTTTCCCAGATGACTCCTAAATTAAATAAAGATCCGAGTAAAGCGCTCACTAAGAATACTTTTGAAGGTGAAAACCGGTCAGCAATAGTTAAAACAGCAAAAATTAGTGTTCCAATAATAAACCCAAATTGTACTGCCGAAGTTAAATGCCCTAAATCACTAACTCTAAGGTTGAAATTTATGATTAGGTCGTTTATAACACCGTTTCCAGCAAACCAAAGTGACGTGCAGCAGAACTGCGATATTACAATTACCGGTAGAATTATTTTAGAGTGTTTCAATTATTGTGTTTTCAGTTGTATTCAAAGGGTATATATATACCTATTTGCGATAACAAGAATTAAATTATGGCAAGAACATAATCCGATAGAAAGTTAAAGCCAGATGAATCAATCAACAAATAAGCTATGTATTATACACGTTGTTACATTACTTTATTTCCTTTTATTCAACTCGTTTGTCATTACATCACATAATTCATTAAATCCTATTTTCAATCCGTTGGTAGATATTTGAATTGGTGAGCCAAACCTTTTAAAATTGGTTTCAACATTTTTTCTAGTCAGCATATTTTTTTGTCGGTCAATGAAGTCCGTCGGATTATTAACGATTACACGAATAAAATTTTGATTTACGACTCTACTTTTTTCAATCTTCTCAATATTCTCCCATTTTATTAACCCAGAGTTTATAGTCGTTGAATTATCATAGATTCCGTTATCATTAATTTTTATACCATAGTCATCTTGAAATAGTTTTTTAGAAATTAAAATACCCATTGCTCCAAAGAATAGTATGGAAAGAACACCGACTGATTTTCTGAAAACAACATTATTTAAGAATCCACTTTCAACAATTGGAGCATAAAAAGCAATCCATATGCCCAAGACAACAAAGAGCATAGAAAGTAATATTAAACCAATGATTTTTATTCGACTGATTTTAATAATTATTTCGTTTGTTCTCATTTTTGTTCAATTAATTATAAAGCTTGTTGTATCCGATTTTTTATTCTTCTAAATTCTTTGAAATTTTATTTCTGAATTACCCAATCTCTAGTTCTCTATAAGCAGTCTCGTCATTAAATCTGTAAAGTTTAGAACTAAAGTTTCCTACTATTAAAAACTTTACAACTTTAATTATTATAATATACTTTCAAAGCACGACATACATAAACTCAACCTATTCAGTTGCTTTAAATAAAATTGCCGCTTTATTAAAATCTGAAGCTGCATTAATCACAGATCTAAACTCTTCGTATTTGCTAACATCAAATTCATGTGTTTTATAAAACTCTTCAATATTAATAATGATGCGATCACCTTCAGTTTTATAAGACGACTCAAACTTTGCTAAGGTCGCACCAGATCGACCTATATAGCGTTTATCAAGGTTTAAAGAGCTCAAGCCTTCAGCAGTATAACCTTCAGGAATGCGAACGATAATCTCGTAATTATAACGGTTAGGGTAGGTCATTTCAATAGGATTTATACGTTCCGTTTCTTGGTATAATTCGCTCTGAGTTCCAATAACCAAACCGACTTGAAAAATATAACTATCACCAGCATCTTCTATTAAAGATTCTGAAGAAATTGTAGACTTTACTTTAAAAGGTATATTGTATTCTAATTGATTTATGTCTTCATTTTCTACCTCATAACTCAATACTTCTTTGCCTTCAATACCAGATCCTGTTAAATAGTCTTTGTAACCTTTAATCCCTTCTTCAGTAGCTAAATTTAATACGGCTCTGCTTGTTTCTGCCCAATGACCAAAGTAGTCTTGATCTTGAACGATATTAATTTTTTCAAAATCATTTACAAATGTGATATCCATATCTCTGCGTATGCGACTAAAATCGGGATCTTCTTCAGTAATTTTTGAAAAATGATACTCCAAATCCGATGTAATAAACATGCCGTAATTTCCAAGAATATTAAATGGAGCTTCTCCAATTCTTGCTTCAATTCTGTCTGGAGCAATATATTTTTTTTCAGTTGGTAGGTAGATTAGGAAATCTCTCAACATACCAGGAATAAAGAAATCTGGATCAAATTTGTTTAAAAACCGATTGGCAGTTACTACAATTTCATAATCGATATCTAAAGCTTTAAAATATTGACCATAGACTTTCATAATACCAAAGTCGCTTGAAGAACGGTTTTCGAGAACATAATCTAAATCTGATAACTCTTCGTTATTGTTTTTTACTATTGTAAAATTTGTTTTGATGAAATTATCTATTAAAGCCGCCTTTTTAAATGTTGAAAGATCTGTTTGTCCTTCTATGATTTTTTCAACATCAGCTTCTGCTTTTTTTACTACTTTTTCAGGAAAAAAGCGACCACCAAGATTGTTAGATACATTAGACCAAAACATCGCTTGCGTAATCTTTTGTCCTTTAGGAAAACATTGATACACAACAGCAGTTTTATTGGCGTTTGGTGTAGAATATTCTTCTTCTACCATCGCAGGAATGTTTTTGATGGTCAATTGATGTTCATCATAGCCATTCATGTGTATACGTTCAAAAATTTCATTAGTTCTGTAGGCTTTTACATTAGATTCTAATTCTCCTGCAATGAATAAAAATTGAGCTTCCAATATTTTATAATCCATTTGAAGCGTCTCTGAACCGTACATGTCAAATTCCTTTTCAACCGTATATAATACTTCTATTTCAGAATTTTTTTCAACGCCTTCAATAGCAAAAATCTTGAAATCACCATACTCTGCAACATTTTTGACTTCCTTAATATTGTCTTTGTTTAAAAGGGTGACTTTTCCTTGAGAGTTTATTGTTCTTGCTTTAATGTCAACCACTTCTTTAACGTCATACATTGGTATGTAAACCGTGTTATGCTGTGCGATACCTTGATCATCATTAACTCTAGAAATGGTGTGTTCTGTTTCAAAACGTTTTGGTGCTTCAGGCAAATCACTTGAGATATATTCTACAATATGTTTTTTTAAAATGCCTATTGAAGATGCTTTTTGGTCTTCGGCAGACAGTTCATGTAATACTGGAGTTTTCTCCCAATCGTAACTTTTATAATGTTGTGCAAAACTTGACGATGAGACAACTAAGAGTACTATAAATGCGATGTTCTTTATCATTATTGTTGTTGTTCTAAAATTATACTTTTTTTATAGGCTTTATTGAGGCTTTTTATGAAACTGTTCCATTGATCAAAACCATCATTTTTTATACTTAATGTATTGACGTAAATTGTTTTTGTTTGCGTGATCACATTATCTGCTAAACGATGTGATATTTTGAAACCATAATTAGGATCTTCAAATACAAGGTCTTTAGGAATGTAACTTGCTGTATAACCTTCAGGAACTTTAAATGTTGTTGTGTAATTTTTCTGAAATTTATAATCTATTTTTTTACTGAATTTCCGGTCTTTTGTATCAATATCACTGTTAGAAAGTGAGCGATCAATATTTAAATTGATATAAATTTTATCACCAATAGATTTAGTGTAACTATCAATATCTAAATCATATTCTAAGAGTAAAGGGGTGTTTTTGTTATCAAAATTCGTTTTGGAGATGTTGTTATAATTTGTTTTATTATTCCCTAACGCAAGCGTGGTATTGAGATATTCTTCTTCTGTTTTTGTGTCTTTTTTATACGTGTATTCTGAAATAAAATCAACTTTATCATATCCTTTTAAGGCGCGTTTTTCTGAAACTTTAACGCGTTCACCATCGATTTCCATCGCAGTAACTACAGTCGTTGTATTGCGTTCAGCGTCTTGCTCAGGAACTTTAATGACTTTAAAAGTATCATCATCAATACCTAATAAGGCTTCTTTAGTTTGAATGAAAGCACTTGGCATTCCGTAAGGCACATAACTATCTGTGGCATCAAGAAAAATAGTATCGTTTTCAACAATTGCAGTAGTAATCATATGGTTATCAACCATAGGTGTGGGCACTTCAAAGTAGGAGTAATTTCTGTTTCGTGTTCCTATCCATGTTCTATAAGATGTGATGCCTACATGGTTTAACATTTCAAAAAGTAAATTTGCCATATCCTTACAGTCACCATAGCGTTTATCACAAACACTTGCGGCTCCACGAGGTACGAAACCACCTAAACCATCTTCAAAAGCCACATAGGTAATATTATCTTGTACCCAATTAAATATGGCTTCAGCTTTTTCGCTATCTGTTTTTAAACGTGCTACAATATCGTCTGCAATTGTATAAACACGCTCTAAGGCTTCAGTATCGATCTGATCTACCAAAGAGGTATACCATTTATAAAGATCACTAACATCATTAAGGACATTAATGGTTTCGCCATCTTTTTCATAGCTTTTTATATAGACAATAATATGTGGTAAGTAATACAATACAGCTTCGCTATCTGCTTCACTTTGAAAACCGTCAATATTATCAACGCTCCACGTGTACGTATTCGTTTTACCTTTCGTTTCTTTTTTGAAATCGATATTGATATCCTGTGTATTAAAATCAATGTATCCAATGGTGACATTTGAAGGAAACTCAATAGATAATTGTGCGCTTTTAGTAGGAACAAAGGTTCCAAAACGGAATAAATCTAAAAAATGCGGGTCTTTAATTATTTCTGTATAACTCAAATGCGTCACAGCACCTTTGCTTACCGCAGGAAATGTAAATCGTTTTGATTCTTGATCGCTGTAAAAAACACCGTTGTCAAATTCGCGTTTAGTTTCGATATAATCAACCTTTACTTTTTTATTCGTTTCAGGTATGATGGTATAAGCATCAATATCTTCAATAGATTTGAAACTATCAAAAGCCATAGATTCATTCGCAAAATATAACTTTTTAGATGTTAAATACGTGGCTTGTTCTGAAACGTCTTTTGAGATATCAAAGGTGTCTTTGTTGAGTTTTATTTTTATATGCTCAGAACGATTGAGGTAGATATAATCTTCATCAGAAAAATCTTGGGACAAACATAAAAGCGGAAGCAATAAAAACAGTGTAAGTAGCTTATTCATTTAATAATAGGTTAATTTCAAATATAGAGTTATTTTAATATTTATCTTAACTTTGCTTTGTTAAAAATTCTATAATAGAACATAGCTAATATCATACCAAAAATGACACCAACGTTCGATAAAATACACCTAAAATTTAAGCTTAACGGAATTAATTTTAATCATGATGAGCTTAAAGAAGTTGCATACAGCCTTGTAAAAGAAGGTGAAGCTTATGAAAGAGTTGTTGGTAATTTTCTTCTAGATTGGTTGGACGACAAAGCGTATGTTTTTGTAAAAACCTCAGGATCTACAGGCTTGCCTAAAACCGTAAAACTATTAAAAAAGCTTATGGTGAATTCTGCAATTATGACAGGTGATTTTTTTAATATAAAACCAGGAGATAGAGCACTTCATTGCTTACCAAGTCGTTATATAGCAGGAAAAATGATGTTGGTTCGTGCTATGATTTTAGGTTTAGAATTAGATTTGATTGCTCCTTCGTCTAATCCAGCTTACGATAATGAAATTCCGTATGACTTTTGTGCTATGGTTCCGTTGCAACTTAAAAATTCGGTACATAGATTAGAAAACATCAAATTATTAATTGTAGGAGGTGCGAGAGTGAATGATGAGTTGGTTGATTTGGTTAAAGGTTTAGAGACTCATGTTTATGAAACCTACGGAATGACAGAAACCATAAGCCATGTCGCTGTAAAGAAATTGAATCATACTACTGAAAAAGTCCCTGCGTTTAAAACACTTCAAAATGTTACTATTTCTCAAGATGATAGAAACTGCTTAATAATTGATGCTCCAAAACTTACTACCGAAAAAGTGATTACGAATGATATGGTCGAATTGGTTTCGAAAAATCAATTTCAACTTGTAGGTCGATTTGATAACGTTATTAATTCTGGAGGTGTCAAAGTATTTCCTGAGTTAATAGAGTTGAAACTTCAAGGATTAATTGGACACCGTTTTTTTATTACTTCACAAAAAGATAAAGATTTAGGAGAAAAAGTGATTCTTATTGTAGAAGGTGATTTAAAGGATTTCGACAAAGACCTGTTTGCTCATTTAGAAAAATTTGAGGTTCCCAAAGCTATATATAATGTTCCCAAATTGATTTATACCGAAACAGGAAAACTACTCCGGAAAGAAACGCTTGCTACTATTATACCAAGGTAGTTCACTCAGTCAAAAGTCGGTTTCACTCATTAGTTGTTTTATTGATAAGGTTATGGTAATAAGTTTGTTATGAACTTAAAACCAATCCTAATGAAAAATCTAATCACCTTATTCGCACTGCTACTAGTATCTAATTTCATCCATAGTCAAGAACAACACATTGAAACTAAATCGGTTTTAATTGATAATATCATAACCTTCGTCGTAAATACTATTGAAAGCAGAGAAGAAGACTCAGAGACTTCAGATAATTTTACGTTTTTATTACAGACTTCTGAAAATGGCTTGAGTGTAGAAAATAAAGTCATCTTAAAGCAAGCATTTAAATTAATTTCAAATCGCTTATCTGAACATGATCATATAGCGATAGTAACGTATTCTGGGTTTCATGGTATCGCATTAGAAAAAACATCTTCAAAAGATTTAAAAGGGATCTTATATGCTATTGAACATCTGCAAACCAATATTAAAGAATTTCATAAAGATGGTATCGAACTCGCTTATACTTACACCAAAACAAATTTTGAAGAAGACGCTGAGAATACTGTGGTCATGATAAGAAATCCGAATGCATCAAATCCTTCATATAACGTGACGTCATTAAATGCAGAACAACCTAAAGCTAAAAATAATACCGTTTTGATTTCTGCGATAGCTTTGTTACCTGAAATAATTTCACTTATTAAAGATTAGTAGGTTTTTTAGAGTTAGAAATACAGATGGCACTAAACCTGCAAAACTCCCATATTAAAAGGTTTCTCAATAGGAGCGTGGTTGGCAGCTTCAATTCCCATGCTAATCCAGGTCCTAGTATCTAATGGATTTATAACCCCATCTGTCCAAATTCTCGCAGCAGCATAATAGGGTGATACTTGGTTGTCGTATCTGTTTTTGATTTTGTCAAACAGCTCTTTTTCTTTCGCTTCAGTAATTTTTTCACCTTTTTTGAGTAGTGATGCTTTTTCAATTTGTAACAATACTTTAGCAGCACTATTTCCGCTCATAACAGCGAGTTCAGCACTTGGCCAAGCCGCAATAAGTCTTGGGTCATAAGCTTTTCCGCACATGGCATAGTTTCCTGCACCATAACTATTTCCGATAATAATCGTGAATTTTGGAACCACACTATTACTAACAGCATTTACCATTTTTGCACCATCTTTGATAATGCCGCCATGTTCAGATTTACTGCCGACCATAAAACCGGTAACATCTTGTAAAAACACTAACGGAATTTTCTTCTGGTTGCAATTCGCAATAAAACGCGTGGCTTTATCTGCGCTATCATTGTAAATAACGCCTCCAAACTGCATTTCACCTTTTTTGGTTTTTACCAGTTTACGTTGATTGGCAACAATACCAACTGCCCAACCGTCAATTCTTGCGTAGGCTGTGATGATTGTTTGGCCGTAACCTTCTTTGTATTCATCAAATTCAGAATTATCAACCAATCGCTTGATAATCTCTTTCATGTCATATTGTTCAGCTCTTGAGCGTGGCAATATTCCGAAGATATCATTAGGATCCTCCTTTGGCTTTTTAGCGTCAGCACGATTAAAACCAGCCTTATCATAATCACCAATTTTATCCATTAAACGTTGTATGGTTTCAAGTGCATCTTTATCATCTTTGGCTTTATAATCGGTAACACCAGAAATTTCACAATGTGTTGTTGCACCGCCTAAAGTTTCGTTATCAATAGTTTCACCAATAGCAGCTTTTACGAGATAACTTCCAGCGAGAAAAATACTTCCTGTTTTATCAACAATTAAAGCTTCGTCGCTCATAATTGGCAAATACGCTCCACCAGCAACACAACTTCCCATCACCGCAGAAATTTGTGTAATTCCCATACTACTCATCACCGCATTATTTCTAAATATGCGTCCGAAATGTTCTTTATCAGGAAATATTTCATCCTGCATAGGTAAATACACTCCTGCAGAATCCACTAAATATATAATTGGTAATCTGTTTTCTATCGATATCTCTTGAGCTCGTAAATTCTTTTTTCCAGTGATTGGAAACCAAGCTCCAGCTTTTACTGTAGCATCATTAGCAACGACAACACATTGCTTTCCTTTAACGTAACCAATTTTCACAACCACACCACCTGACGGACAACCACCATGTTCGGCATACATATTATCTCCTGCAAAAGCACCGATTTCAACCGATGGTTTTTTAGAATCTAAAAGGTAATCCACGCGTTCTCTTGCTGTCATCTTACCTTTCGCATGATGCTTTTCAATGCGTTTTTCACCACCTCCTAATTTCACTTTAGCAAAGCGCTTTTTTAAATCTGAAAGCAGTAATTTATTATGATCTTCGTTTTTATTAAAGTTTAAATCCATTATCTATTTTATTTCCTACGAATTTACGAAACCAATAACGGATTAAAAAGCGAATAATTTGTTAAAATCAAATACAAGGAAATAGTTTCCTAGGAATATAAAAATATTTGTACTATATTTGTCTCAAGAAAAGTAATAAAAGGAAGAAACGAGCATGTTAAATCTACTATCATTAAAATTAATGATTAATGGCGAACGGCATGGGCTCTTGAAAATAATAAAAACAAACACATGAAAAGAGATAAAATTATTTTTTATGTAGCAACGGGATTACTAACCTTGTTAATGTTGTTTTCAGTAAGCATGTATTTTTTTAATCACGATGAAGTATCGGTCATGTTTACCAATTTTGGATATCCAACATATATCATATATCCATACGCTGTTGCAAAATTATTAGGTTTAGTAGCACTATGGAACCCAAATTTTAAAGCGATTAAAGAGTGGGCTTATTCAGGTTTCTTTTTTGCATTCATTTTAGCATTTTTTGCACACTACATGATAGGTGATGGAGAGCAAGCGGGAGCGGCAATAGCCTTAGTCTTATTAATTGTATCGTATATTTTTAATAAAAGAAGTAACAAATAATAATAAAAAAACGAGCATGTTAGGAGCTTTATCACCTAAGGGAATGATGAATAGCGAACAGCATGCGTCCTTAAAAAATCAATACATATAATCACATGAAAAAAATAATAGCATTCGCAGGTAGCAACAGTAAGAATTCAATAAATAAACAATTAGCAACATATACTTCAAGTTTAGTTGAAGGTGTTGAAGTCACTATTTTAGATTTAAATGATTTTGAATTGCCTATCTACGGAATGGATTTCGAAATGGAACATG
>Ga0316189_10002067_pt1 | contig 19797 bp, 14 predicted proteins | sample LowCovwburrow_MG_FD_204930 | JGI IMG/M metagenome (GOLD analysis project Ga0316189, IMG submission 204930) | Coastal sediment microbial communities from Maine, United States - Lowes Cove worm burrow | ecosystem: Environmental > Aquatic > Marine > Coastal > Sediment | place: USA: Maine... | reverse complement strand
CCCACCGCCTCGTGGGTACCCAGCACATCCTCAACTTCCCGCGGGAATACGTTGAAGCCGCCGGTGACGATCATGTCCTTGGTGCGATCCACAATGTAGAGGAAGCCGTCCTCGTCCAGCTTGCCCACGTCACCGGTGTGCAGCCAGCCTCCGGCGAAGGCCTCGGCGGTTTGTTCGGGCATGTCCTTATAGCCTTTCATGATCAGTGGGCCGCGTACACAGATTTCCCCCGGCTCGCCCTCGGGCACCGGATTGCAATCCGGATCCAGCAGCGCCAGGTGCAGCCATGGAGTGGGGCGGCCGCAGGAAGACAGGCGTTGTGGTTTGGACAGGTCGTGATCTTTTTTGCGCATATTGGCGATCACCATCGGGCACTCCGATTGACCGAAGAACTGGTAGAAGACCTGGCCCCATTTGTTTATACCCTCCTGCAGGCGGGCGGGACTCATGGGTGAAGCGCCGTAGAAAATGGTGGACATGCTAGACATGTCGGCAGTCGCCGAGCGCGGAGCATCCAGCAGGAAGTACAGCATCACTGGCACCAGCATGGTACAGGTGATTTTGTGCTGCTCCACCATGTCGAAGAAGCCGTCGGGACTGAAGCCCTGCATGACGTAGAAGGCGCCGCCTTTTTGCAGCACCGGGATAAAGAACGCTGCCGCCGCATGCGACAGGGGTGTCGCGATCAGCATGCGTAGTTCTTCCGGGAACTCCCATTCCGTCATCTGGATCTGGGTCATATAGGCGGTGACGCGGTAGGGGCTCATCACGCCCTTGGGTTTGCCCGTGGTGCCTCCGGTGAAGGTGATCGAGGCAATGTCTTCCGGGTCCACATCGGGGGCGACCAGCGGCTGGGGGCTGAACGTGGCGGCCAGGGCCAGGTAATCCTCACCCACATCGGTGGGCCCGAAGGCCAGCAGGTTTTTAAGACCGGGCACCTTTTGCTGCAGTGCAGCGGCGATGTCCTCGAACACCGAGGCGTCGTAGACCAGGGTGTCGATCTCTGCGGCTTCCAGCACGTAGGCGTGATCGTCCAGTGAACCCAGCGGGTGCAGCGGGGTGCCGATACAGCCGGCTATCTGCATGGCGGCGATGTTGGACAGCACCTCCGGGCGGTTGGCGGAAATCACCGCGATCCTGCTGCCCTTGCCCAGGCCCCTGGATTGCAGTGCCTGCACCAGCTGGCTGGTGCTTTCGCGCACGTCACGGTAACTGGCGACCTTGTCGCCCAGGAACAGGCAGGGCTCGTCGTTATAGCGGTTTAGCCCCTCTATCAGCAGGTGGGGCATCAGTGGCGGGTGGTACAAAGCGTCAGTACTCATGGTGTCTCCGTCAGTTGTTGTTAAAGATTATCCAGTTGCAGTCCGCGGCGCAGCACTGCCATCATTTCCGCCGATTCCCTTTGGCTTACCTGGGCGGTAGCAAACAGGCTGGAGCCGTGGAAGGTCCCGGAAAAACTGTGCAGCTCCGTGGCCACGCCCGCCTGCATGAGTCGCAGGGCATAGAGCACACCCTCGTCGCGCAGCGGGTCGAATTCCATGGTGCTGATATAAGCCGGCGGCAGGCCGGACAGGTCGTCGCAGCGAGCGGGGGCAGCGTGATGAGGCACGTTGTCGGCACCTCGCTGGTAGCCCTTGCCCAGGTAAAACTCCCAGCTCAATTCGGCGTTGGGCCGGTTCCACATGGGCGTGTCCACGAAGCTGTGCATGCTGGGGGTTTCCAGTCGGTCATCCAGTTCGGGGATCCCCAGGTACTGGAAGCACAACGGCGGCCCCTGGCGGTCGCGGCTCAGCAGGGCGGTCGCTGCGGACAGTCCGGCTCCCGCGCTCTGGCCGAAAATACCCAAACGGCTGGCGTCGATGTGCAACTGCGCGGCGTTGTCATTGATCCATTGCAGGGTGCTGTAACAATCTTCCAGGGGACCCGGGTAGGGTGTTTCCGGTGCGAGACGGTAATCGACTGAAACGACCACGATGCCCAGTTCGCGGCTCAGCGCCAGGCACATGCCGTGCTCGCTTTCCAGGTCGCCGATAACGAAGCCGCCGCCGTGGATATACAGCAGACCCGGACCCGTTTGTGCCAGGCCCTCAGGCGAGTAAATGCGCACCGGCACCGGGGGTGCATCCTGGGGTCCGGGGATGGTTCTGTCTTCAATTGCTACACCACTGCTGTCGACATCCGCATTGAGCATGGCGATCATCTCTGCAAAGCCAGCGCGGGACGCCACCGGATCACTGATGTCCAGCGCAACATCAGGCAAAAAATCCAGCATGGCGGCCAGTTCGGGATCGTAGTTGTAGCTCATATTCAGTCTCCTGCAGGGTGGTTCAGTCTGCCCTTTTCAGCGTAGTGGGCAATGACGCCACGGGCCACATATGGTGTTGCCTGGTCGTGTGTTTTGATCGGATATGACAGCATATCCTGTCCCTTTAGAATGTGTCACTTCGGGGTATAACATTGGATACTCCGGAGTCGATAATCGCAGCCGGGCTGAGTGGCCCCCGACCAGAGTGAGTATTTTATGAAAATCGACAGTTCCCTGATGTTTGAACCGGTCAAGGTCAAGACCATGGCCCCGCAAATAGAGGCTGCGGGGTTTGATGGCGCCTACACCTTTGAGGGACAGAGTGATCCCTTCATTTCGATCGCCGCCGCGGCCATGACCACGCAAAAAATGGAGCTGATGACCTCCATTGCCGTAGCGTTTGCGCGCAACCCAATGAGCCTGGCCTATCTGGGGAATGACCTGCAAAACCTGTCCAATGGCCGTTTTATTCTAGGCCTGGGTGCCCAGATCAAGCCCCATATCGAGCGTCGTTTTTCCATGCCCTGGAGCAAACCCGCGTTGCGCATGCGCGAAATGGTGGAGGCGATTCGCGCTATCTGGGACTGCTGGGAGAACGGCGAGAAGCTGAATTTTGAAGGTGAGTTCTATCACCACACGCTGATGACACCCATGTTCGTGCCACCCACCAGTGAACACGGGATGCCTCCGATCTACATCGCCGGTGTTGGACCGTTGATGACGCAGGTGGCGGCGGAAGTGGGTGACGGTTATTTCCTGCACCCTTTCAGTAGCTCGAAGTCTCTGGATGAGCTATCCCTGTCCGCGATCCAGCGCGGTTTGGATAAGGCGGGCAAGGCCCGGGAGGACTTTGTGGTCTCCGCCCAGGTGATTACCGCTACCGGTCTGGATGAGGAAACCCTGCAGGCCTCCATCTTCGGTGCCCGCAGCCAGATCGGTTTCTACGCTTCCACACCCGCTTATCTGCCGGTTCTACAGTGCCATGGCTGGGAGGATGTGCACCTGGAAGCCAAGCGCCTGTCCAAGGAGGGCAAGTGGATGGAGATGGCCGAGCTGATCAACGATGATATCCTCAACACCATTGCCGTGGTTGGCACACCCAAAGAGGTGGGCGCGGGTATTGCCGCGCGTTTCAAGGGCAAGGTGGAGCGCGTGTCGCCGGTAGCCTACTCACCCGATGTAGACCTGCTGGGGGAAATGTGCCGGGAGATTCGCGCGGCACTGTGAGCTAAGCAGCTCGCGGCTCCAGGTCCGAATTTGGTTCCAGCCAGCGGGGCCGCCAGACCAGGAACCACCTTCCCGCAAGAGACCGCCAGATTAAAAAACTACGGGCACTGTTTACTGAAGCAGGGAGCGCCCCGGAATCGACTGCAACAATTCCCGTGTGTAAGTCTGCTGCGGGTTCTCGAACAGGTCCTGCCCGCTGCCCTGCTCTACGATTTCACCCTGATACAGCACCAGGATACGGTCGGCGATATGGCGCACCACCGCCAGGTCGTGGGAGATAAACAACATGGTCAGGCCGTACTCCCGGCCCAGTGCCAGCATCAGGTCCAGGATCTGCGCCTGTATGGTCACATCCAGGGCCGATACCGGTTCGTCCGCCACCACGAACTCCGGGTGGGTTGCCAGGGCGCGACCAATGGCGATGCGCTGGCGCTGGCCACCGGAAAACTCGTGGGGGTACTTGCGTACGAAATTGCGCGCCAGGCCCACGTCATCCATCAGTTTTAATACACCGCGCGCCACGCTGCTGCGATTCTCGATCCCGTGCAGCAGCAGGGGTTCCGCCAGGGTGTCGTAAACGGTCATGCGCGGGTTCAGGGAGGCAAAGGGGTCCTGGAAAATAATCTGCATGCGCCGGCGCATGTCCTTCAAGGCCCTTCCTTTCAGCTGTGTGACATCGGTGTCATCGAACAGTACCTGACCCGAGGTCACCGGCACCAGCCGCAGCAGCGAGCGGCCGATAGTGGACTTGCCGCTACCGGACTCACCCACTACTCCCAGTACCTCGCCGCGCCTGATATCGAAACTGACATCATTGACTGCCTTGACCGGCTCCTGCTTGCGACCCTGGCCGAACCAGGTGGCAAGGTGGCGCACCTGGATCAAGGGTTCTGGCGACAGTGTTGCACTGGCTTTGCTATCGGCAGGTATTGCCGCCAATAATTTCTGCGTATAGGGATGTCGCGCATGCTGGAAGATCCCGGCCCTGTCGCCGGACTCCACGATCTTACCCTCCTGCATCACCACGATCTGGTCGGCGATATCGGCGACCACCGCCAGGTCGTGGCTGATGAAGATCACGCCGATATCACGTTTGCGCTGTAACCCGGCGATCAGCTGCAGGATCTGGGCCTGGATGGTGACATCCAGCGCGGTGGTGGGTTCATCGGCAATCAACAGTTGCGGCTCGTTGATCAGTGCCATGGCAATCATTACCCGCTGGCGCATACCGCCGGAGAACTGGTGCGGGTAGTTGTCTATGGTGGATTCGGGATCGCGAATGCCCACCTCCTGCAGCAGCTCCAGGGCCCGTCGCCGCGCCTGGGCGGCGGGTGTTTTCTGGTGGTAGCGCAGGGGCTCCATCAATTGCTTGCCCACCGTCATGTAGGGGTTGAGGCAGGTCATGGGGTCCTGGAACACCATGGCGATATCGCGGCCGCGCACCTTGCGCAGTTCCGCCTCTGGTAATTGCAACAGGTCACGGCCCCCAAACAGTGCCTGGCCACCGTCGATGCGCCCTGGTGGTTTTGGGATCAGCCCCAATAAGCTGTAACAGGCGACCGATTTACCCGAACCCGACTCGCCGATTATCGCTGTGATCTGTCCTGATTCCACGGTGAAGCTGACGTCATCCACCGCGCGGTTGGTGCCGTTGCGGGTGACGAAGCTGACGCCCAGGTTGTTTACTTCCAGTAAGGCCATGGCGTCAGTCCCTTGAACCGCGCACGTCCAGGGCATCGCGCAAACCGTCGCCCAGGAAGTTCAGCGAAAACAGGGTCAGCGTCAGCGCCAGCCCGGGGAACAGCAGCAGCCAGGGGTATTCCTCCATGGTTTCCGCACCGTAGGAAATCAACAGTCCCCAGGAGGTCTGTGGGGGTTGTATGCCCAGCCCCAGGAAACTGAGAAAAGCCTCCAGTAGCATGACACTGGGAATGGTCAGCGTGGTGTACACAATGATTGGCCCCAGGGCATTGGGTATCACATGGCGACGGATAATGGTGGTGGGTGACAGTCCCAGGGACACCGCCGCCTCTACGAACTCCTGCTGGCGCAGGGTCTGCACCTGGCTGCGCATAATGCGCGCCATGGTGAGCCACTCTACCGCGCCTATGGCCAAAAACAGCAGCAGCAGATTGCGCCCGAACACCACCATTAACAGCACGATAAAAATCATGAACGGCAGAGCGTAGAGAATATCCACCAGGCGCATCATCACCGCATCCACCCGCCCCCCGGCGTAACCCGCCACGGCACCCCAGGTGACCCCGATCAGCAGCGCTACTGCGGTTGCGATAAAACCGACTGCCAGGGATACGCGCCCGCCGTACATGATCTGGGTGAGCAGGTCGCGGCCGAAGATATCAGTGCCCAGCCAGTGCGCGGCGGAAGGCCCGCTGGCTCCCAGGTCCAGGTTTTGCTCCGCGTAGCCGTAAGGTGCGATCCATGGGGTGATAAGGGCGATAGTAATAAACAGCACCAGTACGCCCAGGCCGAACAGTGCCAGGCGGTTGCGGCGCAGGCGCAGCCAGGCGTCGTGCCACAGGGAGGTACCCTGTTCCGCCTGGGCGATATCGGTAATGCTGGCGTCAGACATGGCCCCTAGTGCTCGCTGAACTGGGTGCGCAGGCGCGGATTCATCCACGCTGCCAGGATGTCCGACAACAGGTTGAACAGCACAATCAGGGTAGACAGGAATACCGTGGTGCCAAGAATCATGGTGTAGTCGCGGTTAAAGGCGGCCTGCACGTAAAAGCGACCCAGCCCGGGTATCTGGAAAATGGTTTCCACCACGAAGGAGCCGGACAGCAGTCCGGCGAAAGCGGGCCCCAGGAAAGCCACCACCGGGATCAGTCCGCCGCGCAAGGCGTGGCGCGTCACCACCTGCCATTCCGGCAGGCCCTTGGCCCGGGCGGTGCGAATGTAGTCCTGGGTCATTACTTCCAGCATGCCCGCGCGACTCAGGCGCGCGATGTACGCTGCGTAGGTGGAACCCAGGGTAATAGCAGGCAGGATCTTGTCACCGGGTATATCACCCCAGCCGGAAACCGGCAGCCAGTCCAGGTAAATGCCGAACACCAGCACCAGCAGGGGTCCCAGCAGGAAGGAGGGCATGCAGATACCTATCATGGCGGCAGACATGGGCAGATAGTCCTGGGCCGTATTGGGCTTCAGGGAGGCGATGACTCCCGCTAATCCACCGATCACCATTGCCACCAGCAGCGCGTACAAACCCAGCTCTGCGGTCACCGGCAGGCCCGCGGCGATCAGTTCATTGACGCTGCGACCCGGGTATTTGAAGGAAGGTCCCAGTTCGCCCTGGGCCAGGTCGCCCAGGTAGGCTGCATACTGTGTAAGCAGCGGTTGATCGAGGCGGTATTGGGCCTCCAATGCCGCCTTAACCTCGGGTACCACCGCCTTCTCACTGTCAAAGGGGCCGCCGGGCGCCACCCGTACCAGGAAGAAGGTCACGGTGATGACCGCGAGGATAACCGGTACAGCCTGCAACAGGCGGTAAGCGATAAAGCGCCACATTATTGCGCGGCCTCCCAGTCCTGATCCAGCCATACGTACTTGAGGTTCAGGGAGTCCATCAGGTTGGAGGGCATATCCCGCACGCTGGGGTGTATCAGGTGGTTACTGGTGTAGGTGTAAATGGGAATAAAGGGCATCTGCTCCATCAGCAGCGTTTCCGCCGCATAAAAAATGGCGTAGCGCTCTTCTCTGGACCTGGCCCGGGGTGCCTGGCGCGTGATCATGTCGTCATACTGCGGGTCGCAGAAACCGGTATTGTTGTTGCCGCCAGCGCACAGGAACAGGTCCAGGAAGTTGTTGGGATCTACATAGTCCCCGATCCAGCCGCGTCGCGCCATCTGGAAATTCATCTGGTCCACGGAGTCCAGGTAGACCTTCCACTCCTGATTGGACAGGGTAACTTCTATATTGAGTGCGTCTTTCCACATCTGCTGCAGCGCGACGGCGATTTTGCGGTGGCTCTCGCTGGTGTTGTAGGTCAACTCCAGGCCGGGCCATCCCTCACCATTGGGGAAGCCAGCGTCAGCGAGCAGCTCACGGGCGGCCGCCACATCGTGGCCGAACAACTTGGGGGGTTGGTAGCCCAGGGTGCCCGGCGGGGTGATGCCGTAGGCGGGCACATTTGCAGCGTGCAGCACGGTGTTGTTCAGCCTTGCCCTGTCGATCGCCAGGGACAATGCCCGGCGCACGCGCACATCCTGTAACGGTGCTTTGTTGATATTGAGCAGGTAGTAATACGTGCCCAGGTAGGGGGCGTTCACATAAGAGCTGTTTTCCATGGCGCGATACACCGGGATCTTGTCCAGGGGTATGGTCTGGGTGTAATGCAGCTGACCCACCCGGAACATACGCTCCTCACTGGAGATATTTTCCGTGGGGTAGAACACCACCCCATTCAGCCTCACCCGGTCGCGGTCCCAGTAGGTATCACTCTTCTCAACGCGGATACGCCGGTTCAGCTTCCATTCTGTGAGGGTAAAGGCACCGTTGCCGACGATATTTTCGACCCGGGTCCAGGGGGTAAAGCGATCAGTGGCCTTGCCGAACTTTTCGATGGTGGGGCGGTGTACTGCGAAGGTACTGTAGTGATCCATTAACTGAATGAAATACGGCGTAGCGGTAACCAGTTGCACCTGTAGTGTGTGCTGGTCCAGGGCCTTTACCCCGACCTCGGCAAAATCTTCCAGCTTGCCGGTGGCGAAAGCCTCGGCATTTTCTACGGGGTATAGCATGTAGGCGTACTGGTTGCCCATGGCGGGGTTCAGGGCGCGCCGCCAGGACCACACGTAGTCATCCGCCGTCATGGTGTCACCGTTGGACCACCTGGCCTGGGGGTTGAGGTGGAAGGTAACGGTGCGCCCGTCCTCACTGATATCCCAGGATTGTGCCACGCCGGGCTCCGGCTCCAGGGTAAACGGGTTTTTTACCGCCAGCCCCTCAAACAGGGCGCGCACGATGTGGCTCTCGGGCAGGCCGGTTACGATATGGGGATCCAGCCCCTGGGGTTCTGTGCCGTTGCCGTAGTGCAGGATGCCGTCACGGTTGCCCTGTACCACCCTGGATTCGCCGCTGCCGCAGGCGACCAGTGTGATGCAAAGGCAAAATATTGGCAGTAATTGCCGTGCGCTAAAATGTAATCTCAAAGCTGGTGATCCAGCCCAACCGCGCGCAGAGTTTTATAGATCGCTCTTTGACTCTTTGAGGTGTTGCCCTTGAGGCCATCCAACTCGAATACCCGACGGCGGAACTCCAGCCATTCGGGCGACCCCCACAAATAGGAGCGACTTTTTAGCAACTCGAAGTCTGCATGCAGGTCCTTTGCCATTTCCTCATCCGCAAAAAAGAATCCCATTTCATTATTGATCAGGCCTGACCTGTCGTCGAAATTGGTGGTGCCTACAAACCCCGCGTCATCCATAACAATATACTTGGCGTGGAGTTTGCCATAGTCGACATCGCCCCCCAGCAGGCGGTCGTCGAGTCTGCCGGTTTCATATATTTTCAGGCGGGGGTGGTTGACCAGCTTGATCCACTCCTCACTCTCAACCAGGTCAGGGCTCATCTCGCTGTCGTCGCGCGACTCCAGCCAGGCTTCCTGCAGTTCGGGTGTCAACAGCAAGCGGGGCGCCATATTCATGTCGATAACGGCCTGTGCCGAGAAATTATCGGAGGTGAGGATCGAGTTGGTGATGATTTCCAGCGAGGCTTCCGGGTGCTGTTCCAGCCAGTCGTGAACATTGCGCGCACCGTCCAGTGCGAGATTGCCGTCCTCATCGTAGTACTGTGCGGCAAACAGGTAGGGCGACACAATACGGCGCTGTTTGTACTGGCGACCGGGGATTTGCCGCAACAGGTACTGGATAGAATTGTCGTTGTTGTCCAGGTTCTCCACTACCCCGGAAAACAGCTTCTTGTTGGTGAGGTTATCCAGCTCGTGCGCCAGCATGATTTTCGACTCATGCCACCCCTGCTCCAGGTAAGTGGGCATGGCGTCCAACCGGGGTTTTACAGACGGTAGGGCTTTTAGCTTTGCCAGCGCATCCTGTGCCATCTGCTGTTTGGAATCATAGATTCCCAGGGCCTCAGCGGTGCGACTTGGGCTCAAGCGTTTGTTATCGTCAAACAGGAACAGGATAGTGTAATAGTTCTCGGCGAGTGCCCCCAGGGGGTAGGGGTCTGCATCCAGGTCGGCAGAGGTCCGCAGCAGAATCTCGGCGTCCATGTAGGTGTCCGGGTTGGGTGAACCGTCGGCGGTGATACCGTAATACGAAAGCGATACGTTGCGGCCACCGGTCATAACCATGGCGTGCTCCGGGAACCTGCCATCTACTACCAGCAGTTTATCGTGGGAGCGGCGATTCAGCTTGACGAATACATTTGAAACTGCGTTGAAAACCACCACCTGTATCCGGGCTCTTTTATTTGTCAGCTTGCCATCGGCGTTGCGCATGTATCCCGCGTCATCCGCGCAGGTTTCCAATGCCTTGAGGCCCGAGTGCGTTGAATCTATCGAACCCACGGAGTCGACCATAAAGCGGATATCAACACCGCGTTTTACCGCGTTACACAGGGCACCCAGCATCGCCTCGCCAATCAGGTCGCGTTTGAATATATAGTAGGTGGCATCAATCGTATGCCTGGCGTTCTCGATCATCCAGATCTTTGCCGCCAGCGAGTTGAGTGCGTCCTCGCTCCTGGCTCCAAGGAACTTGGTGCGGGCATTTTGTTGGGGTATGTCGAGAGCGACACCAATATCAACGACATCGACCTGGTGTTCATCCGCTGATACCCAGGTGCGTCGCAGGTAAAGAGCGCTGATCAAGGGATCCTCAATTGCTTCCGGTGGTGGACAGTCGGCTAAGTCCTGACTGTTTGCCGGGCATGAGTCAGCCGGCCCCGGCGTCGTGCAGGCGGCCAGCAGTATGAACAAGCCGGAAGTGAAGAAAATTGAAAATCTATTCATGGTTTTGTTGTGCTTCCCAGCCAATGCTAGCAACCACCGCTAGATGGTCAGATACAACCCTTGGCAGTACCGTATAGTCAATGAACCTTAACTCACTGGAGATCAAAATCCAGTCCAGGCGCTTGTTTCTTTTATAAGTTCCCAGGCCATCCCTGGTGGGCTCAAAGGCTCGTAACCCAAGTCTACTGGCCAACTCGCGAACAGGTGATGCCTCGACGGTCCAGTCGGCGTTGAAATCACCCATGATGACCAGCGCGGTGTCCAGGCCCCTGAGTTCCGCCACTAATTCCTCTATCTGGGCTTCGCGAACGCTTTCCCGTGAAAAATCCAGGTGCACAGATACCAGGGTAACAGGGAGCGGCGTCTGGCTCTGCTCGCCGGTACGCCACAGTACCGTGCCGCGAACAAAGCCCTTGCCAGCGGTTGGCCATGAGGGTTGAAAGCCGTGGGACGTGGCGTTGCTCATGCTGAAACCGGAGATCAAGGCCGCCCCGTAGGTAAAAAGCCAGGCATCGGCATGGTAGCCGTGCACATGGAACGGGTAATTGCTCTCCTGGGCGAGATATTTCACGTGATCGAATCTCCCGCTCCATAGTGAGGGCGCATCGGCTTCCTGTAGAGCGACGACCTGCGCGCCCGAGGTCAGGAGTAAGGAGGCAATGTCCTCCAGGTGGTTTCGATGTGCGGCGGCGCTTACCAGGATCTGGTTAAGCGCCGTGCCTCGACCGTGTGCCACATTCAACGTGAGCAGATTCAGCGTGGGGGATTCGATTATTTCCGGCGGTGAGTCGGGGGCGCGATAACCGGCCTGGCCCTTCGCCGTTTCTATTGATAGGGGAAAAAGCACAACACTGGCACAGAGCAGGCAGGTAATAGTGCTTCTATATCGCTTCATTTTACCCACTGGCCAGTTGTCAAAACCCGATACAGATGCATTCTAGCTCAAATCGCGCTGGCGAAACGTGAAGAGTGATTTCCAGCGTCTATTGATGACGGCAGCATCCGTTGATAAGTCTTGTCACACCTGCAGTAATGCTGGTGTGAAAGCGGAGCATGCCCTCCTGGCCAGTATGACCGGCGTCGTCGGACGGGCATAGTTAATCCAGCGTCTTGCGAAAGCGCAGCGTGGCAACAGCCAGCATGATCACGGTAAAGCCCAATAACCATATCATGTCGCCCTGCAACTGAGACACTTCTGCACCGCGCAGGAATACGCCGCGGATCAGGCGCATGAAATGGGTCGCCGGTAACACCTCGGCAATATACTGTGCCGGCCTGGGCATGGCGTCATAGGGAAACATGAAGCCGCTGAGTAGAATGGATGGCATAAGAATGAATACCGTCATCTGCATCGCCTGCATCTGGGTTTTTGCGATGGTGGATATCAGCAGGCCCAGGGTCAGGCTGGCGCCGATGAAAGCCAGGGTGACGGCTGCCAGGTTGCCCAGGGTGCCGTTGAAGGGGACCTGGAATATCGCCATGCCCAGGCCCAGGATGATAGTGATCTGGATCAGCCCCACAAATACGTAAGGCACCAGCTTACCTATCATGATCTCCAGCGAGTGCACGGGGGTAGTGATCAGCAACTCCAGGTTGCCGCGCTCCCGTTCCCTTACCAGGGCTGCCGAGGTAAACAGGATCATGGTCATGGTCAGGATGATGGCGGTCAGGCCGGGGACCACATTGACCTCGGAGCGGCGCTCCGGGTTGAAAAACAGGGCGACTTCAAAACTGGGGCTGGCAGCCCTATAGGCACCGCGCGGGACGCCGGCTTCCAGGTGCACGGGCATGTTGCGCAGTGCCAGCAGCGCGGATCCCACGATGGTGTCCGAGCCATCTACCAGCCACTGTGCCAGGGGCTCTCCTCCGGCGGCGCGCTGGGCCAGGTTTTCCGGAAAGACCAGGGCCGCTCGCACAGTGCCGGCGACAATGGCTGCCTCCGCTTCCCGGGGGGTGTGGTAGTAAGTGCGGATATCCACTACCTGGGTGACACGCACCTGTTCGGTGATGGTCCGGGCGATGGCGCTGCCACTGAGATCCACCACGGCGATGGGAATATTGCGCACCTCTGTATTGATAGCGTAACCGAACAACAGCAGTTGTATCAGTGGAATCATTACTACCATGCCGAAAGTCACGCGGTCCCGGGACAGCTGTTTCAATTCCTTGGCGGTAACGGCCCAGATGCGGTGCAGGCTGCTCATGATGAGTGCTGCTCCTGGGTGGCCGCCACGAAGACGTCTTCCAGGCTGGGCCTGGCCATGTTGAGGCTCAGGCTGTCATCGTCCAGGCCCTCGCGCAGGTAGCTCAGGGGATCGCTTGCATCGGGGCTCATCAGAATACGCAGGTGCAGTCCCTGCTGTGCTGCGGATTGCACCAGTGGCAGGCCCATGGCATGTTCTTTCACCCGGCGCAGGTCGCTGCCGCCGATTTCCACCACGCGGGATTCGAGCTGTGCCATCAGCTGGGCCGGGCTACCCTGGTTACGCAAGCGACCATGTTCCAGGATGGCCAGCTGGTGGCAGCGCTCCGCCTCGTCCATGTAGTGGGTGGACACCAGGATAGTGGTCCCTGCATCGCTGAGGTCGAACAGCTTTTCCCAGAAATCCCTGCGGTTTTCCGGATCCACCGCGGAGGTGGGCTCGTCCAGGAACAGCAGTGTGGGCTGATGCAGGGTCGCCACAGCCAGCGCCAGGCGTTGACGTTGCCCTCCGCTCATGTCCCCGGCAAAACGATCGCGCATCGATGTCAGGGCATAGCGCTCCAGCAGATCCTGAATGCGCGCCTTTGCCGCGCCGCGCTGCAAGCCATAGATGCGCGCCATGAAGCGCATGTTCTCCGCTACCGTGAGATCGTCGTACAGGGAAAACTTCTGGGTCATGTAGCCGATTTTGCGGCGCAGGGCCTCCGCCTGTCGCGGTATTTCCAGGTCCAGCACGCGCACCTCGCCCGCCGTGGGCGTGAGTAGTCCGCATAGCATGCGAATCATCGTGGTCTTGCCGGAGCCATTGGGTCCGAGAAAACCGTAGATCTCCCCCCGCGGTATTTGCAGGTCTACTCTGTCCACTGCAATGATATCGCCGAAGTGTCGGGACAGCCCCCGCGCCTCAATAGCGGCATCAGTCATCGCTGAGAATTACCTGGGCCGGCATGCCCGTGGGGAGATCCTCCCCTTCCTCCAGGTCGAACTCCGCCATGTACACCAGGCGCGCCCGGTCATTGGCATTCAGTGCGTAATAGGGGGTAAACGCGGGATCGGTAGCGATCCAGCGCAGTACTCCGGTCAGGGGTTGCTCGATACCGTCGACCCTGACCTGTCGGCGATCTCCCACTTGCAATCGGGCGCGCCAGGTCTCCGGGATATAGACCCGGGCGTAGGGCCGGTCGTTGGCCAGCAATACGGCCAGTGTTGATCCCATGTCCACGCGCTCGCCCACGTGCCAGGGCAGGCTGTCCAGATAGGCGTCACGGGTGGCCACGACACTCAGTTCAGATAGCCGGTGCTGTTCCAGCGCCAACTGGGCCTGGGCGGACTGCTTTGCCGCCTCCGCCTGGTCCAGTTGTTCCTGCCGGGTGCCGTTGGTCAGGCGTAACAGTTCTTCAATAGCGGATTCCAGGGCCGCTTCGGCCGCGTCCCGATTGGCCAGGGCCCGGTCCAGCGTCGCCTGTGCAGTCAGCTTCTGTTCCAGCAGCTGTTTCGCCCGCACAAAGCTGGCTTCTGTTTCAATCACTTGCGCCCGCGCGCCGTTCACCCGGGCACCGGCGGCCGCTATGTCCTCGGGGCGCGCACCGTTGCGCAGCTCTTCCAGCATGGCCTGGGCTCGCGCAACCTCAGCTTTGGCTTTAGCCACCTGTGCCTGCGCGCGGCTGTCGTCCAGTTGCACCAGCAGCGTGCCTGCGGCGACCAGGGTCCCCTCGGGGACAGGCTCCGCGATGATAATTTCGTTGGCGGTGGCTTTGAGGACTATGCGGTCACGCTCCAGGGTGCCCAGGGCTTCCTCGAGCGTGTCACTGGTGCATCCCGCTGTAAGCAGTAGAGCTGTAATGATGGCGATCAACCGCATACGCAGGCCTGTAATGTGAGGTGACTTACAGGTTTCTTATACGCACAGATCGGGGGACTTGCAACGCCGCGCCCCCGCGTATGCGGGGGCGGGATTTAATGAAACTCAGGCTGCGCTCTTGCTGCGCTCGCCAGCGGCCGGGCCGGTGTAGTGGGCGCGTGGGCGAATCAGGCAGCTGTTCTGGCGGAATTCCAGGAAGTGCGCGATATAGCCGTACACCCGCGCCATGGCGAACATGGCGGTGAAGTAGTGGGTGGGAATGCCCAGGCTGTGAAACACGGCGCCCTTGTAAAACTCCACGTTGGCCCAGATTTCCTTGTCTTTGGCGGCGAACTCCCGCTGGCAGGCTTCTTCCACTGCTACCAGTGTGTTGAGCAGGTTTTTGCTCTCCTCGTCCTGGCACAGCTCCATGGCCATAGGCTTCAGGATATGCGCGCGTGGATCTACCGTGCGGTATTCGCGGTGACCCATGCCCATGATTTTCACCTTGTTGGCCAGGCAGTCCTGCACATAGGCCTCGGCTTTGTCGGGGCTGCCGATGTCCATCGCCATCTCCAGTGCGGCCTGGTCGGCGCCGCCGTGCAGCTTGCCGAACAGGGTGCCGATAGAGGCCGAGATGCAGGACTGGATGGGCGCCAGGGTGCCGGCGCAGACGCGGCCGGCAAAGGTGCCCGAGTTAAAACTGTGTTCTATCTGCAGGATCTGTGCCGCGTCGAGCATGCGGCGCTGCTCCATGGAGGGGGCTGAACCGCTGAACATGGTGAGAAAGTTCTCATGGAATAACTTACCCGGAGTCGGGGGCAGGATGACCTTACTCTGGCCCAGGCGATAGTGCGCGGCAATCAGGCCGCTGATCTTGGCGGCCAGAAACAGGCCGTGCTCCGCGTCCTCACCCATGCCCAGTAACTCTTCCTCAGGCAGGTGCAGCAGCGGTACCAGGCCCTGCAGCATCAGCATGGGGTGCAGGTCGCGGGATACCTGTTGCAGCAGGTCAATTTCGTCGTGGGTCAGCTTCGAGTGTTTACACATGAAAGCCTTGAGGCGACTTTTCTGTTGTGCGTTGGGCCACTCGCCGAATAACACCATCCACACCACGTGCAGGTAGGGTACGCCGACTAAATCTTTGATATCGATACCGCGATAGCTGAGCAGCCCGGCTTCGCCGTCCACATCGGAAATAGCCGTTTCGCCGACCACAACACCGGCCAGGTCGTTGGAATAAACAGTTTGTTGTTCGCTCATGGTTAATCCCCAAATTGGTACTTTGTCACATTTTTCGAGTATACGAGAGCAAAAATAATTAGTAGAGTTAATTTTACTTATCAATGTATTAGTAAAACTAATATGCGCTTGGAAAACAGTGAGTTACGCGCGTTTCGTGCAGTGATTGAAGAGGGTGGCTTCAAACGTGCGGCCGAGTCCCTGCATATCAGCCAATCCGCAGTCAGCCAGGCGGTAGCGGGGCTGGAGGCGAAGCTGGGCACTCCCCTGGTGCGCCGCGGCAAAGAGCTGAAATTGACCGATGCCGGGAAGCGCCTGTTCGAGCATGCGGTGGATGTACTGCGCGATGAGCAACAGACCCTGGAAGAGATCGCGCAGCTCAAGCACGGCAAGCGCGAAACCCTGGACCTGGCCCTCAGCGCCTCGATTAATCGCTTCTATGCACCGCAGTTAGTAAGTGATTACTGTCGACAGAACCCACGCACTGGAATAAAAATTGCCGAGATGCCCGCCAGGAATATTATTTACGCAGTACTTTCGGGCAACGTCGAACTGGGTATGGGGCCCTTCCAGAAGGACATGGGTGCTTTTGAAACGGTGCCGCTGTACAGCGATTCCCGGCACCTGGTGGTCAGCCCCAGGCATCCCCAGTACCAGCAGATGATACGCGGTGATGAGAGCGCCCTGCGCCTGACGCCGCTGATAGCCTCGGCGCTGGACAGCCCCGATATGCGGCCCTCTATCCAGCGCCTGCGCGACCAGTTCAGCACAGTGTGGGAGGTCAGCAGCCTGCGCCTGCGCATCCACATGGTGGAGCAGGGCATGGGGGTAACCTTCATCGATCGCAAACTGCTGCGCGAGCATCCCGTGTGCAAAGAGCTGCGCATCATGGATGACGTGTCATTCGGTCGTATCCACAAGCAGGTCGGCCTCTACTACCGGGCCGGTCGGCAACCCAGCCCCGGTGCGGTCAATTTTATCGCGCTATGCCAGCGGTTCTGGAACTTGTAGAGTAGTAGCCGGGGAACAGGGGCACACAGACATGGCGACCAGCCTGCGTAACAGTAACGTGGAGAAACTCGGCGAGGACGCCTTTGATGTGCTCATCGTCGGCGGGGGTATCAATGGCGCCGTGGCCGCCGCATCCCTGGCGGCCAGGGGCGTTCGCGTGTCGTTGATAGATCGGGGTGACTACGCCAGCGGCGTCAGTTCCCATTCCTCCAACCTGGCCTGGGGTGGGATCAAGTACCTGGAGAGCCACGAGTACCTGTTGGTCAACAAACTATGTAAGTCGCGCAACCGCCTGATGCGCGCCTACCCGTCCACGGTGAAGGAGATCCGGTTTTTTACCACTATCCAGCGCGGCTTCCGTTTCTGGCCTTTCTTCGTATTCCTGGGCAGCGTGCTGTACTGGCTGATGGGTCGTTGTGTGACCCGTGCGCCCCGTTATGTCTCGGCCAGGGCCATTGAAGCGGCAGAGCCGGTGGTGAATACCGCTAATGCTTCAGGCGGACTGGAGTATTCGGACTGCTACCTGTACGACAATGACGCGCGTTTCGTTTTCAACTTCATTCGCAAAAGCCTCAACTACGGCTGTATTGCCGCCAACTATGTGGCATCCCTGGGAGCCACCCGGGAAGGGGATACCTGGGTAACCCGTGCCCGGGATGAGATCACCGGCAAATGCTTCGATATTCGTTCCCGGATTGTGATCAATGCCTGCGGGCCTTACGTGGATGCCCAGAACGGTATGAGTGGCGAACACACACAATATCACCACCTGTTTTCCAAGGGCGTTCACCTGATTGTTGATCGCGTCACCGATAACCAGCGGGTACTGACCTTTTTTGCCAGTGATGGCAGGCTGTTTTTTCTCATACCCATGGGCCCCAAAACCTGTATTGGTACTACCGACACACAGGTCGAAGATCCGGACGTGGGCGTTACCGATGAGGACCGCGATTTTATTTTAGAGAACGTTAATGCGCTGCTGGACCTGGAGCGACCTTTCACTCGCGCGGACATTATTGCCGAGCGCGTCGCTGTGCGGCCCCTGGCGATTCAGGGGGAAGGTGGGGAGGCGGATTGGGTGCAACTGTCGCGCAAACACGTCATAGAGGTGAACGAAACCACCTGTTACATGAGTATTTTCGGCGGCAAGTTAACGGACTGCCTCAATGTGGGGGACGAGGTGGCGGAGTGGGTGGACAAGCTGGGTGTCGCCGTGCCGCAACCGGGCAACCTCTGGTTCGGGGAGCCAGGAAAAGAACTGCATGACGAATTCATGCTGCAGGCCCGGCTGATGGATCTGGATGAATTGACCGACCCCAGCTCCTCGGAGCCCTTGTCGGAACGATTCTGGCGTCGCTATGGCGAGAGTGCTTTCGGTCTGTTGGAACGCATCAGGGAAGACGAGAGCTGCGTGGCATTACTGATAGAGAATGCGGAGTACACACGGTGTGAGATCGAGTTGGCGGCGCGCCGGGAGATGATCGTCAAGCTGGAGGATTTTATGCGTCGCCGTTCCAAGATCGAGCAGGTTGTGCGGCGGGAGGACCTCGCTAACGCGCCGGGTTTGCGCGAGGCCTGTAACATCCTGTTTGCGGATGAAGCGGAAATGCGCTTACAGGAATACCTGAACAGTTAGCGCTAGCGTCTTGCCAGACCATTACGTCGCGTCCCTGCGCTATACTTTTACCACTGCCTCGCGTTCTGGATGTAAATAATGGATATCGATTTAGCCACCCTGCTGCAAGCCAGCGACGTGATGTTGTTGTTCCTGGCGCTTGGTATGGGCCTGCTGATCGGCAAACTGCGACTGGGTAGCTTCCAGTTGGGCGCCACCCCGGGAGTCCTGCTGTCGGCAATTTTTCTGGGCGCCTGGGGATTTGATCTCGAGGCGCAGACCGAGAGCCTGGGGTTCATGTTGTTCATCTTCTGTGTCGGCATCGAGGCGGGCCCCAACTTCTTCAGCAACTTCCTGCAGGATGGTGCGCGCTACATTTCCATTGCGGCGATCATGGTGCTGACCGCGGTGGCCGTGACCAATGGGGTGGCACACCTGCTGGGACTGGATGAGGGCCTGGCAGCGGGAATGCTGGCCGGCTCGCTCACCTCCACCCCGACCCTGGTGGGAGCCCAGGACGCTGTGGCGCAGCAGATGTCGCACCTCAGTGACGAAGAGCGGAGCATGATTATCAGCCAGATCAGCGTGGGCTATGCCATGACCTACCTGGTGGGCCTGCTGGGTCTGTTGCTGGTGCTGCGCTACCTGCCCATCGTGCTGCGTTTCGACCCCAAAGAGCAGGCCCGGCAACTGGCCCGTGCCCGGGGTATGGATCGCGAGCGACGGCGCAATGTGCGCACGCCAATACTGCGTGCCTATGAAATCCGCCAGGGAGGTGATCCCGAGATTATCGGCCGTACCCTGGGCGAACTGGGGATTTTCCAGCGTGCGGGGCTGATTGTGGAGCGCGTCAAGCGCGACGGTGAACTACTGGAACCGGAGTTTGAGCTGGTGGTGCATGAGGGTGACAAGGTGGCCCTGGTGGGTTATCCCAGCAGTCATGCCCGCAGCAATGTCGATCGCTCTGCAGAAGTCTATGACCCGGACCTGTTGGAATTTCGTATGGACAGCGCCCAGGTGGTAGTGACTAACCCGGATATGATTGGCGCCACCCTCAGCGACCTGGAACTGGAGACACGCTATGGCTGCCTGGTGGACGGAGTGACCCGCGCCCAGGTGGAACTTCCTGTAGACCGTGACATGCGGCTGGATCGTGGCGATGTGCTGGAGGTGAGCGGTGAGCGCAATCGCCTGCAGAAATTTGCCAGAAAAATAGGTGCCATTGAACAGGAGAGCGATGTCTCCGACTTGATGACCTTCTCTTTTTTCTTTTTTGGTGGCCTGATCCTGGGGCAGTTCAGCCTGCTGCTGGGCGAACTGAGAATTACCCTGGGTAATGCCGGAGGGCTGTTGCTGGCGG
>Ga0316189_10002066_pt1 | contig 19801 bp, 4 predicted proteins | sample LowCovwburrow_MG_FD_204930 | JGI IMG/M metagenome (GOLD analysis project Ga0316189, IMG submission 204930) | Coastal sediment microbial communities from Maine, United States - Lowes Cove worm burrow | ecosystem: Environmental > Aquatic > Marine > Coastal > Sediment | place: USA: Maine... | reverse complement strand
GCGACGTGGAAGATTGTGAGCAGGATGTCCTTCATACGCGACACAGCTTAGAGCAGATATCAGTCGCTGCGCAAAGACGCATTTGTCCGTGATTCAACGAGAAAATTAGGAATTCGAGATGGACAGGATCGGACAGCGCAATCCGAGAATGGTGAACCTCTCGGCCACCAGGCCCCAAAGGCAGCTTTCAGGGTGCCAGGTACACGAGCCGGGCCGCGACGTGGTGACTGTTTAGAACCAGGTCTCGGACGGTCCCGCCGGTCAGCGACGCGGCGCTCACCGGATCCCGCACGGAGGAAACGATCGCCAACAGCATCCAGGTGGAGCCGGTCACAAACGTGGTGGGCGAAGTGAAATCCGTTGCAAAAGTTACGATTCTCGGTGTCCTCGCCGACACGGGGCTCGTGGGGCTTGCCAAGCCGATCACATCCCAGTCAGGGACAGCCGGGCTGGCCCCCGCCATTCGCTGGGTCACCGCCGTTTTCCACGTCGCACCCAGGGCGACACCCGCACCGTCGCCCTCCGCTGACGGGCCGCTGCTGATGATCTGTCTGCGAAGCAGCAACACGCTAACGTCGTTTCCATCCTCCGGCTCGAAATGCCGGTGATGAACAAGCACGTCCACGTTCTGGGGCCGCCGGTCCACGATCGCTGCCCTGATCGAGTCGGTGAACCCCTGAGGGGTAAAGTGCATGTCCCGCTCGACGATCAGCTCGTAGTGGTCCGCCTCACTCGGCGCCGGCGTATCCCAGGGTGTGTCAAAGCACTTGCCGGCTATGACCAGGGCGTCCCAAAAGTCGCCATCCACGATCGCCGTATTGGGTGAGGCCATACCAAGTCGCGCCCGGTGCCTTTTTATGCGCGCCTCAAGCAGCGGCGTCCACCTGCCCGTGGGTCTCACCAGCGGATCGTTGATTAACGGGTCTGCCGGATTGGTGGCATGCATTGCCGTCTGCAGCACCCAGGTCGGATACGCTGCACCCGGGTTGTTGCGGGTCCAGGGCAGGTCATGCGGACGGGCCGGCGGCGCGGATCCTGGCGCCGCGCGAACGCGCAAATCGGGACTCCCGTGCCAGAAAAACTCTTGGGCCTGGAAGCCGCCGGCCGGGACCGGCCTGGGATCCTTATCCGGATTGGCGAGGTTGGCGGGAGCCCGCCGCCGGGTGTCGTAGGGATGAGCCCTGAGATACGTTCGCCGCGGTGACGCCGGACTGGCGCTGAGGTCCACTTCCCAAACGCCCCGGGACTGCACGGCGGCGCGCAGGAGCTTGAGACTGCCGTCCTTGAAGAACGACAGATCCTGGATGATGCCGTCGGGAAGGCCGTTCGAGAATATCTCCCAGTCCCATTCGGGGGCGCCGTTGACAAATTCGAATTCGCCGCGCCACACCCCGACACCGGTTCCTACATAAACGACCGTGACGTTGTCCGGGTCCACGACCACCGCGTAGGCCGGCGCGCGGGTCGCATTGGCGTGACCGCGCAGCCCGGTTGGATGCCAGGTGCCCGTGCCGTCGTACCACCAGAGCGTATCCATCCGGTCGGCCTCCACCAGCGTGTCGTCGTCGAAGGACGCAGCTCCGGTGGCCGAAACATAAAAGGACCCATGCGTGCCCCGCGCCGGGTCCTGCACCGCCAGGTCACTCCAGGCGCCGAGGGCCGGAAGCACGTCCGAAGTGGGCCGGGTGATTTCGTCGTTGTCCGTTTCGTCGTCGCCGCACTTCTCGTTGTAACGGGAAATGACGGTCCGCTTCCAGGTGTTGTCCGCCGGGTTGCGGGTAAAGCCCAGGATTGCGCGGCGGCAAAGAGCCAGGAGGCGGTTCTCCGGACTGCCCGGCGGGCCGGACCATTTGACCGCCCGCACCTGGCCAACCCGGCCCTTGAACGTATCCCTGGACGTGTTGTTGCTGCCGCCGGCCCGGGGGTCCGTGCGCGACGGCAACGTGCGCCAGGTCATCGCGGTGGCACCGGGCATCGGGTCCCAGTCCTCGCTGATCCAAACCCGGCTCGTGCCCAGCGCGACGCGAGCCGTCGTAGGACTCGCGCCCGGAATGATGTGCAGGTTCGAGTAGAACGACGATGCCCTATTTTCGGTGGCCTTCGAATCCTTGGACGATCCCGCACGCCACACCGGCGCCACCCAGGAGCCTTTGTTTCGATGCCACTTGGCCCGGGTATACTGGCCGGCGAAATGGGCGGGGCGAGTCGGATGGTAGGCCACCCCACCCCCATCCCCATGAATCCAGAGCGTCCAGATCGTGTTGCCGATGCGCTGCTGGGCGCCGTTGTCCTGGGTGCCGATTATCAGCGCGCCGTCCTGGGTCGGATGGCCGGCCACGAAGCCGGCCTCCACTACCGCAAGTCCCGTGTTGCGGGGATGGAAGGTATAGGCATCGCCCGCGGCAGCCGAGCAGAACACACCGCCGTCGCAGCCGACCCAGACCTGGGACCCCGCCGGCGCGCCCGCATAGCGCACTGCATGCACGTCGGCATGCACCGTGTGTCCGATATAGCTGTTCGTATCGGCGCCGGGATCGTCCTTGTTCGCATCGTCGAAGTTGCCCTCGAAGTCATCGGCGGCCGCGGTCCCTCCAACGGTGAGGCGGAACAGGCTCGCGCTCCACTGCCCCTCTGAGCGCACGGTGCTGCCGCCGACAATCACCTCGGCGGGATCGCTCGGATGCACATCGAGGGCCAGGTCGTAGGACGACTGGTCCTTTGCCTTGGTTCTGCCGAAGAGCTTGCCCGGGATCCCGCCCACGCGGCGCGCCGTCTTGCCGTCGATCCGCCACAGGCGCGGCCCTTTGCCGAGCACATAGGCAATTGAGGGATCGGCCCGGTGCACCGCGATGCCCAGCCGGCCGTTGTCCTTGCTGCCGCTAAGGCTGACCTCATCCCAGGGCCCGTTCGCGCCGTCCTCCGACACCCACACGCCCGTGTCGGAGAAGAACGATGGGTCCACGAGCGCCACCCATAGTCGCGAAGGCGTGGCGCCCACCGACGGGGCCCAGACCACGTCCGTACACCATTCGTTGTCATCCGCATCGAAGTCGAAGGGTCCTGTCGTCACTCGCTGCCAGGGAGCGTTTTCCTGGAACGCGCCCTGCCGTTTGAACAGGCCGATGGACGAGGCGGCCACCAGTGAGTCGTGGTCCGCAGGATCCCAGGCAAGACGGAAGATGCCGGCACCGGCGAGATTGACGGCTTCGCGCTTCCAGGGATTTACGTACGGGTCTGCGAGAACGCTTGGCAGCGACCGGTCCAGCTTGAGGACACCAATGCCCCGCGCCTTGACTCCTGGCTGGCCGCCGAAGCGAGGTTTGATCTCGCCGGTGCCGACATAAACCGTATCGCCGGAGCCATCGGCAGCGGCGCCGAAATCTACCAGCAGGCACCCGATCACGAGGCTGTTGGGACCGGGAGCAGCGGCCTCGCCCGCTGGCGTCGAGCCCGCGCCACCGATGGGATGCCAGGTGAGTCCGGCATCGCCCGAGTACCAGAGGCCGCCATTTGCGGTCGCCGCATAGACCCTCAGGCCGTCGTCACTGACCGCCAGGTCTCGCACTCGACCTGCCACCCGCGGCCGACTGTTCGCCTGGCCCTGGACCGTCGCTGATGGACCGATGGGTACCCAGACATTCTCGTCCGCGCCAGCGCTCAGCGCACCCAGGAGCTGGGCGCGGAGCGCGCTGGCCTCGGAGAGGATGCTGCCGTGGACGTCGGACAGGAAGTCCTCGATCGCATCGCCCCGTTCCTCCGCCTGGTCCTGACGTTCGGGGTCGCGCTCACCGGGCCAGTCATAACGGTCCATCAGGCCCCTCCACCCCCGGAATCTTCACCGGCCTTTGGCCCGACCCGGATATAACCTTCCTGCACTTCGGCAGGCATGTCGGGCAACAGCGCCGTCTGAGTGGCCGACAGAATCGGATCGTCCCGCCAGGTCACCGGTGTGTTTCGGCGAGTCCAGATCTGGTCCTTGGGAAACGACGAGATCTTGGGCAGACGCACCTCACCGGGCTCTATGAGTACTGGACCGATCCGGGCGGACGGCGCGATGACCGACAACCCCGTGTGAGTCCATTCACGGACCAGCTGCAGAGACTTCCGTGGAAGGATACCGGAGGTCAGATGCACCTTGCCGCCGGGATGCATGAGCAATGTCAGTCGCAATACCTGGCCCGGGTGAACCACCAGTTCGTCTTCCGCGACCACGTAAGGATGGTCGATGGGCCGAACCGGCGGCACCTGGGGAACTGCGCCTTTCTGGGCCAGGTGGCCGCGGCCGTGCCCACCGTCCAGCGCGCCGTCGCGCACGGCCTTGTCCACCACGTGGAAGTGCTGGTAATCATCGTCCACGAAGAAGCCCAGCAACCCGTCATCGGCGCGCGTGAGCTCGCCAATACGCACGGGGAACGCCCGGTCAGCAAGAGCCCGGTACGCCGCCTCTCGTGCCGCCCGCTTTTCGGCGTCTGACAGGTCGAGTTCGTCCAGGTCGTCGTCGATGTCCAGGCGCAGCGTGGCGCGCACGACCGCGATCGGCCGGCCGACGAGCCCGGCGATATGGGAGGTTCCCATCTGCGCGAAGGTGTCCACCGTCCACAAGGTCGTGTCGATGGCCCGCAGCATCGCCGATAGCGCCGACTCTGTCTCCGGCTGGGCTACTTCTCCGCCACGGCGCTCCGCGTCGGCCGCGATCACGGCGGCGGACAGGAAACCCAGGATTTGCTGCGTCGTGTTCAGGCCGTGGTGGGGCCCGGCGTCCGCGGGCCCGTCGCGCCCCGGGGCGACCTCCCAGGTTACGCCGCCGCCGAAGGGCTCGTGCATGATCTGCCCCAGCGGGTTGCCAGCGGTGTCAAAGACTTCCAACGCCTCATCGATGTGGTCCGGCAGCAGGAATCCGGCGACGGGATTGACCATGGCAAGGGGGTCGATCTGGTCGATGTTCGCCTCGGGACTTGCCTCGCCCAGGTTACCGGGGTCGACCAGCCGGAACAGCCAGCGCGCCGGGCGCATGAGTCGCGGGTTAAGGCGCAGCGTGCCTTGCGACGTATCCTCGACCCGCGCACGCTCAGGCACGCGGACGCGACCGACGGGCAGCTCCAGCAAACGCCCGAACGCGTCCACGAGGCGCGCGCGGGCGAGGCGCATGCCTCCGTTGACGAGCAGCGTCGGCACGTCAAGCGGCTCGGGCTGCGCCAGCGTGGTCCCGTCAGCGCTGCGGGGGCTCAGCACGCCGTAATCACCAACGGGCAAGCCCAACAACGCCTCCTGGAAGCTCTCGAGGGTCGCGGACATGACATCCACTGTTTCCACGGCATCCGCAAGGCTGGCGAGGGCTGCCTGGGTGTCATCGTCCGCTTCACCCTGGTTGTCCACGTCGCGGGCCGTCTCCGCCTCGATCCACGCGTCGATGGCCGACGCCAGAGCCTTCGCGGATCCCGTGTTGAGAGCACTGCGGCCCGCAACGGTCCGCGACACGGCATCCGGCAGCCAGTCAGCGCCGTCAGGATCCAGATCCAGCGCCCCGAGGCGCGTCGCTCCCAGCCGATCGGTCGTAGTCAGCTCCACCTCCCACTCCAGCCAAAGGGGCACCCACGGCTGCGACCAGGCGGTCACGCCTACCGGGTCCGTGTCCACGCCGGCGACGAGGGAAAATCGCCGCAGCTGCTCTCTGACCTGGTAACCGGCCAGGCGCCGGTCGCCCTGTCCTGCGCCAACGCCCAGCGCATGGGCGACGTCGTAGGTCGCGTCGCCCCCATATCGCAAGGCCACCTCTGCCGCCAGGCGAGCCTCAGCGGCCGCCCTCGGCACGCCGCTCTGGTTCTCGGCCTGGCGGGACAGCCATTTCGCCCGGTAGGGATCCAGGGCCAGTGCGCTGCGGGCCAGCATCAGAATTTCGCCCGGCAGTGCACCGCCGCCGGGCAGCCCGCGGATCAGCGATTCGGCGTTCACCACGCCCTCCACCGCCGTGGCCACCTGAGTGGGCCAGCGGACAAGCAACCGTCCGTCCGGCGCCGTGCGGCCGTCGCCCCGGTGACGCAGGCTGCGTGCCGCGTTGCGGACCGCCACCACGGGTTCGAGGGGCCGGTAATAGCGGGGCGCGGGCCGTTGAACCAGGCGTGCCTCGGCCTCCGGCGCGGGACCCTCCTGACGAGCGATCCATTCGCCCACGGTCTTGCGCTGCTCGGCCATCGCCATCGTCTTCAGATCGCTGCGCGACCCGGGCGCGAAGACGAGTTCCGGGTCCGCGGTTCGTTTGCTGCCCCGGCCCGCCGCACGGCGCTCGGCCTCGCGAGCGCGAGCCGCCCGGCCGGCCGGCAGCGTCCCCGCCTCGGCACCTGCCCGGACCCGATCCGTGGCGCCCGAGCCGCCCGGCCGCGATTCGAATCCTGCGGCATGCTCATATTCCTCCACGTCGACGAGCCCGTCGGCAGTCCCCAGCCGGTCGAGACGCTGGCCGGTGAAGGCCGCAAGCACCCGCTCGGTGTCGCGGCGCTCCTCGGCGTCGGCGAGGTCCATGCCAGCAGTGGCAAGAGCGGCGTCCACGTCGTCGCCGTGCAGCCCGAGAGCCACCGACACGTCCCCGGGCCGCGGGCGCTGATCGGGGCCGGGCCGGCGCCCGGCGAGAGGTACGCCGTGAATCACGCCGTGAAGCAGAGTCGAGAACACGTGCCGCGGCGAGGCCCGCCGGACCTTGCCGGCGTCTTCCGCGAAGCGGCTCTTGCTGTGGACATACGCCTCGCTGGCCAGCAGGGACTCCGCCGCGCCGCCGCTCTTCGGGACGGCCTCCGCGAAACGCTGGCCGGTAGGCAGGCCGAGTGTGGCCTGCTTGGCCGCCGTCATGACCGCCATGCCGGGCAGCACATCGCCCCCCTCACGGTCGGCGGCCAGCCGCCAATTCAGCTCGTCGAGAGTGTCCTGGAAGCCCGCTTTGCTGCGGGCGTCATCCAGGGGGTCGCGGCGGGCGTCCGACCACCAGCCGGCTACCACGTAGGCACCCAGGTTGCCGAGGGCGCCGCCGCCGGCCAATGACTCCAGGTCGTCCAGCGGATCGTGAAACGCAAAGCGGTTGAGCACGGCATCGTAGACCGCCGTCCAGTTCAGTGTGCCGCCCACGCTGCCCGTCAGCTGCTCGGCCTCCACGCGCTTGCCGGTGGGCGCGAACCCGTCCGCGCCATCGGCCAGGCTTTCCAGCGGGATCACCCGGGTTGTGTCTGCCTCGATCAGCCAGCCCCGCACCGCCACCGCATCGCCATGGCGCGGCACCACGATGCGAAGCACGGTCCAGCGATCCGGCAGGGCCGCCATGCCGAGACGATTGGCCGAGCCGGGGACCGCGCTGCGCATCTCACCCGCCAGCAGGGCATCGGGCAGGGCCCAGTGCAGATGCACACCGGACGGACGGATCGTGCCGGCATCGAAGGGCGGCGGCATCGCTTCGGCGTCGGTGCCATCGGCGGTGGTCAGAGCAAATGGCAGGCGCACGAACGCCTCGTCGCTGCCCTCGGGCACGTACAACGCCTGCACATCCACCGGCACCAACAGCCGCGGATGCCGTATAAGCGTGGGGTTCCAGGTTGCCACGGCCTCGCGGTCCAGCCCCAGGCGCAACAGCCCCGCCCACTGGGGACTGATCATGGCCTTGGCAATGTGTTTGGGATCCGGCGGGCTCATGGCAGGTTCTCCTGAAAGGAGACCTCCAGGTCCGTGAGCGCGTGACCGATCGTGGGTCGGAACACAGCGCGCAGCGGCACGGGGTCCGGCAGGCGGCCGAATACCTGGCGGAACGGAAAGCGAATCATCTGCAGAGCAAACTCGGCGCCGTCAAGGTCCGGTCCGGTATTCGTCTGTGCCGTGCCGATGAATTCCTCGGCCGTCTTCTTCAGGTCCAGCACCCCCGGAGACCCGCGGCGAAAGAACACCTTCATGGACTTATCGGGCTCAGCGTCGGCGGACGTATTGCGGTCCCGGGCTCGAACGGTCGCGACAAACCGGTCGCTGTTGCCGTCGCGTTTCAGGCGCACGCCAAACTGCAGACCCTGGCGGGGTTCCTCGACGTGCACGAGCCGGGGCACGCCGTCGAAAAGCACGAGCAGCACCGCCGGAGCGAGGCGCTCCATCCGCAGTACCTTGAGGCGGTCCGGATGATCTTCGCCGACGACTTCCTCGTCACCGACCACGTCTCGACCGTAGGCGCGCACATGCAGGCCGGGCCATCCGGACACGGCCCGAGAGCGCAGCAGGAGACCTGTCACGACGCCGGCCTCGCCCCGCTGCACCGGGTCACCGCGCAGCTGGCGAATCTCCCGCTCCTCCTCGTCCACCTCCTTGCGAATGATCTTGTGCAGTTGCTCCAGCTGCGCCCGGTCCACAGAGTTCAGGGTGCCCACGCTGAGCGCGCCCTGCACGAGGGCATCAGTCCAGTTGCGGTCCAGGTAGAAAAACCGCGCCGACTCCGGCGGCAGGAGTTCGGAATCGCTGACCAAATAGGCAAACGGCACGCCGTATAGAAGCCGCAGACGCGCCAGCCAGCGCCGCAGGTCCGCCGGCACCACGCGGTCCTCCTTTGTCGTTGGATGAGTCTCCGTCGGGTAGGCGGTGTGCACGGCCGCCAGTTCCTTCAGAAGATCCAGTGCCAGTTCGCTTTGCATCTTGACCCCGCTCATCGATCCATCTCCTTGCGCACGCGGGCAGCGGCCGCGCGTAGCAGCCGGTCCAGTTCGGCTCCGCCTCGGTCAGCGGGCGGCGCAGAACCGCTGCGGCTTGCTCCCACCGGGCCCGGACCGGGCCCTTCGCGCGCCGGCATGGCCTCGCCGGCCAGGTGACCCAGAACCGCGTCGAGGCCCAGACTCAGGCTCCGCAGACTGGCATCGTCAAGGTCGTCGCCCGCCACGACGGGTACTTCGAGCGCTTCGAGTACGCTGAAATCGCCGGTTTTGATTGCTGCGCTGACCCGCTCCATCTCCATGTCGAAACCCCGGGCGATGATGGCCTCGATGTCGCCGCGCACGACGTCGATAGAACGGCCGGAGTCCACCAGGGGGCGGCTGTTGCCCAGCAAGGGCTGCGGCTTGCGGGCCGCCTCGGTGACCACGGCCCGGTTGATCATCGCGCCCAGCTCTGCGACGTTGCGTTCGTTCAGGGCGAAGTCGGCCATCGACACCTTGCCCAGGGCAATGTCACCGAAACGCCTCGCGCGGGCAGCGCCGAACTGCTCGCCGCGCCAGCGCAGCAGGGCGGCCACAACGGATGGCTGGGACAGTGCCAGGAGCCTGCCGATTTCGAAAGCGCAGGCCCGGCCGAGGTCCTCACGCCCGTCGGGGACGAGTTCTCGCAACTGGTCGCTCACATGGGCCAGCGGCAGTCGGCCACCGGCCTCCGGCACCTCTCGACGGGTCAGCTGCGGCACGAAGGGCCCGCGGTACCAGGCCCGCAGGGACTCTCCCCGGCGGGTGACGTGGGGCAGACCCACGTGACCGGTCTCTGCCAGCTCTGCCGCCGGACGCGCCGGCGGATCCTCCGGCGGCCCCTTGCCGGCGCTCGGCTCGAAGCACTCCGGAAACGGCTTGCCGGACGGTCGCCCCGCCACGGTCCCGAGCATGCCCACGTCGATGTCCTGCATGAGCAGCTCGAAACTGCCGGCCCCGGTGCTTGTGAAGGACCAGTGGGCCAGGACAGGAAAGCGGAACATTTTCTCCGCGACGAAGGCCGCCATGGAGGCGCGGAAGCGGTCGCCCATCGCCGCCCGTACCACCTCGCCCGCGTCAGCACTGCTGGCTGAAGCTGCCAGCGCTTCGATCGCCGCCGGCCCCGTCCGCCAGTCGTCCGTGGCGCGCGCACTCGCGGTGGACTTGGGCGCGCTGGCGCGGGCCGCGCCGATCGTCTCTGGCGCAGCGCCGCCGGAGGCGCCCACAGGATTGATCACACCATTCGGACCGCTCGGGATCCCAGGCACTTCGCCAGAGCCCATGATCACGTGGTCGAGATCCGCCGTGGCCATGGCAACCTCTGCGTCGAAGTTAAACACCAGGTCGGTGGGGAAGAAGTGGTCCAGCGGCGGCGTGGGCGGCGGCAGCACATCCAGTTGGCCTTCGAGGTTCACGAGGCACGCCAGGTAACGCACGGGCTTGCATGCCACGCGGTCGAACTGGGGCAGACGATTGGCCATGACGACGGCGAGAAACCCGTCGTCGTCGCCCAGCGCGAGTTCAGTATCGTGTATGTCCACCTCCCGCACGTGCGCAAGCAGTTCCAGGTCCTCCTTCGTGGGAAAAACCTTGGTAACGACGGTCTTGGGCACCGAGAGATACACGCCGGTGGGCACGTCCGCGCGGCCGGCCAGCGTCACGCCCGGGGTTACACATTCCGCCACCGGCACTTCGCCCGAGAGCGTTCCCTCGCCTTCGGCGATGACAACCAGGGCAAGCCACGGAACCTTGCGGTCGGCGGGATCGGCGGCCCGCTCCCAGGGCAGCGTCCGACGCTTCAGCACGACTTGAGGGAGACGACTGTCGAACGCGCCCTCGGCGTTGGCGGGCGGGAACGTGGAGAGAATCTGCTCCGGCGGCATGCGATAGCGCGGCGAACGAATCCGAACGTGGCCGCGGTAGGGCTCGGTGGGATAGCTGCCCGACGCGCCGTCGTCGATGCGCTGGTCACCCTCCAGCACGTAGTCCCCGGCCGTCAGCGGAGGCACTGCCCGGCTGTGCAACACGAAATGGCCCTTGCTCACCATGCGCTGTTCTCCGTTGTCTTCATCAGCTGCTGCCTCCCCGGCGCGTGCTGGCCTTTTTCTTCGAGGTGGGGACGGAGGCACCGGTCTCCTTCACCGGCACCCGGGCTGGCGCCTTCCTCTTCGCGGTTGCTCCCGGCGACGCCGCGGTCTTTTTCCGCGCCGGGCCGGAACCGCCAGTCTTCTTTTTGCCCTCTTTCTTGCGGTCCGAAGCCAGTGGGCCCGCCGGGCTCTTCACGGTTCCCCCTGGAGCTGCCTTCTTCTTCTCGGCCGCTTGCGGAGTAACGACCATTGTCTTCCCGGCCAGGCGCTTTGCTCCGCTCGTCATTTTCGCGGACCGTCGAATGGCCCCAGTGTTGCTCTTCGTTGCCGATCGCGAAGCGGCCGCCACCTTCCTGCCTTGCGGAGACCGTGCCCCGGTCTTTTCCACTATCGGCTGGGCGCCCCCGGTTCGCCGCCGCGGACTCACCCATCCCAGCCGCACGGCGCCGCCACGGCCCGTCGCCAAAGGCTGCATGACGGTATCCAGGCCGGCACCCGACAGGCGCTCGGCCAACGTGCCGGCGTCGGCAACGGCGCCCAGCACGCCAGCCAGCCGCCAGCCCTGTTCACGAGCGACGCTGACCGCCACGGTGCCGGGGTCTTCAACCCGCCGCTTGCGAAGGGCATAGACGAGGATGCTGCGCTGGCCCTGCACGACCAGCGTCGGTGGCACGGGCCGTCCGCTGCGATCGGTGGCGCGCTCGGCACCTTCCAGGCCCAGGGACAGTTCGCGCGCCGCCCCACCGGCTTCCGGGTCGTCGATAACGATGGCAATGCTTCCGAGCGGGCCCGCCATCCGGGTCTTCACGAGGGATACCTCACGGGTCAGTTCGGCGGCGTTCACCCAGCCGGCCCGGAACTGCTGCCGGCCGCGAGGAATCGACCCGCCTTCGGCGTGGACCGTCCCACCCGCTACCAGGGCCGTGGACCAGCCCACGTAGGCCAGTGTCTGTCCATCGTGCCAACCGGTCAGGCCGGGTATCCCGGTGCGATCCTTACGCGCCCCGGTAGCCAGCACGGCCACCCGCTCGGTTCCGCGGGCTACCGTCATCCCAACGCGGGTGACGACGGTATCGGCGAGAATCCGCCCGCCCGGACCCAGTGCCAGCATCCGGGCCGGTCCGCCGGTGGCCCTGAGCCGCGGCCGCCGGGCGCTGTCGTCCACATCCCGCTCGGCGTTCGGGAGGCAGAAGACGCCAATCTCACCGGCGGCCAGTGTCGCGGGGTTCCGGCTGCCTTCGACCCGTCCTTTCAGGCCCGCCGTGAGTTCCTCCAGGCGGCGCTTGCCCGCCGCTGCCGCACCGCGCCGGTCGACGGCGGCCACACCTGGCTGCCCGCCCCTGGACAGCGGCGCGCCGCCCCGGGCGACGATGGTCTCGGCGCTTTTTGCCGCGGGCGGCGCGACCCGGACCAGCTTCGCCGGGATCGCCCAGTCCATCGCCGCCTCCACGTCCGCCAGCCGCGGCGGCGCCACCCGGAGCAAGGGCCCCGGCTCCCTCACCGAAGTGCGCGGCGCGGGAACCTCCGGTGCCAGTTCCGCGCTCAGCACGGCGATGGCCACCGGCGGCCGGACGGCCGCATCCACCGGCCGCCGTCCGATCTCCTCCAGCAGCACGATTTCGGGCGCGTCGACTTCCGCGTCCGCGAGGTCGCCGGTCAGGGATCCCAGTCGCGGCGGCGCCGCCTGCTCCCGGTCGATGACCGCCAGCGCCGTGGCACCCCGGCCCCGTTTCGCCAGCCACGGCCGCGCAGTTGCGTACATCGCCGCCACGCTTGGCACATCGGGCACCAGGCCAGCCACCGCTTGGGCCCGGGCCATCAGCTGGATACGAGCGGCGCGGATCTGCTCGAAGGGCAGCGGTTTGCGCGGACCGCTCTCGACCTGGTGATATGCCATTTCTCGGGGCAAAGTGCCCTCGAAGCTCGCCACGGCCTCGAAGCGAACGCCCTCCAGCGCTTCGATGACCTCCCCCTTGGGCACCTTGCGATCGTCGTCCGCCTGGGGGTTGCCCCAGACACCGACCGGGAAGCCGTCGGCCCGGCGCAGTGTGTCGTCCAGCTTGCCGAGATGGTCCGTACCGCCCGTGTCGCGCAGGTGCAGCTCGAGCAACGAGTCCACCGCGCTCTTGCCCAGAGGCGCGAGACCCAGAACGCGGCTGGGCGCGTGGTAGACGCTGGCGGCGGTGCCGATCTTCAGATGATCGGTGGGGACGAGTGTCGTCACCGTGATCTCGAACTCACTGAATACCTCGAAGGGTTTGTCTAGAGATCCGTCGGCAGTGCCGCTGTCGTTTCCGCCGGCGTCGGGGCTCGGCGTCAGCGAGCCCTTGCCCGGGATGGCCGTGATGCAGCGGGCTGTGCCGCCGCCGGCGTCCTCCAGGTACTTGGGCACGAACGTGCTCCAGGGGAGGTAGACTTTCTCGCTTTGCTGCGTGCTGCCGAAAGCCACGCTGAGCTTGACCGGGCCGACCTCGAAGGTGGCCTTGCCGCGGAACTTCGGTCCCTGCACGGCGATCCGCGCGCCGAGGCTGATGGAGATGGTGATCTCGCCGATCCAGACATCGATGGTGATGCCCGCCGAGATCCGCGCGTAGACCTCCACCTCGAAGCGGAAGGGATCGAAGTAAACGATGCCGTTGGCGCCGAAGCGAACCTCGGCCCAGGCCGGCCCGAAACGCGCCGAGGCTTCCAGCTGGCCGCCCGCCATGAGCGCCTCGGAGGTCAACGCAAAATAGTTTTCGCCCTTGATGACGATCGCGCCGGAGACCTGCCAGCTGAAACCGAGCCGCGGAACGACCGGGTAACCGTCCCGATGGAAGCTCGGGTGGTAGCCGCCCATCGTCAACACGAATTCGCCAGCCAGGGGTCCGGCGAACCAGGACACGAAGGCAAACCCGCCGGTCAGACGCACGGACTCGTGCAGCAGCCAGGAATTCTCGGTCAGTTCGGCCTGGATCCACAGCACGCCTTCCTTGGTGGACATTCGGGCCAACAGGCCCAGTTCGATGGACACCAACGCCACCTGCGGCCGTGGCAGCGCCAGCCGCGCGAGACCCAGCAGGGCGATCTCCAGCCCGTCACCCACCTTTACGGAGACCACCGCGATGCCGTCCACCAGCGCAAAACTCGTGAAACTCAGCCCGGCTGCGAACCAGAAGTCGCCCCGCCTCATCGGGAACGTATCGCGCAGAATCAACATCTCGCCCATCGGGTCGGAGGACACGCTCGCGGCGGGATCCAGGGCCTTGATAAAGGGGAACTCACCGAAGCGGCTGAGCTCGCCGGGAAAGATGAGATCCCGATTGATCCCGACGCCGCCGCCAATGCCGGTCAGGAAGAACGCCGGCGGGCCGCCGATGGGTCCGTTGATGGCCCCGAAGGCGAAGAAGGCCGCAAACTTCTGGCCGTTGTCGATCCCGGTCCCGTAACCGCCAATAACAGACAACCCGTAAGTGGCAAAACGGGCCATCAGCATGCCGACATACTCGACGGTTTCACCGGAACCGAACTTTCTGAGCCCGCCAGCCAGGGTGACGCCGGCGAGGTCGGCCCCCACAGCCAGGCCAGCCAGATCTACCTGCCATTTCGACGGATCGAATACCGAGGCATCCGACGCAACCGCATACGTCAGCCTCAGATCATCCACTGCGGCGGTCAGGCCCGCGATGGACACCCGGCCGTCCAGGAGCAGGGAGATGTCGATGAGTTGATCCTGGCGCACGGTCGTGTCGAAGCCCACCTGTTCGACATAGATCGGCCCGAATCCCTTCTGGATCACCAGCCACCAAGGTCCATCCCCCTCCCCCGCCCGCAACGATACCAGCACCGGTCCGCTGCCATGCTTCTGCACCGCCAGCGCGGGGCTGAAGGCCGGCGCCAGACGGTCGGGGCCACTGCCGGAGTCAGCGACGATGCCCTGGGCCACCGGATTGCCGCCCGACGCTCCGGACACGCCGACCGCGAGCTCGCCCAACTGGATCTGGGCGCCGCCGGCCAGATCGCCAACGCTGACTTTGCCGAAGAGGTGCAGGGCGACGGATCCCAAGGTGACGCCGGCGTCGATGAGCGGTGCGCTGGCCCGGCCGATTCGCAACCCGATGCCATTGGCTGCGAGACTCGGCGCGAACGCCAGGCCCGGCGCGGTCGCATCGAGAAAGCCCACGAACAGGCCCGGCGCCGGTCCGCCCTGGATCCAGCGGGAATCCGCCTCCAGGGAGATCACCACGTCGGAGCCGGGGTTCAACGGAACCCGCCCGTCCAGGCCCAGAGTCAGACCAACGGTATTGCCGACCTTGCTGATGCCCACCTTCAGGTCGCCCGCCAGTTCGATACTCGGGCTCACGTCGGCGATGTTGATCAGCAGGCGACGCAGGCGGCCCAGGAGTTCGTCCAGGTCGAACAGGCCCGGATCAAGCGCCGCAGGGCTCGCAACGTCTTCCAGGAATACACCGCGCAGGACCTGGCGAACCGCCTTTGGCGTGTCCCCGGGCAGCGTCGTGTCGAGCAACTCGTCCACCGCGTCGGTCTGCATGGCGAACCCAGCCACCAGCTGCAGCACGGCATCCACAAGCGCCAGCGCAACCGCTTCCGGGTCGCTGTCCACCACGACACCGTCGATGCTGACCAGCGAGAAGCTCGATGGACTGAGCGCCCAGCGACCGGCGACGACCCGGTTGCCGGAGCCGTCCAGTCCGAGGCCCACATCGACCCGGCCTCCGCCGGGCGGAGTGTTGCCTGCCGCCACGCTGAAATACGGACGCAGGCTGACACCGGCGGCGTCGATATCCGCCGGCCCCACGTCCACGACGAGGGCTGCCAGACCGGCGCCATTCAGGGTGACAGCGAGATCGACGCGCTCCACACCCGGTACACCGGTCAGTGCCGCGGCCAGGCCGACCTGGAAGGGCGTGTTCTGCAGGCTGACAGAAACGCCACCGGCGGTGACGGTCAGCACGCCGTCGGGATGAGTTACGGACACTCCGCCGGGCAGCAGTGGATCCAGCGCCGTCGCCAGGCTGCCGAAGTCGGTAGGCGTCAGCGCGGCGAGCCGCGCGGCAAAGGCCGCCGCCGGATCGGTGGCCCAGGCGGTCAGCGCCGCCCCGTCGAACGCAAGCGACGCGCCGCTGCGCAGGGCCAGAGCGTCGCCCAGCGTGCGCACAGCCAGGCCCACGTCCCCGGGGAGGTCGGACCCGGTCTCGTCGGCCAGGGCGTCGAGGATCAACGGCAGCGCCTGGCCCACCGCCGCCTCGGCCAGGCTGCCCAGGCCCGGCGGGTCGGGATACAGGGACAGATCCGGACCGCTGTCCGGCCGAACGAACACCTTCAGGCCGCCCGTCGTCGCCACGTGCACGGCGCGATGGCCCGAAGCCGCGCCGGCGACCCCCACCGCCACATCCACCTCTGGCCGCGGTGGCAGACCCGCGGGCAACGCGAGGGCCACGGTTCCTGAAAAAACCAGCCGGCCGGCGGCCGCGGGCACCGGTGCAAAGCCGCTGCTATCCAATGCGACCGCAAGCCGGGGGACCCCGCTGGCGTCTGATGCCCGCAGCGTAATTCCGGATGCCAGCTGCCACTCGCCCGGCCCGCCCGTGACGCCCAGAATCGGTTTCAGGGCATCGACCAGCGCAATGATGCGGGCGGCATCAAAGCCGTCCGCCGCCCCCAGCACGTCCGCATGACACAGCCACGCGACCGGATCCTCGATCAGCGCAAGCGGCAGCCGCACGAACCGCTCGCCCGCGGTATCCGTCGCGCTCAGCAGGCCCAGTGCATCGTAGACCGCTTCGACAACGGACCGGGCGCCCTCGTCCAGGTCGCGCAGGTATTCCAGCCCGTAGCGGGCAAACTCCGCCGGTGCCAGACGGGTGAGCGCGGCCAGCAGCGCGTCGGCGTCGGGGCTCGGCCACAGTGGCACAGTGGCAGGCGTCGCGCTGCCCGGCTGGCGCCGGGTGAGGCTGACGGCGAACGGCTGGCTTTGGCATTTGAAGCCGAAGGCCCCCGCCGGTCCGGTGCCCGTGGCCTCGAGCTCGAAGGCGAACCGCGGCGGCCCGCCGGGTCCCACCTCCAGGGTCAGGTTCCACGGCGTCAGCCCGGCCGTGCCCGGTACGCCGCCGAGGGCCAGACTCAGGCGACGAGCGGCGAGGTCGAGGGTCAGGCCCGACAACTCGCCGGTCACGGCGTCCAGCGCTGTCTGCAGCTGGGCGCGGCGGGTCGCATCGGCCAGCGCGTCGGTGAAATGGACTGCCGGCTCGTTCAGCAGGTGGTCGATACCGTCGGCGACGAAGCCGCCGGTGGCGTCCGTGATCCCGATTGCGGCGAGCAGGTTCTTGACCGAGGCAATCGCCGGGTCGGTGGCCGCATGCAGCTGCGTCGCGAACTGGGCCAGCAGGACCCGAACCTCGGGCAGCGCCGGCGTGACGGTCTCTGCCAGCGCCGACGCGGCGCCTGCGGCGCTAACTACCCAGCGGTCCCGGCCGACGCCGAACACCTTAGGCTCGATGAGCACGATTTCCGCCGACGCGGCGCCACCGCCGTGCAGAGGTAGCGCTATGTTGGCCTCGATCCGGCGCAGCTCATGGTCCAGCCGCGGACCCGGACCGCGGGCCGGGTCCGGGCCGCCCAGCAGCCAGCCACCGGGTCGGAGGAATGACAAATTCAGACGCAGGGTGGCATCACTGCGTAGCACCGGCCCACCGGGAGCGGTCAGGTCGAAGCCCAGTGCCTCCACAATGGCGTCACCGCGAACCTCCAGTCCGTCGCCGCGGATCGATATCGGCAGACGCACACCGCCGCCAGCCCCGCTGCGGCCGGCGGCGGTGCGCACAGCAGCCCGGGCGCCGGCCCGCAGGGACAGGCCCGCCGCAACGACGGCGGTCAGGCCGGCACGCACGGCATCGGACGTCATCCGGCCGAACACCGCATGTACGTCCAGGCCGGCACGCGGTGAGCCCGGAAGGACGTCCGGCGGGCGCAGCTCTACCGCTGGATCCCCGAGCGGCAGCAGCCCGGTCAACGCGGCGATCAGCGAGCGGCCCCGAGCGAGATCGGGATCGTCCGGAGCGGTCGGATCCGGGGCCGGAAGAAGTGCGGCGAGAACCCGCAGGGCCTCGGCGCCGGGGGGCGTATCCAGAATGGTGAAGGCCACGGGGCCGGCGGGTGTACCGAGGGTCACCAGCGATGTGACCGCCGCCACGGACTCGGCTGCGCGACGCGCTGCATGGCCCGCGCCTGCCTTGGCCACGACCGCCACGCTCCCCAGGCCGGCGAACGCCGGCAGTACTCGCGCCAGTCGCGCCGCCTGCCCTGGGATACCGTCGGCGTCATCCGTCGCCAGCCGCGCGGCCTCCCGGGTCGCCAGGGCGACGAACCATTCCCCGGCAGCCGCGGCCGGTGCCGCGAAGCTCTCCGGCGACAGTCCCGGTGCGCGGAGATCGATGACCCGGTCTGCCGGTGCCGATGGCCAGGGAAGCGCCGCGTCTGCGGCGACGACTTCTACGTGGAGACGAACGGCCGACGCAGACCCAAGCAGGGCTTCAAGGTCTACGGCATCAGCCAGGCCGTCAAAGGCCACGTCCGCCACAGCGTGAACATTCACGCCGGGCGGATCCGCTGCCGGCGGCGCGATGCGCCCGTCGGTGCCCGTCCAGCGGGCCACCAGGGCGCTCAGGCCCGCTGAAAGATCCGGCCGACCGTCGGCAAGCGTGGACAGGGCCTGGTCGAGATAGCCTTCGGCGTCGAGGGCCTCGGCCAGGAGCGAGCCGTCGAGCCCCGCATCACCCGGCCGCCAGTTCCGCAGCATGTCGTCTACGTCGGTCAGGGTGGGCCGCAGCGGACCGTAGGGCTCGAGCCAGCAGGCCAGCTCCGGACCGAGTCCATCGGCGAGCAGCGGAATACCGTAGGGCCGTTCCGGCCGGCCCATGCCACCAAAGCGGCCGAGTGAGCCGGAGGACCCCGTTAGCTGCCGGGTCAGGACCGTCAGCGCCGTTTCCAGCGGTCCGGACTGTTCCAGCAGCAGCGCCGCCGCCCAATCCTTGAGCGCGGCCTGGGGCGTGGCGGCGAGGTCGGCCAGGCGCAAACGTGGCCGGGACGAATCGGCGGGATCGCGGGCCAGGTTGGCCGAATCCGGAACCCAGCCCAGCGCCTCGACCAGGTCCCGGAAGGCCGGGATCTGCGCCTGGCTGGCCAGCAGTCCCAGCAGCCGCTCCACCGCATCCCAACCCGCCGTATCCAGCGACGGCGTGCCATCGGCGGCGAAGGTCGGCAGGGCGACCGGTATCGTCTGGCCGGAAAACTCGGCGGCCGGGTTGGGCGCCAGCGCCTCGACCGAAAGGCCGCCGTCGGCCGTCCAGCGGGCGGCGAGACCGACATGTTCAGCCGACAGGGCAACGGGGCCGGCCGCGAACCGGGCCCGTGTGTCGCCGCGGGCGCGGGCCGTGAGTCGCACGTCCACGGCGCCGCCGAACACCGCCGACGGGGCAGCCAGGTCCAGATCTGCGAGGCCAACGGCGAGTTCCGTCGTGACCCGCGTGCAGCGCAGCCCGATCGTGTCCACGATGTAGCGGCAGCCCAGGCCAATGAGGAGCCGATCCTGGCCGTCGGCCTTGTGAAACAACAACGCCGCCGGTCCAATAAGGGGCAAACGCCAGGGGTCCGCCGGCGTGCCGGTGCCGGTAATGGCAGCCGCGGCCGCGGCGTCGGCGATCAGCGCCTGAAGAGACGCGAGCAGATCGGGGACGGCCGCGGCATGGTCGCGGATCAGCGTTCGCCAGTGCCGGCCTACCGCCCCCAGGGGGTTGGCCAGGAACGCCGAGATGTCGAGAGTTGGCACTCCCGGGTGCCCCGCGGGCACCTCCAGTCCGAGTAGCGACTTGAGGGCCGCTCCCACCGGACCCAACAGGTCAAGAAGGTCGTCCAGCACATCGCCGAGCAGCGCACCGGCCGTCTCGGCCAGCGCGTCGGGAGACGACAGGTCCAGGGTGTCGTAGGTGTTGCCGGCCAGGGTCACGCCGTCGGCGGCGAGTAAGACCA
>Ga0316189_10002065_pt1 | contig 19802 bp, 24 predicted proteins | sample LowCovwburrow_MG_FD_204930 | JGI IMG/M metagenome (GOLD analysis project Ga0316189, IMG submission 204930) | Coastal sediment microbial communities from Maine, United States - Lowes Cove worm burrow | ecosystem: Environmental > Aquatic > Marine > Coastal > Sediment | place: USA: Maine... | reverse complement strand
CGACCTTGTCAGCCCTGCTCGATCACGGTCGACGCCAGCAATACAGACCGCGCCCGCAGCCACCGACTAACACTACGGTTGGGTATTTGGGCGCCTGGGGGGGTGCGCAGTAACGGTCCATCATTACCACCCAACCCCTCGGTATCGTACGATTTTGGGGTGCGCAGTTCGAGCGCCAGGGATGCGAGTAATGGCGAACCAACTAGATCTCCAAGTTGTCACACAAAGCACTTTAGAGAGCGGACTTGAGATGGGCGTTCTCTCCGACGGGACAGTTTTCTTGTCCGGGCGGGGGCTAGCTAGGGCTTGCGGTGTGGCTGAAAGCGCCGTTCGCGATCTCGCGGCCAACTATCGCGCGGACTCGGTGAAGCCGCGCGATCGGAAGGTCGCCGTCGCGCTTGCGCAACAGGGGCACTCGGGACCTCTCTACACCCAGATCGATGTGGCGGGGGCAAAGACAAACGCATTCCCAGAGGCCGTCTGTATGGCGGTTCTGGAGTACTACGCTTTCGATGCAAACCAGGCGGGGCAGCACATCGCGCAGGGTCACTTCCGCGTGTTCGCCCGAGCCGGCCTCCGGACATTTGTCTATCGAGAGACGGGGTACCTCGAAGCCTCGAAGGTTGACCCGTTTGCTTCCTTCTACCAGCGCCTGCTGTTGAACAAAGCACCCGCCGGGTATTTCTCCGTGCTCTCGGAAATGTCCCGGATGGTTCTCGAGTCCATCCGGGCTGGGCTACCGGTCGATCCGAACACCGTGCCGGACATCAGCGTGGGCATCGCTTGGTCCAAGTATTGGAAGGACCGAAGCCTTGAGGCCCACCACGGCCAGCGCCACAAGCACCCACACGTGTACCCGGATGACTACCCACAGGCTGATGCCAACCCACATGCATGGGTCTACCCACTAAGCGCGCTCGGCATCTTCGTGGGCTGGATCGATGCGGAGTACCTCCCCAACAAGTTCCCGGCGTACATCCAGAGGAAGGTCCGCAAGGGGGTAATCACCCCAACGCGCGCCGATCTCTTGATCCAGACCCTTGCCCCAGCAGCGTTGCCGGGCGAGTAAGCCCCGACCCCGACCCAGGTCCAGGTCCAGGTCCAGACCCAGACCCAGACCCAGACCCAGACCCAGACCCAGACCCAGACCCAGACCCAGAGCGCGGGCCATATCCGGGCTTCGGCCCAGAACGCGGTTATACTCACCCTGCTCCCTGTGCCCCCTCGCGTTGCCGCCACCCAGCTCCAGCTGCGTCGACAGTGGGCGTTGTTGCGGCTGCTGGTCGACACCGAGGAGGGACTGACCGTCCGCGAACTCGCAGAGCAGCTGCAGGCCTCGAAGCCTACGATCCAGAGGGACCTGGTCGCGCTGGGGCAGACGTTCGCCGTGGTCGAGGTCACCGCGGGCAAGCAGCGACGGACCTATCGTATCGACGAGACGGTCCGGGCGCTCGAGTCGGTGACGTTCAGCCTTGCAGAGCTGCTGTCCCTGCACGCCGCCGTGGATGCACTGGGCGGTATGTCGTCGACTCCGTTGCATGGGGACCTTGCCTCAGTCGCCCAGAAGCTCCGCGGCTTCCTCGCGGGCAAGCGCCAGGTCGAGTCTTTGGCGGCCGTCTGGCTTCGGCACCCACGAGCCGTCGTCGACTACGAGCGCCACGGGGAGGTCATCGACGACCTCGGCGTCGCCATCGCCCAGCGTCGGCGGTGCGAGGTTCGGTACCGGTCGACGGCAGGCAAGCTGCGGGTCCACAAACTCCGATGCCTACGGCTGCTCCAACACGAGGGCGCGCTCTACCTGCTGGCGGTCGTCGACAGGGCCAAGCGGATCACGACGTTTGCGGTGCACAGGATCGAGGCCCTCACGCTCTCGCGGGCGTGCTTTGAGCCGACGGGTTTTGACGTCGAGAGCCATATGCGGCGAGCGTGGGGGATCCTCGTCGGCGGACAGACCGAGGAGGTCGAGATCGTGTTCTCAGCGTCAGTCGCGTGGCGTATTGAGGAGCGCACCTGGCACCCTGACGAGATCAAGGAGCGGCTGCCCGACGGGCGACTCCGCTACACGCTGCGGTCCGGCGCCGAGGGGGAACTGATCCCGTGGGTGCTTGGCTTCGGCGTGCATGCGGAGCTCGTCGCGCCTGCGTCGTGGCGGGCGTCGATCCGCGCAAGCGTTGCGGGCATGACCACGCTCTACGGGTGAGCGCTTACGAGCGCCACGGACCTGCGTATGCCGCGCGTGAGGGGTGGCTGGAGCCCCCGCAAAAACGATCTGAGCCAAACCGATCGCCCAGGTGTGGCGGTTTGGTTCTCCGCACTTTTGCCAGCGGACGTCGTTCACGGGCTCTGGCGGTCCGCGCCGATCCATCTCGATCGGGCGTGGCTGTCTGATGTCGGCTCCGGTTGCCTGATTGGACTGATCACGATTTGGGTCCAATAGGCGAGGCGTCGGAGCGCCGGGTGCGGTTGTCGAACAGGGTCGGCTCCCTCAGACCCAGACCATGCCTCCCAGACAACAGCGGACCCGAGCCTCGAGACGACCGCGAAAAGAAATCTCAGATTTCTTCGGCCCTCCTGTCTTACTTCGGGCACCCCACCCAGTAGTAGTAGATGAGGGAGCCAACACGGCACCCGACAATCAACCCGGCCCACTGGATTGTTTCCGGTGCGACCGGTACAAGAAAAGAGAGGCCCAGAGCGCGCCAACGCTCTGGACCCCGACAGCACACGTTGTGCCGTCTACACCCCTTTGACCCGACTAGAGGCACCGCAGGGATGCAAAATCAGTCTGCCGTACACCAATCCGCACCGCAATCGTCTGAGAGTCCGCAAGCGCACGTAGCGCGAGACCGGGCTGTGCGCAAGCACTTAGGGCTTGTGAAGACGATCGCGGCGGAGTTCGAGAGCCGGGCCCCGGCGCACGTCGACCTCGATGACCTGATCCAGGAGGGTCTGCTCGGCGTTGTTCGGGCGGTGGACGGCGGGACCTCGGTCCCGACCGGGATCCGGAACGCGATCCAGAAAGCGTGCGGGATCTCCGACTCTGCACACCAGGGCCGCCGCCCGACCCTGTCCCTGGTCTCGGACCCGCCCGACCCCGAACGCGACCCGCAGCCCGATGCGGACCGCGTTCGGTTGCTCGACGCGGCCGGCCTGACCGAGGACGAGCGCACCCACATGGACGCCCGGCTCGATGACCCGACCGCGAAGCGGGGCGGCCTCGAGTGGGCGACCGGGTTCGGCCAACGTCGCCAGCATCGGATCGAGGCCTCTGTCGCGAGCAAGATCGCAGCGGTTCGGAGTGCGTCGTGAACGTCGCTGTGGCGGTCGAGCCAGCGCTGGAGCTGCCGCGCGATCCGTGTGCCGCACCCGAGTACAAGGTCGCGACGGACCTCGAGCGGGAGGCCGGGTTCAGCTTCAGCAAGTACCGGTCGCCGTGGCCGGAGGCATCCGACAGTTCGAACGAACTGACCCGGCACCAGGCCTCGCTGCTGACCGACGGCCAGTGGGAGTCGATGGCGACCGTCCCCGCCGAGGTCATGGACACGGACAACGACTGGGCCGAGGGCACAACCGAACGGTTGCTGCGGCTTGTGTATGAGTACGCGTTCCAGGTCAAAGGTCTCGATCTGGACAATCCCAAGGTGAAGAGTCGACAGATCGGTCTGCGTTCACACGGGATCGTCGATAGCGACGGCGTGACCCCGTTGGGTCGCGCGGTGCAGCGCCGCAGGGCTGTGATGGATGCGTCGGCTGCGTAGTTAGGTAGCAAGGCGGGCGGGGGTTACCCCGGCGAACACGGTTTGATTCCCAACGGCGGCACTTTAGGCCGGCCGGCTGGATTGTTGCGGGCGTCCCCCAAAGGGCGCGAGGCGAGGAGCGATTGTCATGACAACGAAAGAGCTAACTATCACGCTCCCGCGGGGGCTCTGGGGGCGCGCACGTGTGCTGGCACTACGAGCCGCGTGCAGCGATGAGGAGATGATCGTCCGCGCTGTCGCGAAGGGGATGCCCAAGCTCGAGGCCGACTCGGTGCTCGACGAGTTGGAGGAGGCGCGGTCCGAATGAGTCATTTCAGCTGCCTAGTCATCGGCCCCGACCCCGAGGCCCAACTCGCACCCTTTCACGAGTTCGAGTGCACGGGCACCGACAACGAGTACGTCAAGGACGTCGACAAGACAGACGAACTGCGCGCCGACTACGAGACGCATACCGTGTCGATGTGCCGCCACGTCAAGACGGGCGAGTTGATCAGCAGGTATGACGACCAGTTCTACCGCGACCCGACGGCTGAGGAGAAGAAGCACGTTGGGATCGGCTCCGGCTGTGGCGGTGGTCTTGTTTGGTCGTCAAGAGACTGGGGCGATGGGCGGGGCTACCGAGCCAAGGTCCACGACGTCCCCGCGGGCTGGGTCGAGGTCCAGGTCCCGATCAAGGAGACCCAGACGCTCGCTGAGTTCGCTGAGTACCAGTACGGCCACAAGGTGTTGCGGCCCGGAGAGGCCCGGGGCGAGCACCACAAGTACGGGTTCGCTGAGGTCGACGCGAACGGCGAACTCGTGCGTTGCATTGACCGAACCAACCCCGACCGACAGTGGGATTGGTGGGTGGTTGGCGGGCGCTGGTGCGGGTTCTTCCCGCTCAAGGAGGGCGCCGACGGCGTCGCGCGCGAAGGCGCTGGGGCAGCACACGGGCTCAAGGCCGAGCCCCGGACCGCGGACCAGCTCCGGAAGGGAGACGTCGACTTCGACCGAGCCAGAGATGAGGCGGCGGCGAAGGGCACCGAGCGATTCACGCGCTGGGAGAACTGCCTGGGAGGGGCCGAGCGGCCGAGCGCGTGGTCGGAGTTCCATACGCGGGCTGAAGACGAGACTGATGAGTATACGTGGGACCAGGCGCGCGAGGCCTACAGGTCCCAGCCAGCGATCGATCGCTGGAACCGCCTCCCCGATAGCGGTCTCGGGTGCCCCGTCGCGGCGTTCGGGTTCGACCAGGCGTCCTATGTACAGAGGTGTCGCGACGGAGCAATTGTACCCTTCGCGATTGTGAAGGATGGGAAGTGGCACGAGAAAGGGTCGATGGGCTGGTTCGGCTGCGTCTCGGACGAGAGGCCTGAGGCGGACTGGGGGGCGGAAGCGCGGCGTCTGTACGACGACCTCCCTGACGACACGCTCCTGACGCTCGTCGACTGCCACATCTAGACCTAGACCCCCCCTGCCCTCTCGAACATGATCAAAGCGTACCGACAACGCGGCTGGGCGACAGTGCGCGTGCACCCGCTTGGGAAGAACCCGATCGGGGACGAGTGGCAGCGCAGGATCGACGAGCCCGAGAGCTTCCAGCCCGGCGAGAATGTCGGGGTGCGGCTGGGCGACCCGTCGCAGGGTTTGATCGACGTCGACCTCGACTGTCCCGAGGGCGTCGCCCTCGCGCCCTCGTTCCTCCCAGCGACCGCAACGTTCGGGCGCCCCGGAAAGCCTCGCTCGCACTGGATCTACCAGTGCCGCGGTGTGAAAACGAAGAAGCCGAAGCGCACGCACATCGAGCTGCGCAGCACCAAGATACAGACCGTTTTCCCGCCATCGATCCATGAGACGGGAGAGCCGATCACATGGACAGACGAGACCCCGGTCGCGATGATCTCAGACGCGACGCTACTGGCGTCGTTCGGCCGCCTCTGTGCGGCGACAGTACTCGCTCGTGTGTGGCCAACGCTTCAGGGCGACAAGCACGACACGGTGCTTGCGCTCAGCGGTGCCCTGCACCACACGGGCTGGCCACTTGAGGCCGCGCTCACGATGTTGCTCCCGGCGATGGAGCTCGATGGGTCGAGCGAGCCGCATCGAGAGGACGCGATCCGCGATACCTGGGGCGACCACGACCGACCACGATACGGGTGGCCGACGGTTGCCGAACTGCTCGGTCCCCTTGATGCGAAGGCGTTCCAGCGCGGGGTCGAGCTTGTTCCGATGCTCAAGCCCGAAGTGCTGGTCGATGCCGCGGGCGTGGAGCTCCGGCCGCTGACCGACCTCGGGAACGCCGAGCGGTTGATCGATGAGCACAAAGACGAACTCCGATACGTCGACGGGCTTGGGTGGCTGGAGTGGACGGGTTCGCTCTGGAAGCCGACCGTCGCCCCGGTAGGGCGCATGGCCACCACCGTGCGCCGACTGCAGCAGTTCGGCACGGCGCAAGGCAAGCCGCAGATCTACAAGTGGGGCTATGGCTCCGAGAGCGCGGGCCGGATCCGGGCAGCGCTGGCGTTCGCCAAGGACTCGACCGAGATCCAGAGCGGGCCCGCAGACTTCGATCGCTGTGCGTGGGATCTCTGTGTCCCCAACGGCGTGGTCGACCTCCGGACGGGGGTATTGAGGGAGCACGCGGCGACTGACCGGATCACCAAGGTCGCGGGCGTGCGCTATGACCCGAGCGCGATGGCGCCACGGTTCGCCCAGTTCCTGAGCGAGGTGTTCTGCACCGACGACGAACTCGCCCGCTTTGTGTTGCGCTTCCTCGGGTACGCACTCACGGGCTCGGTCAAGGAACAGGTGTTCCAGGTCTGGATCGGCTCCGGCGCGAACGGCAAGTCCGTGCTGCTCGACACCGTCCGATATGTGCTCGGGGACTATGCCCAGGTGCTCTCCTCCGACCTGCTGATCCAGCGTCGCAACAACCGAGCGAGCGAGGCGCCGAGCCCCGACGTTGCCCGCCTCCGCGGCTCGAGGTTCGCCGCGGGCACCGAGAGCGAGGAGGGGCAGCGCTGGGACGAGCCGCGGCTCAAGCAACTCACGGGGGCAGACGGGATCGTTGCTCGCCACCTACACAAAGAGCCGTTCGAGTTCGACCCGAGCTTCAAGCTCGTGCTGGCAGTGAACCACAAACCCGCGGTCCGCGGCACCGACCACGGAATCTGGCGGCGCATGCAGCTGGTTCCGTTCGACGCCAAGTTCGAGGGCCCGACGATGGATCGGGACCTCGGTGAGAAGCTACGGGCGGAGGGCCCGGGCGTGCTCGCGATGTTGGTCGCGTCCTGCCTCGAGTGGCAGCGGGTCGGGCTTGCCCCGCCGCAGAAGGTGCTCGATGCGAGCGCGGCCTACCGCCAGAACCAGGACGTGGTCGGCCAGTTCCTCAGCGAGTGCGTCGAACTGGCGGAGGGCAAGACGGCGTCGCGGTCAAAGCTCTATCAGGTCTACCGCAAGTGGTGCGCCGACTCGGGCGAGTACATGCTCGGCAAGCACACGTTCAACAATCGACTACGGGAACGCGGCTGCGAAGAGCAACGCACCCACAACGAAGTGCTCTGGCGCGGGATGGCGCTGCGGAGCGATGCACGGTTTGGAGCGGTAGGGTGAGCACAGCGAGAACATGGCATGTAGTGGCGGAGGCAGACACGTGAGTTGGGTCTACGATCACGAGTTCGACCTCGCCGCGTCGGTACTCTGGCCGGACGACTACAAGCTCGCGCGCTGGGTGGGCCCGAAAGGCCATGCGGACGCCTCCCGTCGGATGGAGCGCAGGCGCGAGGGCTTCCGCGCTGTTCGCAGGCTCGGCCAGATGCAAGCCAAGATCGCGACCGTGGTCGCTGACGCGAGACGCTCGCTCCCCTAGACCCCGACCCCGCAAGCGTCGGGGTTTGCGGCGGTGCTCCCACCCAACCCAGGAGGCCCGCGCCATGGACTAGTTCGAGACCCAGACCCAGACCCCGGCCCCACAAGGGGTCGGGGTTTGCGGTGGTGGAATACCGAGTCGAAGAGGTTCTCACTCCTGGTTACAAGGTCCGGTTCCAATCCGTCCGCGGGGAGTCCCGCGGCCCGCTCCGCAAGAACTACCGATCGGCCGAGGCCGACGGCGAGAAGGGTGTGCCGTAGGACCGCCGGCGCTAGCCCTCCGGCACCCAGTCGGTCGTGAACTCGACCAGCTTGCAGACCGTGTGGCTGAGACGAAGGGTCGGTCCCGAGTTGAGCGAGGCTCTCACCACGAGTCCCTGGTCCAGCAGGTCGAGGAACGCAACCGTTTCTTCGTCGTCGTGGCGCCCCTTGGGCCCGTCTGCGTCAACGTAACGGGTCCCCCTCCATTCTAGGTTCGACAAGTGGGCGGCGCTACTAGCCGAGACAAGTCTCTGGAGGAAACGCATGTGTGGTTCTCCGACCCCCGCCAACAGGTCGGTCAACTTCTTGACCCAGTGCGGCGTGAACGTGTCGGACCTCTGGATTGCGTTCCGGTAGGCCGTCACGAAATAGGGCCTCATCGCAGGGTCGGGCTGACGCCTCGCCAACCCCTCCGCGCCCGCCATGATGTTGAGCGCCATCGCCTCTAACGCGTCGACGCGATCGGACATGCCCTTCAGCTCATCCACGATCCAGTCTCGGATGAACTGATGCCGCTCAAACTCGTTCTCAACCTTCTTGTACTGCTCACTGCGTGCACTCGCCTCGTCCGCCAGCGCGTCGTACAGAACTCCAAGGCTCGCCTTTCGGAACTTCGCGTCGCTGGTGAAGTTCGTCAGTACGTGATTCCCCACCGCCGTGAGGACCGCGGCCGTTGGGCTGAGCGCCGCGAGCCCCGCAACGACCCCGACCCCGGTTGCCTTCTCAATCTCGTTGGAGGTGTCGTCCGACATCTGCCGCCAAGGTAGCAGCCAACGGAACGCACCGAGCCCCCCGATTCGGGACAACACCAATGATAGCCGTAGACCTATTCGCCGGCTGGGGCGGCTTCACCACCGGCGCGACCCAGGCAGGGGCCACGGTCGCGTACGCGGCCAACCACTGGCCGCTCGCGGTCCAGGCCCACGCCGCGAACCATCCCGAGACGGAGCACGTCTGCCAGGATCTCCGGCAGGCGGACTGGACCCAGCTCCCGGAGCATGACTTGCTCCTCGCCTCCCCTGCGTGCCAGGGACACAGTCAGGCGGCCAACGGCGCCCGAGCCCGCAACACAGGGGTACAAGCCAAGCACGCGGCCCTGAGGGCGACAGCGTGGGCGGTCGTGGACTGTGTCGAGGTCTGCCGCCCGCGCGTGCTCCTGGTCGAGAACGTGCCCTCGTTCAGGCGGTGGGGCCCAACCGACGAGAACGGCCGGCCGATCAAGGATCGAGCCGGCGAGTACTTCGACCACTGGAAAGAGGGGCTCGCGATGCGTGGCTACCACCTCGACATCCGAACGATCCGAGCCTCGCACCACGGGGTGCCCCAGCGACGCGACCGACTGTTCATTATCGGCACCCTTGGTGGGATCAAAGTCCCCAAGCTCGTCAAGGGTGCCGAGCCGGCTTTCGGGCCATGTATCGACTGGGACGCGCCGGCCACGTGGCGACGCTGGGCGGACAAACCTCGAGTACGTGAACGAGTACTGCGCTCGCGGGCCCGGCATGGCCGCCGGTTCCTGACCCAGCACACGCGCGATCACATGGGCGTAGGGCTCGATGAACCGATCCGCACGATCACTGGCGGCGACCAATGGGCCGTCGTCGATGGTGACCACTATCGATCTTTGACGTTGAGGGAGACCGCCCGCGCGATGGGCTTTCCCGAGGACTACCAATGGCCGGCGGAAGCCAACCGGGGGGACGTGGTCCTCGGCTTCGGTAACGCAGTCTGTCCGGGTCCAGCTCGGGCCCTGGTTTCTGCGGTGATGAGGGCGGCAGCGTGAGCCTCGACCCCCACACGATCTACACGGACCACAACGGCGTCCCGTTCGAGCGGCCGGAGCGGCCGGCCTGGCTCGACGACCCCAGCACGCCGAAGCCGATCACCGACGGGCAGGCCGAGGAGTACTGGGCCTACCAGCGTGCCTTCCAGACGTACGAGCGCGTGGTCGAGGACTACCGCGGCCGGCGCTTCGCCAAGCACCTCCGCCGCGCGCTCCAGACCCAGACCCAGAACTAGACCCATGAAGCCCGTCCGCCTCCCGAAGGTCGTCTGGGAGCCCGCCCCGCTCCCGGAGCCGCGGAGCTTCAGCGCGTCGCTCTTCGACGAGCTGCGGAGCCGCTGCCCGCACTGCGCAGCGCTGCTCCCCGAGTCGCAACGCCACTTCTACGCGCCGCACTGCCCATCCGACGCCTGCAAGAACCGCCGACACCGCGAGCACCTGCTCGCCGCCACCGCCCTATGAGACGCCTCCAAGCACTCCTGATCCCCCTCCTTGCTGTCGCCTGCGCGACTGCCCCGCCCCCTACCGTCGCAAGCACCGTCGTGTGCGGGTCCCAGGTACAGCTCGTGCGCGAGCTCCAGGCCGGCGGCAAGCCTGCCCTCGATGCGCTCGGCGTATCGGTGGCCGAGTCCGTTGCGACGCTGGAGGCCGGCGAGCCGTTGAGCGACGAGCAGCTCGCGACCCTGCGCGAGGTCGCGAACGCGATCCGTGCGCTCGGGGGGTGCCTGTGAGCGCGTTCGCGGGGCAAGCGATCGAGACGTACGCGATGCGCCGCGCTCGACTCGAGGCGGAAACCGCCGCGGTCGACCTGGAGCGGGCCAGACTTGAGCGGGACGCGGCGGGGCTGGAGCGGGACGCGAACGTGGTCGACCTTGAGCGGGCCAAGGCCGAGCGCGACCTCGCGGTCGAGACGCTGGGGAAGTCGCGAAGGCGGTTGTTGCTCCCTGGTGTCTCGTCCGAGGACCCGAGTTCGTCGGCACCAGCTAACGAGCCGCCGATCTACCTCTCGCCGGAGCCGGAGCCCAGGCCGGCCAGGGTGCCCAAGTACCGGTACTGGGCCCGGTTCGACCTGTCGGTACTGCGCTCGACCCGTCTCGCAAAGCGGCCGGACTTCCCGTACTGGCGGCGGCTCTATCGCGACGATGAGGGGCGGATTGCAGGCGTCTACGTCTACGCGGCGATCGATGCGGCCTCGCCCACGGACGCGCTCGCGCAAGTGCAGCGCTGCTGGCCCTCGGCCGAGAGCTTGGTCTGGTGCCGCCGCCGGTCCGACGGCTGGCTTCCCCCGAAGAAGGACTTCCCCCAGTCATGAGCAGCCTCAGTGCATTCGTAGCGATGGCGGTCCTCGGCCTCGGCGTCGGGCCGATGGGGGACTTGCTCCCGCCGCCTTCACCACGTCGACACCTCCCGGCACTCCGGGAGTCTAGTCGGCGATACCGCCCAAAGAACAAGAACAAGGCCGCGCAGAAGCGCCAGAAGCTCGCGCGACGGAGGAACCGATGAAGGACGACTTCGAGCCCTTCCCCAGCCTGCAGCGCTACTTTCGGGGCGTCATCACCGAGAAGATCGACGGGACCAACGCCCAAGTCTGGATCAGCGAGGACGGCAAGACCCTCCGCGCTGGTAGCCGCAAACGCTGGATCACTCCCGAGGCGGACAACTTCGGGTTCGCGGTCTGGTGCGAGGAGAACCGCACCGAGCTGCTCCGCCTCGGACCCGGTCGGCACTTCGGCGAGTGGTGGGGTCGTGGGATCCAGCGCGGCTACGACCTCGACGAGCGCCGATTCTCGCTGTTCGACACGAAGCGCTGGCACCCGCAGAGCCCGGAACTCCCGAGCTGCTGCCACGTCGTGCCGATCCTCGAGCGCGGCAAGCTCCTCCCAAATGCGGTCGATGTCGTGATGCAAGCGCTCGCGAGCCACGGCAGCGTCGCCGCTCCTGGCTTCGCAAGGCCCGAGGGCGTCGTGCTTTTCAGCATGGACACCGGCGCGATGACCAAGACCACGTTCGAGCGCAACCAGAGCAAGTGGCAACTCGCTGCTGCTTAGGACCAGCCCCCTACGAAGCCCCCAAGACCATGAAACAGACAATCGCAATCACCCTCCTCGCTGTCCTCTCCGCCTGTGGCATCGACGGGACCAAGGCTCGCAAGAACGCGGACACGTTCACCCGCACAGCCCTCGGCGCGACGCCGAAGAAGATCACCTGCCAGAACACGGACAGCGACGGAGACGGGTACGTCTCCTGCACCGTTCGAGACAGCGAGGGAGAGCTGTACGCACTCCAGTGCTCGGGCGCGTTCTCGTTCAACAGCGGGTGCCGGCTGGGGATTCGATGAGCAAGGAAGCCGCCAAGGCGCTGCGGAGGCTTCTGCGCGGGCACGACAAATCCGTGCCTATTGAGGAGCTGGAGGAGTTCCTCCAAGACTGGACCTGACGAGCGCGCGCGAAAAGATGAACCTCGGCTTCACACTACCGCGGCCGACCCAGGCCGAGCCCCTCCCGGCCAGCCCCCTCGACCAGTTCGAGATCAACGGGCAGGCCTTCTCGACCTGGGGGGTCCGGGTTCGGGTCTCCCCGCGCCAGACCTGCCGCACCACTAGGCCCGCCCCTGCGCGCCGCATCTGGACGACCAAGCAAGCCCGCAGCGGCGCGACCACGATCCAAACCGTGATCGTCCCGCACGGCCGTCCCCTCCAAGACCGCACTGCGTGGCTCACCGCCTGGCGATCCGCAGCGCGCCAGACCCAGACCTCGTTCGCGCTCGCGTACCTCTTCTTCACCAAAGTCTGGGGCCACGTCAGCCCCAGCCAGATCCAGACCTGGCGGAAGTGCAAACGCAAGTGGGCCTACTCGAGGTTCCGGCCCCGGACCTCGAACAAGTACGCCGAGTTCGGGACCAAGGTCCACAGCTACCGCGAGGACTGGCTCTCGCACGGCAAGCCCCCCGACGCGGGCACCGACGAGGGCACCTGCGCCTTGGCGGGTCTCGAGCTGCTGCCGCTCCCCGGCCAGGCCTGCGTCGAGGTCCCGCTCCGGCTCGAGCACGAGGGGGTTGTATACGTCGGGTTCATCGACGTGCTCGCCTGGCGCGGCGGGGCCCACGTCCAGGACCACAAGTCCTGCGGCAGCTTCCGGTACGCCCTCACCGCTGAGGATCTGTTCGACGACCCCCAGCGGATCATCTACTCGCACTGGGCCGCGGTCTCGCTCAAGGCGCCCTACGTCTGGGCGACCTGGCACTACCTCCAGCGCAAGCCGCCCAAGTGCATGCCGGTGAGCATGGGCGAGGAGGCCCCCGCGATCGCGGCGCGCTTTCAGTCGCTCCACCAGAGCGCCGGGCTCCCGATATCGAGAGCCGGCGGGATCCCGCCCGAGCACTTCGAGCGCTCGCTCGACCACTGCGGCGCCTATGGCGGGTGCCCCTACAAAGACGAATGTCTCGCGGGCGTGAGCCCGATCCAACGCGCCGCCGCGGCGCTGACCCGACACCAAGAAAAGGCCAGACCGATGACAGCACCAGCCCCCGACCTCAACGCAATGCTCCAAGCCAACGCAGCCAATACGGGCATCCCCGCGATGCCTGCGGCTCCGGCTCCGGCTCCGGCGGCCCCGGCTCCGGCTCCGGCTCCGGCGGTCGACGCCAAAGTCCTGCGGATCATCGCCCAGCCGCCAGAGGGCACGGACCCCGAGGCACTCGCCGCGCACTTCGGGATCACGGTCGCGGACGCGGTCCAGGCGGTTGCCGAGATGGACAAGCCAAAGGACACGCGGACGGACGAGCAGAAGGCGCCTCGCAAGCGCAAGAAGCGTTCTGACGCGGGCCAGAAGCGCGGGCCCCGTGGCGCTACGCCCAAGGCCAAGCCTGCTGAGCCTGCGGCGGCTCCGACGGCTGAGGTTGTGGCGGCCGGGCCCGCGGCGGCCGACACAACGGAGGACGCCAAGCCCGCCGAGGCCGTCGCTGCCGAGCCCGCTCAGCCCGAGCCCGCGGCTTCGACTCCGGCCGACTCTCCGACTCTCCGGGCACTAGACGAGCGCGTGGAGCTCGTCCTCGCGTGTGCCCGTGGCGGGCTCCCCCCCGACGAGGCCGGTGGCTATCTCCAGCTGCTGAACTCCCTCTAGCGGATCAACCGAAGACTCCCCCGGACAAACACGAGCCCCCATGTCGACCCCCATCGAACCGACCCACACCGTTCCTGTTCCCATCTGGAAGGCGCTAGCGAAGTGCTCCGCGCGCCAGTCCCCCGTGCCCAGGCCCAACCTGCGAGTTGCCCTCTACGCGCATGGGGGGATGGCAGCTACCGACGGACATCGGCTCCTGGGGTGGCGCAGGCTTGGCGACATCGCATGGACATCGGACACGGAGTGGGCCAAGCCAGCGGCGACGATCTCCCGCGCTGACGCGGAACGGGTCGCGAAGGGGCTGCGCAAAGGGGACGTTGTGCAGGTTACGGTGCACGATCCGTCACGGGTCACGATCGCCGCAGGCGGGGCAACGTACGAGATCAAGGGCGCCCCGGAAGTCGCGTTCCCCCCAGTGCACCAGGTGATGCGCGACGCGAAGGTTGGCGACTCCAAGGGCTCGATCAACATCAATGGTGCGTACCTCAGCGAACTCGTCGGGCTGATGGCCGCAGCTGTGGGTGGCAGGACCGCACGCGTGTTCGTGTCGCTAGGCGGAGAGCTTGACCCAGTGGTCGTCGATGCGGAGCTCCCCGACGAGACAGGGGACCTCCGCGGGATCCTCATGCCGTTGCGCCCCTAGACCTCGACCCCGACCTAGTACATGACCGTATTCGATCAACTCCTGGCGCTCGAAGGTAAGACCCGAGCGGACGTACCGATGCGCGGTACCACGGGCAACATCCTGCGCCAGGAGGGCATCCAGGACGACGCGACTCTGGAGCGAGTACTCGCGCTTCCACGTCGCCCGATCCCAACCCCGCAAGAGGTCGAGCACCTCTCGAGCTACCTCCGGAAGCGGCCGTACAACGCGGAGGGGAAGCCGAACCGGCTCTGGGTCCAGCAAGCGGGCGCGCTTCGGGAGATCTACGAGGTTGGCGGCATGTTCGGCCCGATGCCGGTGGGCAGCGGCAAAACTCTAGTCACTCTCCTGGCCGCGACCCTGCTCCAGTCCCTGCGCCCGGTCCTCATGGTCCCTGCATCGCTGATCGACAAGACCCGGAAGGACTTCGCGGCCCTGTACGAGGACTGGCATGTCCGCCTCCCCAAGCTGCTCTCGTACGAGATGCTGGGGCACCCCGATCACGAGCGCGACCTCCTGGAGCTCGCCCCGGATCTGCTGATCCAGGACGAGTGCCACAGGTCCCGCAATCTCGACGCCGCGTGCACCCGTCGGATCAACCGAGCGCGGGATGTGCTCACGCCCGTGATGGTCAACATGTCGGGGACGCTGATCACCCCGAAGATCATCGACTACCACCACCACGCGGTCTGGGCGCTCCGCGAGCGCGCTCCGCTCCCGCTCCAAGCGGCTGAGGCGGAGCGCTGGGGCAAAGCCGTCGACAAGGAGGTCTCCGCGCTCCAGCGGATCAACCCCGGCGCTCTCGACCGGATCCCCGGCGGATATCACGAGTGGCTTCGCGGGTCGCGGGGCGTCGTCATCGCGCAGGGCGGCACCTGCGACGCATCGATCGAGATGTCCGTCTGGCAGCCCAAGCTACCGGAACAGCTCGCCGCGGTGATCCAGCAGACTGCGGCAACGGGGATCCGCCCCGCAGCGACGCCCGGCGAGGAGCCCGTGCTGCTCAACGAGTGGGAACTCCCGGACTGCCTCTGCCAGCTCGCACTCGGGTTCTTCTACGTCTGGGATCCGATGCCGCCCGAGTGGTGGCTCCGGCCCCGGAGCGGGTGGCGAGCCTACGTGCGCGCAGTGCTCGACGAGCAGCTCGAGGGCTTCGACAGCGAGTCCCAGATCGTGCGGGCGCTGGACCGCTCCCAACAACACACGATCACGGAGACCTACTACCCCGAAGACGACGACGACGATGACGACGCCTTCGAGAGCATCAGCCACGACGAGGCCGCAGCCCAGACCGACCGCGACCGCGGGCCGCCGCTGACCCGCACCGTCACAATTGACGCACTGGCGCTCCAACCCCCGATGCCCGAGGAGGGCCTCGAACTCCTACAAGCGTGGCGGGCGATCCGCGACGACTTCGTGCCGAACCCGGTCCCGGTCTGGCTCGACCGATCGATCCTGCAAGCAGCGATCAAGCACGCCGGCAAAGGGTGCCTGATCTGGACCCGGTACCGGGCAGCCGGGCACGAGCTCGAACGCCTCGGGGTTCCGTACTACCCCGGCGGCACCGACCCTGAGTCCGCGCCGGAAGGCAGCACGATCGCTGTATCGATCGCCGCCCACGGCACGGGCCGCAACCTCCAATCGCGGTCCCGTGCTCTCGTGCTCACACCAATGGCGAACGCCGATGCGTGGGAGCAACTAATCGGCCGAGAGCATCGCGCGGGCCAGCTCGCCGACACGGTCTCTATCTCCGTTCTTGAATCTATCGACTACCACGGCGCTGTTCTTGAGCGTGTCCTCGCCGAGGCGCACGCGACCACCCGAGCCTCCGGGTTCACGCACAAACTGGTTGCGGCCGACTGGACGTAACCCCTCACCACACCCCGACCACAAGGCAGACACGAGATGACGCAACCGACCCAGTTTCCCGGATTCCCCGCAGTCGCTCCGGCGGCTGCTCCTCAAGCTCAGGCTCCGGCGCAGGCGATGCCGGGGTACCCGCATCAGCAGCAGCCGCAGCCGGCGTACCCGCCTCAGCAGCAGCCGCAGCCGGCGTACGCCCCGCCCCAACCCGCCGCTGGCGGCTGGGCGGCTGGCGTTGCTGGCGCCACGCTCGGCGACAAGTCGGGCGACTACTTCTCGCCCGCCGAGGATGGCGAGCACATCGTGGACATTCACCAGGTCAAGGTGAACTCCAAGGGAACCGGGTTCATCGTCGAGGTCGACATCGTCCAGTCGGACGCCGTCCGGGTCGGTGCGCGGAAGTCTTGGTACTGCAACCTGGGCCGCGAGGCCGGGCAGGCCGACACGCTGCGCTTCTACCACACGATGCTGGAGCATCTCCTCGGTGCGCAGTACGACGCACGGGCGCCCCTCGACCCCGCCACGATTGCGCACGGGACCTCCGAAGCGCAACCGTTCGCTGGCTACCGGATGCGCCTGCGGACCAACACGCGCCCGCAGAAGGCGAACCCGGCAAAGGACTTCACCCACCACGATTGGGATGTCGTCGGGAAGGCGGCGGAGCTCGGGCCTGTCGCTCCTGCCCCGGCTCCGGCGGCGGCTCCGGGTTTCCCCGCGGCGGCTCCGGGATTCCCCGCGGCGGCACCGGCTCCGGCTCCCGCACCTGGGCCGACCATGGCCCCGTTCGCTCCCCAGATGCCCGCGGGCGCCCAGGTGGCCGCAGCGCCTCCCGCTGCCGCACCCGCAGCACCGCCGCCTGGCTGGCCGCCGCACGTTCCCTACCCCGGCTAGCGCTCTGCGCCTGAACTAGACCTAGACCTAGACCCCGAGCCCTACCAGGGCCGGGGTTCTTCGGGTGTGCCCGTCGCCCTCGATACCGAGTACGTCCCCGCGACGAACGAGGTACCGGTCTCGCCGCTCGTGTCGGTTGCGACGGCGTGCGAGACGGGCTGCGGGCTGTGGCCAGCACACGCGCCTGGCCTCGGCGAGTACGTGGCCGGTTGCTACGACGCCGGGATCATCCTCGCGAACGCGCCTTCGGACACGTTCGTGCTGCTGCGGGCCTTCCCGCAGATCCTCCCCCACGTCATTGCTGCATATGAGGGCGACCGGGTCTTCGACGTCCTGACGCGCGAGAAGTTGATCGACATCGCGGAGGGGATGCACTTCCAGCGCGGTCAATACAACCTGGGCGCGGTCGCTGACCGGCGCGCTGGCGTGTTCGTCGACAAGGCCGACGAGTGGCGCATGCGCTACGGCGAGCTGCTCGGGCTCGAGGTCCAGGACTGGCCCGAGGGCGCGCGCCGGTACGCGGTCGCGGACGCGGCGGCGACGTTCGCCGTGTACGTCGCCCAGGAGCAGCTCCGGAACGCGCACTCGATAGATGTGTTCGCGGACGCGGGTCGGCAAGCGCGCGGGCATCTCCCCCTCTACACCCAGACCCTGCGGGGGATCCGTACAGACCAGGAGCAGGTCGACCGCGTCGACAGCCGACTGACCTCGGAGATCACCCAGCACAACTTGCACTGCCTCAAGCACGGTCTCGTGCGGGTCGGAGGGTCAAAGAAGGCACCGAAGTTCGTCGGCGACAAGAAGGCCGCCGCCGCGATGATGGTCGAGCACTGCCGGGCGACCGGGCTCAAGGTCGCGATGACGGCGCCCTCGACCAAGTTCCCCGAGGGCCAGGTCAAGCTCGACGAGTCGACCCTGGGCGCGGTCCAGCTCCCCGAGGGGCACCCGCTCGATGCGTTCCGGCTACGGCTCGCGCTCCAGTCAACCAGGACCAAGAACGTGAGCGTGCTGCGCAAGCCGCTGATCCGCTGTCGATACGACGAGCTCGCGGCGTCCGGGCGCACGACATCGAGCGGGCCCCAGGGCCGGCGCAAGCTCGAGGTCGTCGAGGACTGGGAGTGGGTCGGGACCAACCTCCAGAACCAGAACCGAAAGGGAGGCTTCCGCGAATGCCTGGTCCCACCGCCCGGGCACCTGTTCGTGATCTCGGACTGGAGCGGGGCCGAACTCGTCGCCCTCGCCCAGGTACAGATCGACCTGTTCGGCAGCTCGGCGCTGGGCGAAATGCTCCGAGAGGGTCGCGATCCGCACAGCGAGTTCGGGGCCCGCATGCTGGGCATCCCGATCGCAGACTTTGATCGGCACGGCAACAAGGAGCACGCCGAGGCTCGCCAAGGCGCGAAGGCTTGGAATTTCGGCAAGCCCGGCCGCATGGGCCAGAAGCGATTTATCCAATACGCGTGGGACGACTACGGGGTTCGCGTGGCGCCGGCGCAGGAGCGGGAGTTCACCAGGGAGTGGCACGCGATGTTGCCCGAAGTGCAGATGTTGTTCGACTACGTCGACTCGCTGCAGGGGGTTGACGACAAGATCACCATCATCCAGCCGCGGTCGCACCGGATTCGCGGTGGGCTCTACGCCCCCGACGCGTGCAACACCCACTTCCAAGGTCTGGCGGCTGACGCGGCCAAGGATGCGATGTGGCGACTCTGGCGCGCGGGTCTCGATCCTGCGTTGCCGTTGTTTGTCGGCGGACTGATACAGCCCAGCGGCAAGCTCAGCGACGCAGGCGAGGTCTTGTTCGTGCACGACGAGAACGTCCGCGCCGTGCTCAAGGGCGAGACCCACCAGTGCGAGGCCTGCGGCGGCGCTCGCGGTCAGAAGTGCAGCACCTGCTACGGCCTCGGCTACCGCTCGCCGCGGGCTGAGGCTGCTCGAGACGAACAGGAACGGATCATGATCGAGGCCTTCGGCGCGTGGTGCCCGGACGTGCCGATCAAAGTCGAGTCATCCATCACCGAGAGGTACACGAAATGAGCCAGCAGAAGCCCCCGAAATACATCGGCATCGACCTGGAGACGACCGGTCTCGACCCAGCCCGCGATCGGATCCTTGAGATTGCATGGGTGTTGTTGGACGAGGATCTGGTGGAGTTGTCGTCCTTTCACGAGGTCGTCGACGCCCCGAGCAGCGCGATCGAACAGGGCGCCGCCCGTGCAATGCACGAAGAGACAGGGCTGGTCCGCAAGAGAGGCGCTCAGTGGGTCATTGACGCGGGCGGTTTCCTCCCTACTAGCCTCGCAACCATCGAGGAGCGCCTATACGCAACCCTGGAGGTGCTCCCCGAGCCCCCGATCCTCGCGGGGCAGTCGGTGCACTTCGACCGCGGGTTCCTCGAGCGCTGGATGCCGCACGCCGCGGGGCTGCTGCACCACCGCAACCTCGATGCACGCACTGTGATGCTGCTCTGGCCGAACAGGGACTGGCCGGAGCCCACAACGAAACACCGGGCGATGCCTGACCTGCAGGCGTCGATCGAGACGCTGCGCCTCGCCCGTTTGTTCGGCTGCCCCCTCCCGGAGGCCGCCCCATGAGCGGCCCCGCCCCCCCCCCCCCCCCCCCCCCCCCCCCCCCCC
>Ga0316189_10002064_pt1 | contig 19802 bp, 19 predicted proteins | sample LowCovwburrow_MG_FD_204930 | JGI IMG/M metagenome (GOLD analysis project Ga0316189, IMG submission 204930) | Coastal sediment microbial communities from Maine, United States - Lowes Cove worm burrow | ecosystem: Environmental > Aquatic > Marine > Coastal > Sediment | place: USA: Maine... | reverse complement strand
CCGATAACCATCGCTTTGTGCGAATCTTTTTCGACCCAGATATCAGCGCCAATTTGAGCTTTGCCGTCTTTAATCTGAAAGTCCACAACCTCAACCGCTGTCGCATACGGTAGTTCGTCGCCTAGACGGCGAAATAACTGCTCACGAACTAATTCAGACACCAAGAAACGAAAACTGCGGTCGGTAATCTGGTCCTCATCAAAACCGGCTGGTTGCTCCGGTAGATACGCTGTCAGCACTTGCATCAATCGATCAACATTATCGCCGCCAGACTTAGCGATAGCACAAATCGGTACTATTTCAGCAAAATCATAAAGCCCCGAAGACTCAGCGATTAATGGTAAGACATCATTGACAGACTTTAACTTATCCAGCTTGTTAATTACCAAAATCACCGGTATTTTTACGTCTTGCAATGCCTTGAGAACGTGTTTATCGCCTTCAGTCCATCCAGTAGCCGTGATCATGAAACAAACCGCATCGACACCATCAATACTTGAAATGGCCGTCTTATTAATCACACGATTAATAGTTTTACGGTTGGATTTTTTCAAAACTGAATGAATACCGGGCGTATCAACAAATACAATTTGTTTATCGTCATCAGTATGGATACCTAAAATACGGTGGCGGGTCGTTTGTGGACGATGTGATGTGATGCTTATTTTTTGCCCAATAATTCGATTCATTAGGGTAGATTTACCAGCATTCGGCTTGCCGATAATGGTCACAAACCCAAATTTAAAATCCTTACTCATTCAACGTCTCTATTGGTTACTTTCTTAATTTATTAAACGCCGACTCGAGAAATAAGCCAAGCACCTGCTGTGCAGCAGATTGCTCGGCACTTCTGCGAGAACGTGCGGTGGCATGACTACTCAACTTCAACTCTTTCAGCGTGCATTCGACCGTGAAAACCTGTTCATGTTGTTCACCGAGCGTTTCTACAATTTCATAATTTGGCAGAGCATAACCCTGCTTTTGCATCGCTTCCTGTAGCTTACTCTTGGCATCTTTAAAGGTAGATTGTTCAGAGATGGCATCGAACAGGCTTTGAAAATTGGTATGAATGAAGCGGCTCGCCACCTCAAAGCCGGCATCTAAATACAATGCACCAATGATGCTCTCCACCGTGTCAGCCAATATCGAGTCGCGATTAAATCCACCACTCTTTAGCTCGCCTTCGCCCAGAATAAGAAATTTACTCATCTCCAGTTCACGCGCCACTATTGCCAAGGTTTCTTTGCGCACTAGGCTTGAACGCATACGACTTAACTTGCCCTCTGCTAGCTTGGGATAATGGTGGTACAGCCAATCCGCGACCACAAAGCCCAAAATACTGTCGCCCAAAAACTCAAGACGCTCGTAATTGGTTGAGCCTTTACTGCGATGAGTTAGCGCCAGGGTTAATAGCGATTTGTCGGCAAACTCATGATCGAGCTTACGCATCAACGCGTCGAGCTTATTCAAGAGCATTTAGACAAACCAGATAATAAAAAGCAGCGCGATGCTCTATCTACTTTAATAAACATTGACCCGTAAAACTGCATTCCACTATCGGGTTAAAATCAGCAATAATAGAAAGGTTGCCTACAATAGGAACTCTGCGCTCGTAGTTAATCTGCAGAGTAAACAAAGAACTGCTTCGCTTGATGACAAGATCCTCTTTGTAATTCAAAAGCTTATGGCTACCATCTAGGTACAACTGCTTATCCATTTTCTTGATAATTTCAGCTCTGCCAACTGAGCGCAAATTAACGCCATCGATACTTATTTGCATGGCGTTTTCGATATTTCCATTTACCGTATAGATCGGCACTAATTGCATCCCGATATAGGCAAAAAACCCCAGAGTGCCTAGCGTAAAGGTCAAGCTCCAAAACGTCCATCCGCCTTGTCTTTTGATATTCATTAACGGCTTTTTGGCCATAAATTCTCGATTATTATTCATTTATATCTCCGTTGTCAGCGATTTTTCAGTAAAAATATTGCTAGAAAGGCTACGTTTAATTGCCTACAGGTTCAACTTTACTTGCTTTAATATTGGCGCCTATACGATCAAAATCCGGCCCACCACCAGTAGCGGTGCCGAAACTCATCCATACGAAAAATGCTTCGCCAACGATATTTTCGTCAGGAACAAACGTGAACGAACGGCTACGACTGTCGGCACTATTATCTCTATTGTCTCCCATCATGAAATAGTGCCCCTCAGGCACGACCCACGTGCCAGCATTGGCATTTCTGAGTGAATATTTATTCAATAAAGTCGAGAACGACACCGATGAATTACTCTCATCACCTACCTTAATAGTTTGTTCATACCTATTTTGCGCTTGTGTTTCACCTTGCTGGATATAATCGTCAAGTTGGGTTGACTCAATTTTATCTCCATTTACAAATAACGTTTGGTTACGATAGACGATTTCGTCACCCGGCAGACCAATCAAACGCTTAATATAATTTTGGCTCGGATTTGGCGGGTATCGAAAGACCACAACATCGCCTCGTTTAGGTTCGTTGATTGGCATGATTTTAGTGTGGCTTATTGGTAAACGCAGACCATACGTGAACTTATTAACCAGAATAAAATCCCCAATCTCGAGGGTTGGCAACATAGAGCCCGAAGGAATTCTAAACGGCTCAGCAACAAAACCTCGCAGTAGGAAAACTAATAAAAGGACAGGAAAAAAAGATCTTGCGTAATCCAAATACCAAGGCTCAGGCTGTCGTTTAGCTATATTAGGAAAAGCAAATCGACACACCAATATCACTACTGCACACAAACAGACTAAACTAAATAATATGACTTCAAACATCACTAATCACCCGTCGTCTTAAGTACAGCCAAGAACGCTTCTTGAGGGATCTCTACTGAGCCAATTTGCTTCATGCGCTTTTTACCTTCTTTTTGTTTTTCTAATAACTTACGTTTACGTGATAGATCGCCACCATAACATTTTGCGGTAACGTTTTTACGTAAGGCTTTAACGGTCTCTCGCGATATAACTTTGGAACCGATAGCCGCTTGAATTGCTACGTCAAACATCTGCCGAGGAATTAGCTCTCGCATACGCTTGACCAATTCTCGCCCACGATAGATCGATTGGTCTCGATGTACTAGAATAGCTAACGGATCGACTGGCTCGCCGTTAATAAGTACATCAACTTTTACCATATCAGTTACTCGGTACTCTTTTATATTATAGTCAAGCGATGCGTAGCCGCGGCTAACCGACTTGAGTCGATCAAAGAAATCCATCACCACCTCATTTAACGGCAGCTCAAAGTGCAGCATAACTTGGCGTCCAAGATACTGAATATTTTTCTGAATCCCACGTTTTTCCATACACAGAGTCATTACCGCGCCGATGTACTCTTCTGGCATCAACATATTGGCATCGATAATTGGTTCCAATATCTCTTCAATTTTAGATAAATCGGGCAATGCTGATGGGTTATCGACCTCAATAATCTCACCACTCTTCAGCTCGACCTTATAGACCACGGTTGGTGCCGTGGTGATAAGGTCCATGTCGTATTCGCGCTCTAAGCGTTCTTGAATAATCTCCATGTGCAGCATGCCGAGAAATCCGCAGCGAAAACCCAGTCCAAGCGCATCTGACACTTCGGGCTCGTAAACTAACGATGCGTCATTAAGTCGCAGCTTTCCAAGCGCATCGCGAAAGGAATCAAAGTCCGCTGAGTTGATTGGGTAAAGACCAGCAAACACTCGCGGTTGAACTTCTTGAAATCCGGCGAGGGGCTTTTCAATGCCGTGCTTAGCCGAGGTAATAGTATCACCAACTTTGGCACCGCTAATGTCCTTTACACCCGAAATTAAGTAACCAACCTCACCAACGTAAAGCTGGTTCTTGGGCAAGCGTTTAGGAGTAAAAATGCCAAGATCTTCAACCCCATACTCAATGCCGCTGGACATCATTTTAATTCGGTCTCGCTTCTTCATCGTTCCCGAGATAATCCGAACTAACGATACCGTGCCTAAATAATTATCAAACCATGAGTCCATGATTAGCGCTGACAAAGGCGCATCGGGGTCACCTTGAGGTGCCGGCAATACCTCAACGATTTGTTCTAACAACTCTTCTATACCAAGACCACTTTTAGCACTAACGTGCAGTGCTCCAGAGCAATCGATACCAACAACGTCTTCAATCTCTTCACTTACTCGATCGACATCCGCAGCTGGCAAGTCGATTTTATTCAGTACCGGCAGAACTTCTAAACCAAGATCAACCGCGGTATAGCAATTGGCAACCGTTTGCGCTTCGACACCTTGTGATGCGTCGACAACTAATAGCGCGCCCTCGCAGGCGGTCAATGATCGTGACACTTCGTATGAAAAGTCAACGTGCCCTGGTGTATCAATCATATTTAACTGATAGGTTTGTCCGTCACGGGCTGTGTAGTTCAATGCAACACTTTGCGCCTTGATAGTAATGCCGCGCTCGCGTTCAATATCCATCGAATCAAGCACCTGCTCGGCCATCTCTCGGTCACTTAAACCACCACACACATGAATGAAACGATCTGCCAAGGTGGATTTGCCATGATCTATATGGGCAATGATGGAAAAATTGCGTAGCTTAGTAATATCGTGCGACATGACGTCCTTCAAAAGTTTACAGATGCTTGAACGGCAGGTTGAACCGTTAAGCCTCAAGGTTTGCAGGCAGCTTAATACTTAAAGCTAAATACCTACGACGCGGCATTTTAACAAACCCTTGGGCCAAAACCTAAGCTATTCTGACGATGTTTCCACTGAAATTTACCCGTCTGGGCTATACTTCCCTGACTGATCATTACTCAACTGCATTTTCTAGCTCTATGACTACTCATTACTCGGATGTATTAATCGTTGGAGGTGGTGCCGCTGGCCTAAGTTTAGCGCTTCGCCTGTCGCAAGATGATGTATCTATTACGCTACTCTCAAAGTGTGACTTAACCGAAGGATCAAGTCTTTACGCTCAAGGAGGGGTCGCCGCTGTATTAGATGACGATGATAACTTCGAATCACATATTCACGACACGCACGTTGCTGGTGCTGATTTGTGCAAAGAGGCGGCGGTAACAAAAGTCGTTGAAGGTGCGCCCAGTGCGATTAATTGGCTAGTCGAAAAGGGTGTGAAATTTACCTTGATAGACGGCGCTGAGTACGACGGTGAAGATAGCCAATATCATTTAACTCGCGAAGGCGGTCACTCTCACCGGCGCGTCATTCATGCCAAGGATGCAACTGGTCGTGAAATAGAAACGACTTTAGAGCAGCATGTCAGAGCATTGCCAAACGTTACCATACTTGAAGACCACATCGCTATCGACTTAATTACCTCACAAAAGCTCAAAGGCCTTTCTGGCTCACGCTGCTTTGGAGCCTACGCTCTTGATGTAGAAAATAGCACGGTAAAAACATTCGGGGCGCGATCCGTGGTTCTCTCAACCGGCGGCGCATCAAAAGCCTACTTGTATACCACAAACCCAGACACCTCGACCGGTGATGGCATAGCGATGGCTTGGCGAGCTGGTTGCCGTATCGCCAATATGGAATTCGTGCAATTTCACCCGACGTGTTTGTACCACCCTTACGCAAAGGGTTCCCTGATTTCAGAGGCCGTTCGAGGAGAAGGTGGTTTACTACGTCTACCAAATGGCGACCGGTTTATGGATGATCACCATGAATTAGCCGAGTTAGCTCCGCGTGATATTGTCGCCCGCGCTATCGATTACGAAATGAAAAAAGGTGGGTTCGATTCTGTCTATTTAGACATCAGCCACAAAAGCAAAGAATTTATCTTAGATCACTTTCCGAACATCGCAGCGAGCTGCGAGAGCTACGGTTATGACATGACATCGCAACCGATCCCGGTTGTGCCTGCAGCCCACTACACCTGCGGCGGTATCATGACGGATTTGCGCGGAAGAACCGACCTCAAACGCTTATATGCGGTAGGTGAGAGTAGCTGCACTGGATTGCATGGTGCTAACAGATTGGCTAGCAATTCCCTACTCGAATGCCTAGTTATTGCTGAGTCGGCTGCAGATGATATACGCCAACGCTTGAAAAAAGAAGAGAGCACCCTACCGCAATTGCCCCAATGGGATGAAAGCCAAGTATCAGACCCCGACGAACGCATTGTTGTATCTCATAACTGGGATGAACTCCGCCGCTTCATGTGGGACTACGTTGGTATTGTGCGTACCGATAAACGACTTGAGCGAGCCCAAAACCGAGTAAATTTGCTGCAGCAGGAGATTGTCGAATATTACGGAAACTTTCGAGTCAGCAATGACTTAATTGAGTTACGTAATCTAGCCACAATCGCAGAACTAACTATTGAATGCGCTTTGACTCGTAAAGAGAGCCGAGGCCTGCACTACACCTTGGATTACCCTGAAATTAAAACCCACGCTAGAGATACTATTTTAACGCCAAACAACTTCGTCGGCCATGCGCCTGTACCTGAATGGAGCAATAGCTGAGAACATTAATATTGCTGCCTACCTTGCCTACTATAATAATTTAGAGCTTTATTTAGCGCAAACCATAACTTAAAATTATGGAAAACGTTGTATCATAAGATTCAAGACATTAAAAACTGATTAATGGTTTCGAGTATTTGTCTAGAAACATGGCGATAGCTCGGTAGCTGCTCCTACGCGACCCTAATTAACCTTAATCCGTGCAGCTATCGTTACTTACGAAGTTCGATTTATACATTGAGACCTCGCAATCATCTTAATTAAACTTATTTTCTGGGGAGAGCATGCAAGATCCACTATCAAGAGTTGATTTAAACCTTCTAGTTGCCTTTCAGGTGCTGATGCAAGAAAAGAATGTAACGCGAGCAGCTGAACGAATGTTCGTGACACAGCCAGCGATGAGCAAAACCTTAAATCGCTTGCGCAACCTGATTGATGATGAACTCTTCGTACGCTCATCTCATGGCCTCACCCCAACACCAAAGACACTTGAGTTAGAAAAGCCAGTTAACGATATTCTGAATCAGCTTACTGAGCTTATGGTTCACAATAAAGAGTTTGACCCAGCCAATACAGCCGCGACAATTTCACTTGCGACACTGGGCACATCAGCAAGTGTTGGCATGCCGGCGTTCATCAATAAGCTTCGTCAGAACGCACCAAAATTGATGCTGATCAGCCAAAATATTGATGATAAATGGGAAGAGCGGCTACGATCAGGAAATTTGGACTTTGCCATTGTGGCGAAAAATAAATTCAGTGATGACTTTGTCACACTCAAGCTAATGAGTATTAAGCCTGTATTGTATATGCGCAAGGATCACCCATTAGCCTCCGTCGAGCACATCACGCTTGAGCAGCGGCGCGAGTATCAACATATGGCAGTCTATTTTCCGAATTTTGAGACCACTAGAGAAGACATGAAAAAGTTGTTTGCCTCGTTTGGCATTCTATCCAACGTGCCGTTTTTGACGACTAATCTATTGGTGTGCCTCGAAACTCTGCGCAAAACCGACATGCTAATGATTGCATCAGACCGATTGATGGATTCAACTTTGGTCAGCGAACACTTCGTTAGTAAACCGCTAGACGATCTGATTGATTTAAAAATTGACACTTTATCTCTAGTTCAGCACGTGAGAACTAAGAACTCTGCATTACACCAGTACTTGACAAAATTAATAGTCGAAAGCTTTACCCATCCTGACGTACTTTAGCGCTGAAAACGTATAAATAAATTCTCAGGTCCTCTATTTTGCGCATCGAGTGACTCCTCACTCGATGCCACCAAGGTTGAGCAACAGAGATGCCAAAGAAAGTTCAATTGAACGATAAAGTCTCTCGACTTGATCTGAGAAATCGTGGCAACACACTAAGTAATTCGGTGTCGCCTTAACCACATTCCTATGACGCCACCAACAAATTAGAGCCCAGAAAGCGTCTTTAATTTGTCAACTATGTCAGCTAAGCCCTTATCCTCAGAGTCGTATCTCCCCATCAACCAATCCATGATCACCGGGTCTTGGACTTCAAGCAGACGCTGAAAATTAGCTCGTTCAGCGTCGCTCAATTTAGCGTAATCGTTTTTCAGGAACCGGCCAAATAGTACATCTAGCTCTCTGATACCTCTACGGCATCGCCAAACTAATTGCTTCTCATTTAGCATAGCCATTTGCGGTAGTTTAAGACGCGGTTTAGGACGATCGCTTAGAGCGACCGCTCCGCGATCATCTTCTTGATTTCACTGATCGCCTTACCTGGGTTCAAACCTTTTGGGCAAGCATTAGTACAATTCATAATCGTATGACAACGATAAAGCTTGAATGGATCTTCTAACTCATCCAAACGCTCACCTGTCGCTTCGTCACGGCTGTCAGCCAACCAACGATAGCTTTGCAACAATATAGCTGGGCCCAAATATTTATCACTATTCCACCAGTAACTCGGGCAGGAAGTAGAACAACAAGCACAGAGTATGCATTCATATAGACCGTCTAGTTTTTCACGGTCTTCCTTGGACTGCAAACGCTCAGCTGCCAATGAAACTGACGTTTTAGTTTTCAGCCATGGTTCAATCGACGCGTATTGTGCGTAAAAGTGAGTCATATCAGGCACTAAGTCCTTAACCACTGACATATGCGGCAACGGGTAAATCGGCACGTCACCCTTGCACTCATCGACGCCTTTAGTGCACGCAAGAGTATTGGTACCATCAATATTCATTGCACATGAGCCACAAATACCTTCACGGCATGAACGTCGAAATGTCAACGTAGGATCTATCTCGTTTTTTATCTTGATTAAAGCATCAAGCACCATCGGCCCACAATCATCCATATCAATATCGTAGGTGTCAGTATGTGGGTTTTTGTCATCATCCGGTGACCAGCGATAGACTTTAAACGAGCGAACATTTGTTGCACCGTCTGGTGCGGGGAAATGCGTGCCTTTCTCAACTTTAGAATTCTTTGGTAAGGTAAATTCAGCCATTATTTTTTCCTCTTAAACCTAGTTCGTAAGCGCTTAATAGACGCGTGGTTTCGGTTTGATGTATTCCACATCATCAGTCATGGTGTAAGCATGAACTGGGCGAAAATCAATCGTCGTATTATGTTGATCATCACACCATGTCAGCGTGTGCTTCATCCAGTTCTCATCATCACGATCTGGCATGTCATCACGGGCATGAGCACCGCGACTTTCGTCACGGTTAGCCGCCGAATTCATGGTAACAACCGCTTGGCTTAACAAATTCTCTAACTCTAAGGTCTCGATTAAGTCGGTGTTCCAAATCAAACCACGATCAGTGGTTTTAACATCGGCAAAACTAGCCGCTGTTGCTGCCAACTTATCAACGCCTTGATTCATCACTTCGCCGGTACGAAATACCGCGCAATGCGCTTGCATAGTACGCTGCATCTCTAAACGAATTTCAGCAGTTGAACGAGAGCCATCCGCATGACGCAACTTATCTAAACGTTCTAGCGTCTCTTTACCATCGTCGTCAGAGAAACTCGACATCGGCTCACTTGGGTCAACTGTCTCTTTCGCTCTCAGTGCCGCTGCGCGACCAAACACAATCAAGTCAAGCAGCGAATTAGAACCTAATCGATTGGCACCATGCACTGATACACAAGCCGCTTCGCCGATCGCCATCAGACCCGAAACGACACTGTCAGGATCGCCATCTCTGAGCGTTAGGACTTCACCATAATAATTAGTTGGTATACCGCCCATGTTGTAATGCACCGTTGGCAATACTGGTATTGGTTCTTTGGTAACATCAACTCCAGCGAAAATTTTAGCTGATTCAGAAATGCCTGGTAGACGCTCCTCAAGCAACTCGGCACCTAAATGCTCAAGATGTAGGTAGATATGATCTTTATCTGGGCCAACACCACGGCCTTCATTGATCTCAATCGTCATTGAACGAGAGACAACATCCCGTGATGCTAAGTCTTTGGCATTCGGCGCATAACGCTCCATGAATCGCTCGCCTTCAGAATTGGTTAGATATCCGCCTTCGCCGCGAGCGCCTTCGGTAATTAAACAGCCTGCGCCGTAGATCCCGGTAGGGTGGAATTGTACGAACTCCATATCTTGCAATGGCAAGCCAGCACGCAACACCATTGCGTTACCGTCACCGGTGCAGGTGTGCGCTGAGGTCGCTGAAAAGTAAGATCGTCCATAGCCGCCAGTAGCCAACACAACTTGCTTAGCGCGATAGCGATGAATAATGCCGGTTGCCATATCAATGGCTATAACGCCCTTGCATTCGCCGTCTTCCATAATCAAGTCTAAGGCAAAAAACTCGATAAAGAATTGAGCGTCATGCTTGAGTGCCTGTTGGTATAGGGTATGTAGAATCGCATGACCCGTCCGGTCAGCCGCAGCGCAGGTACGAAGCGCCTGACCTTCACCGTAGTGAGTCGTCATGCCGCCAAACGCACGCTGATAAATTTTACCTTCTTCAGTGCGCGAAAACGGCACGCCATAGTGCTCAAGTTCATAGACTGCTGCGGGTGCGTTACGACACATATATTCAATCGAATCTTGATCACCCAGCCAGTCTGATCCTTTAACGGTGTCATACATATGAAAACGCCAATCGTCTTCACCCATATTGCCAAGGGCCGCACTCATGCCACCTTGAGCAGCCACCGTATGGCTTCGAGTTGGAAATACTTTGGTCAGACACGCCGTCGATAGACCGGCTTCTGCCATACCGAACGTCGCGCGTAAGCCCGCTCCACCAGCGCCAACTACCACTACATCAAATGAGTGGTCAATAATTTGATAATCGCTTTTCACGATTTAGCCTCCTACCGAAACTTTTAGTACTGCGATAATAGCCAACACAGCCATAATTACCGCTGCAAATTTTGTCGCCAACAATAAAACCAGATTGATCCATTTAGTTGGCACATAATCTTCAATAATAACTTGTAAACCCGTTTGCGCATGAAACAGAGCAGTTAACGTAAATAATAAAACAATGGTTGCGTTGATCGGCGAGCTTAACCATTCTTGAGCTTGTGCATGTGTACCGCCAGCCAAGCAAAGCACTGAGATAACGAACCATAAACCCATTGGAATGAGTGCAATCGCAGTAACGCGCTGCCACCACCAATGAGAGAAACCATGCTTAGCTGAGCCTAAACCCTTCGCTTGAGATAATGGACTACGAAATTTCATTACGCGCCTCCTGCAACTGCAAACACAATAGTTATTACGGTTAGCGTTACGGCGCTTGCGAGTACCGCATAACCTGATTTAGTTAAAGTCGCTAAACCGTGCCCTTTACCAGCATCCCAAAAGAGGTGGCGAATTCCGTTCGACATGTGGTAATAAAATGAGAATGCCCAAGCCAATAAAAACAGCTTAGCTAACCAATGTGAAAAACACGCTTGAAGCTCGGCATAAGCCTCCGGGCCACTGGCAATACTCATTAACCAATAAACTAATACGGGTGTACTAACAGCCATAAAGCTACCGAACACCCGATTGAGGATCGATAACACAGACGTTATCTGTGGTTTATAAACCGACAGATGAGGCGATAGGGGTCTCTCTTTTTGCATATCAGAGTTACTCTCTTTGAATTATTAGAATTCTTGCTTTCGGTATACGCGCGCGTTACCGATCATTCAGGGTTCAGACCTAATTTAGGTTGGGGCATTCTACAACATGTTTTAAGGAAGTAGCAGGCGATAGTTCAGAAACTGGAGCATTAACCGTAATTAATTTACTGAATATGGCTCAATTTCGAGATGAATTGAGTTTTTTGATACTAGTTGCACCATTACTAGACTTAAAGACCACTAAAAATCGTAACAACGCCCTTTCGACTCCCAGTCTCCATAACGTGTTGGCTCTAAGCCTTTTGGCCCATTAATTTCTTTCTCTAATGGCATTACTAGCTTAGCTAATTTACCCTCGACATCGGCAACATTATCATTCTTGATAGCCGTACTCGACTGCTGTATATTTGTGTCTATTTTGCTTGGCTTTTCTCGATTACTCATAACGTCTCTTGTTTGCCTTAACTAAAAGAAAAACCGCTTAAACGGTGACTCTTCATGATATTAATCAGAGGCAATGATAGCATGACTTTAATATATATTTACTCAACAAAATAGCATCTATGAAGCTCGATTCGAAACATCACCCGATAAATAACGTCAGTGTCTTGAAGTTCAGTGGTGCCGATACGCTGAGCTTTCTTCAAGGTCAGCTCAGCAATGATATTAACGCTTTGTCTTCAAGCTGGCAGTACAGCGGATATTGCAGTCCTAAAGGTCGTTTACTAGCACTATTCCAGATCTGGAAAGGTGAGGAGTGTATTTACGCAACAATTGACCGCACACTAGTAGAGGCCACGGTTAAGCGACTACGGATGTTCGTAATGCGGAGTGAGGTGACTATCGATCAACTCGAAACAGCCAGATGCTCAGGTGTGATTGTCGATTCATCCGAGCCAGAAAGTAAACTGGAAGAATGTACAAAGCGTTTTTCGGTCGACATTAAGCAATCCAAGCACACGCTGTATTTTGGTGATAGAGCATTGCTCATTGATCTGCAACCAAGTGATTTAGCTTCACCAGCACACGCTGATTCTCAGGACTGGAATCTCGCTAGCATTGCCGCAGGTGAACCAACTATTGACGCCGATAATGTCGAACTATTTGTACCTCAAATGGTTAATCTCGACCTGCTCGATGGCATCAACTTTAAGAAGGGCTGTTATACCGGGCAAGAAATTGTTGCTCGTATGCATTATTTGGGTAAGTTGAAACAACGCATGTTTGTTTGCCAACTTAACGGTATCGCCGCTTCTGGTGAAAAAATATTAGCCGCTGAGAAAAATGCTGGCAATGTAGTATCAGTTGCTGGTAGCTTGGCGCTCGCGGTAATTCGCCGCGAGCTGCTTGATAGTGAACTAACTACCGAGTCAGGGGCTAAACTTGTACCGTGGTCAACACAGCCGTATTCAATCCCCGATTAACATGACAAGCGCCGTCAGTTTGAGCGCTTGCAATACCTATTGTGGTACCCGATTTGCATGTTAGCCAAATGTTTGGCAGTCTTGAATGTCGCCCGAGTTCATGCCTTGCTTAAACCACCGAACGCGTTCTTGTGAGCTGCCGTGAGTAAAATTCTCACGCCTCGGCGCCCTACCCGCTCTGCGCATGATGGTGTCATCACCCACAGCCTCGGCCGCGGCTATACCCTCTTCAATATCACCAGACTCCAAGATTGCGCTTCGTTTTTCAGTGTGGTTAATCCAGATGCCTGCGAAACAGTCGGCTTGCAATTCCATCTTTACCGATAGCGCATTGCCTTTTGCCTTCGACGCTCTCGCTTGTTGCTGGCGAACACCTTTAGCAATGCCAGTAATATTTTGCACATGATGACCGACTTCGTGAGCAATCACATATGCAAAAGCAAAATCGCCCGAAGCGCCCATTTGCTTTAAGTCGTCTAAGAAGCTTAAATCAATGTAAATCTGGTAGTCACCTGGACAATAAAAAGGGCCAGATGCAGCCGAGCTGACACCGCATGCTGAATTTACTTGGCCAGTATAGAGAACCAATTTTGGTGGCTCATAGCGTTGACCTGATTGCGCAAACACAGCCATCCAGGTATCTTCGGTTTCAGCCAAAATAGTACTGACAAACTGCGCCGCATCATCGTTTTGCGCTTGGCTCGATGTTGTCGCCGGATATTGTTGAACTTGCTGATTCTGAGTTCCAACGAACAGTGAGAGTATTTTCTGAACATCTTCGCCAAAGAATAAACCAGCTAGAATCAAAAGAATCGCAGCCCCACCACCGGCTCCGCGTTTAGACCGAATCATTGACCGACCGCGTCGATCTTCTACGTTTGTACTTTTTCTACGTCCGCGCCAGCGCATAACTTATCCTCAAATTGCGTCTATCATATTAAGTCCTAAGCATAGCGCCAGTACAACAGGAAAAGAATTAATACTTTCAATTTTGATGTGAAAACAGAGAGCAACTGCCGGTCGTTGCATAGACCTCGGCACCCCCTTGTGGGGTATGCAACTCGCTTAGAACAATGTAGGAGTAACTTTAATAAAATTCATTGATCTATCTCGATGGATTCTATAATTTTACCCAACCAAACCTAAACAGAGAAGAGACAAAAACAGTTACCCTTATGCTTAACGCTTGGCCTCTTGACAGTCAGCCACTAGCTATGTCGTTCAATCAACAACATCAGCTCCGTGATTTTAGGGACCAGGAAGGACGTGTCAGCGACATCAATCTCAGCCATAATTTCACGACAAGAAGCGCTAATTTCGTGGTATCCATACATTCCCGACGAACCCGCGAGCTTATGCAGCACTTCATTTACTTGCATACGCTGCTGCGAGCTAATGTGGCCGTCAGCAATAGCTTCGCGCCGCTGTCTTAATAGCTCAAGCTTCTCTGGAAAGCTTGCCTTATAACGTTCTTTAAGGGCCTTAACTTGCGGGGATTCTGATAGACTCATAATTACTCTGATCTAAAGTGACTTGCGGAAGTGCTAAGGTCGATGACTTATGTCTGTATTCATCGCTACCTGATTCATAATTTCAATCACGTCATCGACATCAACAGGCTTAATTAAGTAGTCATAACAACCTAGGTTTTCAGCCTTAACCCGGCCAGCTTCGACCGTAGACGCACTCATGATCACAACCGGCGTCGAATTATTTTCTTGCTGAAGTGCAACCAAGACCTCGTGACCGGTCATAATCGGCATGTGTATATCCATTAGAACAAAGTCAAATGTGTTCGACCGCATCGCTTCTAATGCAAGAGCCCCATTCTCAACATGGGTTAGATGCACACCTCGATCGGCCATCATCATCACCATTAGGTCAGCGATATCATGGTCATCCTCAGCTAATAGCACCGCCATATTGCTAAGTGGCTGTGGCGAGTTAAAAGCCTTCGAGCTCTCGTGAGTTACAACCATTGGAGCCGGAATTTGGAAAGATACCTGTGTTCCTTCACCTAATACCGATGACACTTCAAGCTTTCCGCCCAATAATTCAATTATACGCTCGGTAATAGTCAAGCCTAAACCGGTGCCTGCTTTACCTGTATCGGCCGCCTGCCAAAACGGGAGCCGTATTTTTTCTAAGTCATCGGCACTTATTCCTGGACCGGTATCTTCTACCCTTATCGACAAAAATTCATCGAGTAACTCAGCCGTCAACGACACCGAACCATGATCGGTAAATTTAACGGCGTTCCCAAGAATGTTAATCAAACATTGCTTCAAGCGGCTATCATCGATAAGGACTACTGCCGAGTCACCAATGTCGAGGTTAATATTAAATTCGACATGTTTAGTATCACTTAATGGTTTTAGTAGCAATTCAACATCTTGAAATAGTTCGACTAAATCAATTTCTTTGGGTCGCACTACTATTTCATCTGAATCAAGTTTGCCATGATCTAAGAGATTTTCGACTAATGACAATAGATGTCTACTTGATCGTTGAACCGCTCGAAGATGACCAGCTTTCTGCTCAGGATCACAGCCCTTCTTATCAGCGGAACTTTTCAAACTCTGCTCTACTAGATTTGTATAGCCTATTATCGAAGTCAGAGGGGTTCGAAATTCGTGTGACACACCAGACAAAAAACTGGTTTGTAAACGTGACGCTTCTTCGAGTTGCTGGTTTTTAAATTCAAGTTGCTGCGAGGCCTGCTCTAATTGATGCAGTAGTTTTTCTTGCCGCTCAACTAATAATTCATTTTCATTGGCTTTTTGCTGCAGCAACTGACGCTGCTCTGCTTGATTCGATGCGTTTGAAATTAAGACCATAAGCGAGCTATCACTCGGCAGCAGACTAACTGCAATTGTTATTCCGGATGGGCTTTCAATCATCGGCAAGTCTAATTGAGTTTGGGCATCGAAGCCGAACATAAAGTCAACGCAATCTTCTACCTTTGCGCCAATAGAAATATCGTTGTAACCGTAACTGGAGAGATTGTCAGATATATCAACAACAATCATCGACGAGTCAACACAAATATAGGCAAGCTGAAGCTTGTCAAATAATTGCGCATTTATCTGCTGTTGTAAATTTACCTCTACCATTATTTTTTTTGTCTGTGGCAGTCCGATTATCAACTATCTTTACTGTTCATTTTTTCAACCAGTTTGTTAAAAACGGCTTCAACATTTTTGCCATCTTTGGCACTAGTGGCAAAGACGTCCCAACCCTGCTGATCGAGTATCGCTCGACTATGATCGTCGATTTGCCAACCATCTAAGTCAACCTTGTTTAAAGCGACCACAACGGGTACCGAGCCTATACGCTTTCTAACCATCTGCCAGATCTCAAGCAATCCACTAGCAGTATTACTGCGCGAGCCATCAGCAACTAATATTACCCCACTGGCACCCACTAAGTAACTTGCGTTAATAGGCGATAAAGAATCTCGGCCAGCTACGTCCCATACGATCAACTTGTCGTCACCGACTATTGCAGTGTCAATCTTAACCCCGATGGTTGTAAGATACTTATCAGAGAAGACATTGTTTACAAATCTTTGCGTTAAACTGGTTTTGCCGACCGAAAAGTCGCCAACCATGCAGATTTTTTTCTTTCGCATTTGACTTTAAACTATTTTTTTAGAGGTGATTTCAAGGGGCGGAGGAATCAGATTGATTCGAAATACTGTCGTCTCCACCTTTTGCGCGCTCTTTCGCAGTGACCATGACCCATCGGCTTCCTGCGAAAAGCGCACTCAGAAGAGCCAATTTGCTGGCCTCAAACGTACCGCCAATTTCCAACACGATTAACTCGCCTCGAGCATTGCTAGTCATACGCATGTCTTTAAGATCACTTTTGGAGAAACTAGTCCTCAACAAGTCGGATACAGACTCCAATGAGGCTGACAGTTCGGAGATAGTCAACCTGCCGTCGGCTGCCAATTGACGAATCCGCGCGTCATTCGAGTTTAACCACAGAATTGGAGCCTCGCCATACAAGTAAATCACTTCATTTCGAACCGATAAATAAACTCCCCGAGGCAGGGTTAGCTCATTACGAAAGCGTTGCAATTCCATATCAACTTCCAGTGACCGAAATGGGATTGTACGAAACTCCAAAACATCTCGATCAACATCATATGCCTCAAGCACACCATAAGGCGCTTTTGCATCTGGATCTTTAAGGCCTTCGACAACCAACTTTCCACTTTTCCAGTAAATATCAGTCGCAGCGATACCCGGTGTTTGCCTAAGAAAATATTCGACTGTCGAGAGCTTATTATTATGAGTAAACCATTGATAAGCGAAGTAAAGTAATACTAAGCCAATAATAATAAACGGAATACTATTTCGCCGAGATGAGCGATTTTCACCAGATTGATTGTCCTTGAGCCGCGATTGCATCAAGGGCTGAAGAATACACTCTACGCCATCAAATTGATCAGCACTTCCATCGAAATCGGCTATCGGCAGCGCATAATCAGTACGTATTTTATAAAGTGCGGTGTACAGTTCACCTTTCAGGCTTTCTGGTGCGTCTCCGAGTATTACACACGCCAGCATTGTTTTAGGGCCATGCGCTACCCACACATTATGATCGCCGACTTTAAAATCGGTAAGCATTGCGCTGCGATCTTGTGAGAAAGAATCTCGCACAAAACTCTGAATCGCCGATGCCATAGCACTGACCGCGTCACCATCAAGACTCTCGGTATCTGGCGCAGTGATTTGATAAATTTGCATGCCCGAATCTCGATCAATTAAGTAAACATGCTCGACTCGATATAATAACGATTGCCGTAGAGCTAGTTCTCCGTAAGGAATGCCGGTGCGCATCGATTGTATGCGAGTTTTTATGCCTTCGACCGACGTTGCCGACTCAACAGTTCGATTAATCGTAACCAACATCGAAGAGATAGCCTGAGATATCGCTCTCGCTATAGAGGGAGCCATAACAGGGTAAAGAATTTCAGCGTATTCTTGCGGCTCTGACCTAATCGCTTGCTTTAAGGTTAACGCAAAAGGTGCTTGCAGCGACGCAACTAACTTGCTGCTGTCGGCTTGGCGAATTGCCGGAGCGAGCACCTCAGAGACATCTCGAGTTCGACTCTCGATGTCTTCGATACGTTGTTTCAATGCCGCTAATTGCTCAGCATTCTCGCCAACCAATATCTCCCGCAGCTCGTCAATCTGACGCCGCTCTTCTTTGTCACTTAATTTATCGATTTCACTCATCGTAATAAGCGTTCGCTATTGGTCTTGATAGCTAGCTGCCGCGTAACTTAATAGCCACTTCATCGAGCATAAGGGCTAGTGACTGGCGGCCAACTTTATCGTGTTGCAAATCTTCTTTTTGTTGCTCAATTTGCGCACTTAGCTCTGCCTGAGTAGCGAGAGCACGCTCGGTTAAGTCTTGTAGGCTTTCTTCTAATGAGCTTCTAACCATCGCCAAATCCTGGTTAGCTTGATCTTCCATCGACGTAATCGCATGTTGCAATGCCTTCTCTGCGTCTCGCAGGTTATTTTGTAAACTGAGTAATTCAGTATCTCGTGCCGATTTCTCTTGCCCTATTTGGGTATTCAAACGGCCTAGCGACTCATTCACAGCCTTATCCATGCTGCCCATTTTATCGATTAACTTATTCTTTAGTTGGTCTACATCAGCTTCTAATCTTGATTCGAGTTCAGCAAAACGTTGCTCAAAGCTTGCAACATATTTCCCAAACAGAATATCTCTTACTTTTTCTATATCGCCCAAACCGGGGCTAATTACTTCGGCGGACGATCGTTTTTTTTTCTCAGACATAACAAACTCTTAATATATCATCTAATTTTATCGCGACGATGGTGACTGCTATTGCAGTGGTGCTTACATTCTATCAAACATTTTTGTCAATACTTGGGTATCTAAGTATAACTCTGCGTAAGAAGAGAAATACCTAACGACCTAAAAACTACCGTAAACATCAATGTTTGCGCGACACCCCCAACCTCAGCACAATAGTGCTACCACGCGCAGTTCTTAGCAAACCATGAATCAGTGACTATTAGCGCCACCTTGTTCTATAGCGAGACTGAGCCTCACTTAATATTCTCAAGCCGATAGCCATGGCGATAAACCGAGGTTATTTGCCAGTTGTTTTGCTCATCTAACTTAAGCTTACTTCTCAAACGACTAACGTGGGTATCAACGGTTCGAGTGTTCAGTTTTGAACTGGTTCCCCAAACCATTTCCAACAAGTGTCCACGAGAGACCACTCGACCCAAGTTTTTGAACATAAATAAGGTCAATTCGTATTCTTTTTGCGTCATGTCGACAACTTCGTCATCAAGTGTGACGTGCCTCAGGCGCGTATCAATTTTATACGGCGCAAAGATATAGTTATCTGACGTGTTCTCGTCACCAAAACCCATGCGGCGGGCTATAGCATTGACTCTCGCCATGGTTTCGTTGTGACGAACAGGTTTAGTCATGTAGTCATCTGCGCCGGCTTCCAAGGCCTGAACAATGTCTTCTTCAGAATCACGCTGAGTGATGAACACCACCGGCACAACTGAGTCTACATGCGCGCGTATGTGTCGTAATACTTCGATTCCTGACAGCTTTGGCACCATCCAATCGAGTAAGGCCAGATCATAACTGTCTTTCTTATAAGCCCTAATAAATGCATTTCCATCTCGGAATACATCGCAATTATGATTCGCTTCTTCGAGCCAAGCGACCAATAGATCGGCTTGGTCCTGATCGTCTTCTAAAATGACAATTCGCATATTTTCCTTTTTTT
>Ga0316189_10002063_pt1 | contig 19808 bp, 14 predicted proteins | sample LowCovwburrow_MG_FD_204930 | JGI IMG/M metagenome (GOLD analysis project Ga0316189, IMG submission 204930) | Coastal sediment microbial communities from Maine, United States - Lowes Cove worm burrow | ecosystem: Environmental > Aquatic > Marine > Coastal > Sediment | place: USA: Maine... | reverse complement strand
AGAGGAGGAGCTGGCCGACATCGCCATGACATCGGTATCATACGTCAATCAGCTTTATGGCAATGAAGAATTAAAGCGCAACCAACGCCAAAAGGCACGGTTTATCAATAACGCCTTAATGGTTACGGCATTGGGAGCTGTGGTCTCCGATGGGCTTGCTGATGGGCGTGTGGTTAGTGGTGTTGGTGGCCAATATAATTTTATCGCACAAGCTCACGAGCTTGAGGGCGCCCGCTCCATTATAGCACTCGATGCAACACGAACGAGCATGGGCAAGACCACTTCAAATATCGTCTGGAATTATGGTCACGTGACAATTCCTCGCCATTTGAGGGATATTATCGTGACAGAGTATGGAATTGCCGATCTGCGGGGTAAATCGGATCGTGACACAATTATCAGCATGCTCAATATCACTGATTCCCGGTTCCAGCCGGAGGTTTTGGCTAAAGCCAAACGCTCAGGCAAAGTCGAAAAGAGTTATGAGATACCTGTTGCTTGTCGGGCTAACCTTCCCGAAAAGCTCAACTCGGCGCTGGGCACTGCACGCAAAGACGGAATCTTGCCGCAGTTTCCATTAGGAACAGACATGACCCCCACCGAAGTCGCTATTATTCCCGCCTTGCAGAATTTAAAGGCGATTGCCCACAGCAAGCCCCGACTACTCGTGGCTGCTGCTCACGGGGCAGTGGGAGAAGCACCATCTCATGGCGAACTGGAATGTTTGAAGCGACTCAACCTCCACCAGCCCCAAAACCTCTCCGAGCGATTGCTGTGCTGGTCTGTTCTTTGGGGGTTGCGGGCAAATAGATCGGAAGAGCTCTAAAGCAAGAAAATGTTTCCCATAAGTGGGTGCCGGTTTTGGAGTAAAAACACTTATAAAATCAAACACTTAGGGTGTTTAAGATGAATCCATGACCTAGAGCATCAGACGTTCATGAGCGTAGTCTGGTTCGCCACACTGCGCCAGAATAACCTTACGAGCCTTGTCTCGAAGTTCTATTGCAGCTGCAAAATCACTGCCTTCAGGTTCAATGGGTGTGTTGATATCGATCTCTATCTCACCCCGTCTGGGAAACCACTGGTCGGACCTTAATACAGACCGTGTACCACGCAGGGTAACCGGTATGACCGGCAAGCCAGATTGTGCTGCAACGAGGAAGGTCCCAAGCTTAAAACCATGCAATCCGGGCATCCTACCCATCGTGCCTTCCGGAAAGGATATAATGCGTTCACCCGATTGCGCAATTTTCAGTGCCAGGGCAGTATCCTCGACACCTTCGCTGGTTGCACCACGATGAACAAAAATGGTACCAAGACGCCTGAGGAAAGGTCCTGCAACCCATTGGTGAGAAAGCTCCTCCTTGGCGATGAATGTCGCTCGCCCCGGAATTGCTGCTAAGATAACGAGGGAATCCAGATAGCTAGCATGGTTTGCAACAAGCAGCGCCCCATGCTCTGGAACTTCTTCCTGCATTGTAATTTTGGGCACCGTACCGGTTAACCACAGAAACGATTTTGCACATTTGTGGACAACTATGTGCCGCCAGTCACGCTTTGGCAGCAATATGACCGCAAGCCAGGTGAAGGCGGCAACCAGCACAAGCGCTCCCCACCAGTAACCGGCATAAAATGTTCCAACAATTCGTCGCCACAACCGACGCATGCGGCTTGTCACCCCCGAAGCGGCAAGTGCCAATAATTGTAACCATAATCCCTTTTTATGACCGGTGAGAAAACCTGCTTCGAATAAGTCACGTGTGGCAGCACGGCGGATCTTGCCGCTGGATGTTTTTAGGACGGCATGGGGAGGGACCAACTCGACCACGTCCGGTGGCATGTCCAGTGTGTTTGAGCAGACCTCAATTATTTGCTTGGCTAGCCGCTCTTTCTCATCATCCTGAGTAAGTCGGGTCTCGACAATCAGAACAAGGCGCTCTGTCCCGGTTTGCTGATCTGTACTGGCGACCGCCGCGACGCAGCCTTTGCGGACCCCTTCAACCTGACCGACCAGTTCCTCAATCTCATGGGGGTAGATATTTCGCCCCGCCTTGATGATCATGTCCTTGATGCGGCCTGTGATATACACATCACCATTTGCTATATAGGCCCTGTCACCACTTTCCAGCCAGTCGCCTGAAAACAATTTCCGGTTCTTTTCATCATTGCGGAAATAGCCGGAAGTTGAAGATGGTCCCCGGAACTGTAACTGGCCCTCGTGCCGGTCTGCAACTTCCCGTCCGGTGTCATCGACAACTCGTATCTCATGGCGCGGTATTGGCCGCCCGCAGGCAACGAATGTAAGCGCTGTGTTATCTTCAATGCTGGCAGGTTTGGCAATTCCATCGCGGGCCAGTGCCGTGCGCTCTATTCGTTCAATAAGAGGTTTTCTTCCTAATGGTGGAAATGCCAGTCCGACTGAATTTTCGGCCATGCCATAGACGGGCCACATCATCTCAGGTTTAAAACCGTATGGTGCAAACTTCTCGGTAAACCGCTTGATCGTTGCCTCACTTACCGTTTCGGCGCCATTCAGGATCATACGCAGTGAACTGAGGTCAACGCCAGTCATATCCTCTTCATGAATATTCTTGCAGCACAATTCAAATGCAAAGTTAGGTGCCGCTGACAAAGTTGCCTGATATCGTGAAATAGTTCTAAGCCATCGTGACGGGTTCGCCAGAAATCTGAGTGGAGACATGATAACTGTCAGGAACCCATAATAAAGCGGGCCAAGCCAGGCACCGATAAGACCCATGTCATGATAAAGTGGCAACCAGCTTATGAATATATCCGAAGAGTCTGCTTCCAGTGCGTCTCCCATGGAGCGGATATTGGCAATCAGGTTCGCGTGGCTAAGGACAACGCCTTTGGGATCTCCCGTGCTGCCCGAGGTATACTGGATTAGCGCTGTGGCCGAGGGATCGGTAGGGACAGGCGCCTCAGAAATCCCCTCGTTTGAAAGATCATCAACGGTTTCAATGTGCTTCAGGCTATCAGCCAATCCATAGAGCAGTGAACCGACCTTGCGCATATCCTCTGATACAATCAGGACTTCAATAGCAGCGTTTCTCAAAATTCCGGCCTGTCGGCGCAGATGTTCCTCAACTTGCGAGCGCCTGAAAGGCGGATACATCGGAACCGGAATACCACCAGCATAGAGCACACCGAAAAAAGCCGTAAAAAAACTAACGTCAGTGGCAAGCATGATGGCAACCCTGTCACCCTTGGCAACGCCACGCAGACCAAGACCATATGAAATCCTGAGGGCAGATTCATGAAGTTCTGCATAGGTAAGCCGGGTCTCCAGTTCATCGCTGGCCAATAAGTGCAGATGAGACCGGTCCGGGTGCTCGCGTGCGTGAAATTCAAGGGCTTCAATCAGCGTCTCGGCTTTTGACGGCAACTTAATGTGTTGCAAATCCGGACGACCGGACATTGGTTGTTCAGACAGGCGTACGGCAACGGGTCCGGCTTTTCGAACAGCCTCAAGCAAAATTCGAGGTGAGTTGGCCTCTGAAAGCAAATCATCGGGTAGACTGACTTTAAAAACCTTGCCAACGCGAATGAGTAACTCAGCTCGCCCCAGGCTGTCTAATCCAAGGTCACGATCCAAGTCACTATCAAGATCGATTTCCAAAGTTAATTTATGTTGCGGGTTTAATTCTTCAACGACTTCCCGAACGATCTGAAGTAACTGAGATTGAATATCCTGATTGTCAATTTGGTCTTTTGCCGGTTCTCTCATCTAAATGTTTTCTTCCATAGTACGGATTCTCCGACCCTTATAACAACCTGCGGTCAGATTGAGTAACCTTATTGCCGACAGGATGATCAGATTTATAAGGCCAATGCAACCCATATGCATGGATTAGCATGCAGGTTAAACCAGAATGCGTCTCCCAAAAGTGGGGGCCGGTTTTGGGATAAAGACACAGGCAAAGACAAGAACTTGGAGCATGCCAAATGAATCTATGTAATTTAGTCATGCTCTAAGCTCAGAACCCATTAAATCAGATAATAAATAACTGTTGCAGCGTTGCATATGGTTGCCGGGTCTTGTGAAATTTACAGAAGTTAACTTGTCAATGCCCTTGAAATAGGCGTGCCTTTGTACCATTTTAGATCCAAAATTCCCCAAATATAAATGTGTTTATATGACCTTCCAGAAACTCAAGAACTTTATTGAGCACCCTTATATTGAAAACTTTATCCTGGTGCTTATTACCGTAAATGCAATCGTGCTAGGGCTGGAGACAAGTCCGTGGGTCATGTCGAAGGCCGGGTCGTTTTTGGTGATGCTTGATGTAACCATACTTGGCGTATTTGTTATAGAATTGGTGTTGCGCCTTGTTACTGACTTCTACGGGTTTTGGCGAAAACCCTGGCGCATATTTGATTTGGTGGTTGTTACCATAGCGCTCATACCCTCCAGTGGCGCCTTGTCCGTATTAAGGGCGTTCAGAATACTTCGCGTCCTGAGGATGATATCATCTATCAAGGCAATGCGGCGCGTCGTGACCGGGCTGCTTTCAGCCCTGCCGGGCATGGGCTCCATCGTTTTTCTACTGGGGTTGATTTTCTATGTATTCGCGGTGATCTCGACGAAACTCTTTGCCCAGGCCTTTCCCGAATGGTTTGGCACCATTGGGGCTTCATCCTACACCTTGTTTCAGATTATGACCCTGGAGAGTTGGTCAATGGGGATTGTCCGCCCGGTTATGGAACAATATCCGCTGGCCTGGCTGCTGTTTGTCCCCTTCATCATCATGACGGCCTTTACAGTTTTAAACCTGTTTATTGGTGTAATCGTCGATGCCATGCAATCCGAACATGAAGCCGAGGCCCGTGTTGACCGTGAAACAATGATGAGTGAAACCGAGGTGATCCTCAACGAGGTGCGGGCCTTGCGCCTGGAGGTTGCTGAGTTGAAGCAGCGATCGGAAAAATAGAAGAATTTTCACATTAAGCAACCTGCAAACTAGAACATTTCTGGTTTAGTTTGAATCGCAAAATCAATTGCATGGGCTTGCCCTTCCGGTTCGTTTTGAACCAGAAGTGCTCTAAGTTGCTCCAGTATAGTTTCAGCTTGTCGACTGAATGTTGAACTATCATCGCCCGAAAGAACGGATTATTGACAGTCGGTAAAAGGGTCTCTATTATAGAACGATCGTTCTCCAACAAATGTTCTGAAAAACCTATGGCCAGACCTCGTGAATTCAATCCTGATGAAGCTCTCTCTAGAGCAATGGATTTATTTTGGCGCAAGGGTTACTTTGATACATCCGTCGATGAGCTTGTTAAGGAGACTGGCGTAAGCCGCAAAGGGCTTTATACGGTATTTGGCAACAAGCATAAACTGTATCTGTCGTCTCTCTTATTATACCGCAAGCTGATCGTTTCAATGATTATGGAACCTTTGGATGTTGCAAATGCAGGTCATGATGAAATTGCATTAACATTCTCCCGGGCCGTTCATCTGGCAATAACATCCAGGATGGGTATCGGTTGTCTGATGTGCAATTCAGCTCTTGAAGTGGCACCAACAGATGCAGATACACAGGAGATTCTCCGTTCACATTATGCGCTTCTTGCCAAACAGTTCCAAAACGCTCTGCAAAATGCACAAAACTCGGGTCAAATTGATCCTTTAGCTGATACTGAAAAACTGGCAAATCATCTTGTTGGACTTTTGCACACCATTCCCTTTTTTGCCCGCTCCAGAGCGCCAGCAAAGCTGATTGAGGATTCTGTAGAGGTTGGCCTTAAAGCCTGTGGTATTAAACCTCAAAAAGTAGATGTCCACATGCTTGTCTAGTCACGTTGTTACAAGCTGTTCTTATGATATCAGCCTAGTCTCTTGATAAGCAAAGATCGGTCCTGATTATCTGAAGTAAAGCACGGCCAATTAGAGAACGATCGTTTTACAATGGTCCAGAATTTTAAAAATGAAGAATTATAGGAAAGTGTTGTGCGGTATTTAGGTAAGTATTTTCTGTGGACGTTGTTAGTGGTTGTCGGGTTTGGTTCTGCCAATCTGTTCGGTAAAGGAACGGCCGGTGCGGTAATTTCAAATATTCCCGACCGCCTTCATCATCAAGCTTTGAGTGTTTCGAAATGGATATCCGGTTTTGACAAAACAACTGCCGATAAAGCCAAGTTAATCCCTTCTCGAGCAGTTCGGGTCACTCGTGTGCATTATGCAGCAGTTAGGAAAACACGCCACTTCACCGGTTCGATCCAGGCACGCTATGAATTGAAATTGTCATTCAGGGTTGGGGGCAAGATAAAAAGCCGATTGGTTGAGACAGGAGAACGGGTCAAGGCTGGTCAGACCATTGCCATACTGGATGAAACAGATTTACGTCTCAGCTTTGAAGCAGCCGAAGCTGAAGTCCGATCGTGGCAGGCACAATTAGCCAATGCGTCAATTGACGAAAAGCGAGCGGACAAACTTGCCAGAAAAGGTTACACCTCAAAAGCTAAACATGACCGCAATCAGACAAGAAAAAAGACGACCAGCGCCGGTCTGGAGGCGGCCAAACGGCGACTTGAGATCGCGCGCAACCGGCTTGGCTACACAACACTCAAGGCCTATCGTGACGGGGTTGTCACCAAGCTCCATGTAGAGGAGGGACAGGTCGTTACGCCCGGGACGACCATCGTCACAATTATTAGACCCAAGGAACAAGAAGCGGTAGTTTCCATTCCTGAAAATTTTGTCCAGCATCTCAATTCAACCAAAGCGTATTTGACCCTATGGGCTAATCCGGGAAAAATCTTTAAGGCCCGACTTCGTGAGTTGTCACCGGTTGCAGATCCGTTAACACGCACTTATCAGGCTCGTTTCTCTCTTCCAGACATTGCTGAGCATGCCAGTCTCGGGATGACAGCTACTGTGCACCTTATTGATGGCCGGGAAAAGAAGCTGGCCATTGTGCCGTCAACAGCACTTTTTGATCGAAAAGATGGTCGTTTTGTCTGGATGGTAACACCGAACCAGAAGAACTTCAGACTCAGACGGGTAACAGTAGCAAGTATCGATCAGCAGGTTGCCTACCTTACTGGAGGGGTTGAAGAAGGAAACCTTATAGTGGTCGAGGGCGTACACCGCATCCATAAAACGCTTCGTCCCGAAATTGGTGAAATACTCCCCCAGCCGGATGACAAACGTTCATGAACAAGTTCAACCTTTCTACATGGGCTGTTCACCACAAGGCGCTTGTCCTGTTTATGATATTGGCGCTGTCTGCTGGTGGCTTTTATTCCTTCTTTTCCATGGGGCGCGCAGAAGATCCGCGATTTACGGTCAAGACTATGGTCATGCAGGTCTCCTGGCCTGGAGCAACGGCTCTTGAGATGCAAAATCAGGTAGCTGACAAAATTGAAGCACGGCTAAAAAGTATCGAGCACCTTGATTTTATCGAAACCTATACAAGGCCGGGCCTTGCCATCATCAATATAACATTGCTGGATACGACGCCTTCGGGTCGTGTGCCTGACTTGTGGTACCAGGTGCGCAAAAAAGTTGGAGATATACGACATGAATTACCGCAAGGGATAATCGGACCCAACTTTAATGACGAGTATACAGATGTTTATCTTGCTCTATTCATGATCACTGCTCCAACGCTGCAGCATCGCGAGCTTGTTCCTCATGCCGAGAAAATACGCTCAAGATTACTCACATTGAAAAATATCGACAAAGCAGATGTTTTGGGTGAGGAGCCACAGAAAATATTTGTGGAGATTTCATATACCAAACTGGCGACACTGGGTATTCCGGCTCAGGCAATTTTTGATTCTCTTGCACATCAAAACGCACTTATCCCCGCCGGTTCAATCGATACAAAAACCGAGCGCATACATGTTCGCCTAAGCGGCTTGTTCGACAGTCTGGAAGCCATTCGAAATGTACCCGTGTCCGCCAATGGTCGTACATTTCGCCTCAAGGACATTGCTACAGTAAACCGCGGTCTGAAAGATCCTCCCACATTTCGTATCCGCCATAATGGCGATCCGGCTATTGGTATCGGTGTGCGAATGGTGAAAGGCGCCAACGGTCTGGATGTAGGCAAAGAACTCAAGAAGGTTATAGAGAACCTGCGCCAGGAACTTCCCGATCATGTTAAAATCCATCAGGTAGCCGATCAGCCAGCCATTATCGCAAAATCATTTCAACAATTCTTAATCAAATTTCTTGCGGCTGTTATGATTGTGCTCATTATCAGTTTTCTATCACTCGGCTTTCGGGCAGGTATTATTGTAGCGCTAACCGTCCCCTTAACGCTTGCCATCAGTTTCCTGATCATGTTCAGCCTCAACATGGAGTTTGAGAGGATTACATTGGGGGCCTTGATTCTGGCGCTTGGACTTCTTGTCGATGATGCCATCATCGCCATTGAATCAATGCTGGTAAAAATTGAACAGGGCTGGTCACGTCATGAAGCCGCTGGCTTTGCCTGGTCTTCAACAGCATTTCCCATGCTTACCGGTACACTTGTCACTATCGCCGGGTTTGTACCTGTCGGGTTTGCTAATTCTGCAGCAGGTGAATATGCAGGTGGGATTTTTTCAGTTGTTGCCATTGCACTTTGCGTTTCATGGTTTGTAGCAGTTGTCTTTACGCCATATCTCGGCGTAGTGCTTTTGCCGAAAATTCTGAAGAACAATGCAGATGAACAAGACCTGTACACCTCCGGCTTTTATCGTTTTTTAAGAACGGTTCTGGAGTTTTGTGTACGCAATCGCAAATGGGTTGTTGGCACAACGATTGCCGCCTTGGTTCTTTCCGGTGCGGGCTTCTCAATGGTGCAAAAACAATTCTTCCCACAATCATCCCGCCCCGAATTGATGATTGATCTCCGTGCGGCTGAAGGGGCTTCCTTTCAGCTTATGGAGCGCGAGGTGGAAAAGGTAGAGAAATTGATCAAAGAGCATGAAAGCGTGCGCTTTGCTACAAGCTATATCGGTCAGGGAGCGCCTCGTTTTTGGTTGGCTCTAAACCCTATCCTGCCAAATGACAATTTTGCCCAAATCGTTGTCATGACACAAGATATGGAGGCCCGCGAGCGTCTGCACAAAGAGCTGACAGCTCACTTCCAAAAAGTGGAAGGCTTGGTACGCGCACGCGTGAAACGTTTTGAATTCGGACCACCAATTGCCTGGCCGGTCGAATTCAGAGTGCTTGGGCCTAACGCAGATAAAGTTACGAAAATTGCCAGTGAAATTCGGCAGTTACTGGAGGGGCATGATGCCACCCGGGACGTGGAACTGATGTGGCGAAAACAGTCCAAGATTATAAAGTTTGAACTCGATCAAGATCGGGTGAGACTCCTCGGATTGAATTCCCAACAAATTTCGCAAGCCATACAAAGTGTATTAAACGGGGTCACTGTCACCAGGTTTCGTGAAGGAATTGAGCTGATTGACGTGGTGGCCAGAGCCACGCATGAAGAGCGACTTGATCTCGCCAATCTTGAGGACGTCGTCATTCAAAATCGCAATGGAAAGGCTTTGACAATTGGCCAGGTCGCCCGCATTAAAGAGTCTACCGAAGACCCCGTACTCTGGCGGCGCAACAGACAACCGATGATGACCGTTCGCTCACTGGTACGTGGCAACACACAAGCTGCGGATATTTCAAACAGTCTGTTGCCGGCGATTGCAGAAATTCAACAGGCACTTCCACCTGGTTATAGAATTGAAACTGGCGGGACATATGAGAAAACAGTAGGCAATAACAATGCGCTGTTTGCAGTTTTCCCGTTGATGTTCCTGATTATGCTAACCTTGATCATGATCCAGGTGCAGAGTTTTTCACGCATGTTCATGGTTTTTCTTACCTTTCCGTTAGGTTTCATCGGTGCCAGCACAGCCCTGCTGATTGGTGATCGGCCCTTTGGTTTTGTCGCTATTCTTGGTGTTATCGCGCTGGGGGGTATGATCATGCGCAACACGCTGATCCTCGTTGATCAGATTGAAAATGACATTGCAGCCGGTTCAACCATGCGTGAGGCCATCATTGAATCAACAATACGCCGCTCGCGTCCAGTAATTCTGACAGCACTTGCCGCCATCCTGGCCTTCATTCCTTTATCTTTCTCCATGTTCTGGGGGCCCATGGCTGTTGCGATGATCGGCGGTTTGACCATAGCCACCGTTCTAACTCTTCTGTTTCTTCCAGCCCTCTATGCCCTGTGGTTCAAAGTGCCACAAGCCAGAGAGGGAACAGGTTTCTCAGAGACAAAGGAACTTTCGTTGACGCATAAAGAACTTTCGTCGTCATGAAACTGACGCGGCGTTTTCAGAGATATCAAGTGACGTTGAACATAGAAGGTATTGTAAATGAAAGCATGAATGGAAAGAAATCGTTGAGCTGTTCCTGGTGATTTTTCAACAATACACTTGCGAACAAAATCAAACAGTGGATTACATGTGCACAGGTTTTCAATTTGAACGGGACGAGATAAATGACAGATACAAAAGAATACACGCCACCAGAAGTCTGGCAATGGAACAAGGAAAACGGCGGTGAATTTGCCAACATCAACCGCCCGATCGCCGGGCCAACCCATGAAAAGGAACTTCCGGTCGGCAAACACCCCTTGCAACTTTATTCCCTTGCAACACCTAACGGGGTGAAGGTTACGATTATGCTCGAAGAGCTGCTGGCGCTTGGCCATGGCGAGGCGGAATATGATGCCTGGCTGATCCGAATAGGCCAGGGTGATCAGTTCGCAAGCGGTTTTGTTGCAGCAAACCCCAATTCTAAAATACCGGCATTGATGGACCATAGTACACCAACGCCGACCCGTGTTTTTGAATCCGGTGCCATCCTTTTGTACCTGGCTGAAAAATTTGGCGCATTCTTGCCTGATGACCCAGCCAAACGAACAGAGTGCTTATCCTGGTTGTTCTGGCAGATGGGTAGCGCTCCGTATCTGGGCGGCGGGTTTGGCCATTTCTACACCTATGCCCCGGTCAAAATCGAATATTGCATTGACCGTTTTACAATGGAGGTAAAACGCCAGTTGGACGTGCTTGACCGTCATCTGGCCGATCACCGCTTTATGGCCGGTGATACCTATACAATTGCAGATATGGCAATCTGGCCCTGGTATGGCTCACTGGTCTTGAACAGGGTCTATGAAGCAGCAAAATTCCTTCAGGCCGAAACCTACACTCATGTCAATCGCTGGGCGAACGAGATCGACCAGCGGCAAGCCGTCAAACGCGGGCGCATTGTCAACAAGGTTTGGGGAGAGCTGGCTGAACAACTTCACGAGCGCCATGATGCAAGTGATTTCGACAACCGCACACAAGACAAACTTGAAGCAACAGACTAACTAGGCCGCGCCACCATCCCTTAACATTTAAGGGGTGGGCTGGTTCTTCCCGGTAGGCGAGGGGGCTACATGCCCGAGAAACGATGGCAGTCACACCATCATCAGAATTCAACATCAAGTGCAACGCCTGAGGCGATGGCCAGATCGACAGCGGCAGAAGCAACAGCCAGATCTTGCAGGGCAACACCAGTACCATCAAACAGGGTCACTTCGTCAGCAGAAGTCCTGCCAGGTATCTGGCCGTTAATGACAGCACCAAGCTCCTTTATATCGGCTTGTTTAATTGACCCTTCAGCAATAGCGTGCTGACATTCACCGATGGTGACCGCTTGGGCAATCTCGTCAGTAAACACCGATGCCCGGGCAACCAGAGCAGACTCAACCTCCTGTTTGCCTTTGGTATCAGTACCCATACAACAAATATGGGTGCCCCCCTTAACCTGATCATTGCGCAAGATCGGATCAAAACTGGATGTGATCGAGATAATGACGTCTGATTCCGCGCCCAGCCTGTCCAAATCAACCGCCTCAAACGGCAAACCCAACTCGCGGGCCGTATCATCAAGTCGGCTGAGCATTTCAGGATGAAGATTCCAGCCGATAACTTTTTCAAAATCCTTCTGTTCAGCCGCAGCACGCATCTGAAAGGCCGACTGGTGACCGGCACCGATCATCCCCAAAACTTTAGCATTCTCAGGCGCAAGGTGTTTGATTGATACCGATGAGGCAGCCGCCGTTCGCAGAGCCGTCAACAGATTGCCCCCCACCAGCGCCTTGACCTTGCCGGTATCCGCATCAAACAGAACAACAGTTGACTGATGGTTGGTCAGCCCTTTGGCTTCATTGCCCGGCCAATACCCACCCGATTTCAACCCCAACGCCAAACCGGCCCGGTCAAAACCTGATTTGAACCCGTAAAGAGCATCTGCATGACCGATATCCTCACGAATAACCGGAAAATTATAGGCATCATTGCGGGCCATGGCAGCAAAGACATTTTCCACTGCATCAAATGATGTTTTCCGGTCAATCAAACCGGCGATTTCTTTCTCGGGAACAATAATCATGGGGTTGTCGTCCTCGTTGATGAATAACGATTAAGGTCAATGTAGCTCGGAACTATCACCGGGCAGTTAATAGGCCTTGCCGCGTGCCGAGACCGGCCAGAGTGTTTCAACCTTGCCGCCGCGAACCCCTACATACCAATCATGGATATTGCAGGTCGGGTCGCAATGGCCCGGTACCAGTTTGAGCTTGTCATTTACCTTCAACGTACCTTCATGATCAGCAACAACGCCGTGTTCATCAGAGCATTTCAGATATTCAACCTTGTCATCCCGTCCAAACACAATCGGCAAACCGGAATCAACTGATTGTGCTTTCAATCCCGCATCAACAATCGCCTTGTCCGCTTTTGAGTGGCTCATGACAGAGGTCAGGATAAACAACGAATTTTCCCATTCGCCCTGATCAATGCGGTTGCCATCCTTATCCAGGATACGGCCATAATCAGCATCCATGAACGCATAGGACCCGCACTGAAGCTCGTTATAAACACCGGAGTTGCCTTCAAAATAATATGACCCGGTGCCACCACCGCCAACGATATCACATTCCAGACCTTGTGATTTCAAGGCTGTAACCGCCTGGTCAACCTGTTCAACCGCAATATCAATTTTCTCTTTGCGGTCATTGTAAAGGTCAAGGTGTTGCATGGCACCCTGATAGGCCTGGATACCGGCGAATTTCAAACCGTCTGCCGCATCAATCAGTTTTGCGATATTGACAACCTCCTGGGAGGTTGAAACCCCGCAACGCCCGGCACCGCAGTCAATTTCCACCAGACATTCGAGTTCGGTGCCGTGTTTTTGTGCTGCTGCGGACAGGTCGGCAACATTTTCCGGATCATCGACACAAACCAGAATACGTGAACCCAGTTTTGGCATCCGGGCCAGACGGTCTATTTTAGCCGGTTCGCGCACCTGATTGGAAACCATCACATCCTTGATTCCACCGCGTACAAATACTTCGGCTTCAGAGACTTTCTGGCAGCAAACACCAACAGAATTTCCCATGGTTTCCTGCAATTTGGCGACATCTACAGACTTGTGCATTTTGCCATGGGCACGGTGCCGGACCCCCATTTCCTTGGCTCTGTCAGCCATTTTTGTGATATTGCGCTCAAGCGCATCGAGATCGATAATCAGGCACGGTGTTTGAATATCAGCTTCATCCATCCCTGGTACAGCAGGTACATCATAGCCAACCTCAAGATCATCAAAATTGATTGCTTTGTTCATAACTTTTCTCCAGCATTAATTATTTGAGCCACGGCAACAAGTCGAGATCGACATTGCCACCAGTAATGATGATACCAACGCGTTTACCCGCAAAGACTTCCCTGTTCTTTAGTATGGTCGCCAAAGGCACCGCTGAGCTGGGCTCCATGACGATTTTCATGCGCTTCCATATCAGCTTCATTGCATCGATGATTTCCTGTTCGCTTGTGGTCAAAATATCGCTCACATGGTTGGAAACAAAATGCCATGTCATTTCTTTCAAAGGCACTTTCAGACCATCAGCAACGGTTTGCGGAGCATCATCGGCAATAATATATCCGGCTTTAAAACTGCGGGCCGCATCATCGGCATTTTCCGGTTCTGCTGCATAAATCCTGGTTTCAGGTGAAAGGTTTGAAAGCGTCAGACAGGTGCCGGATACCATACCGCCACCGCCAATCGGTGCGACCACAGCATCAAGCCCCTCAACCTGTCCAATCAGCTCATGAGAGCAGGTCGCCTGTCCGGCAATAACCCGGGCATCATTATAGGGGTGAACAAATTCGGCACCGGTTTCAGCGACAACTTCAGCAAAGACCGCCTCGCGGCTGCTGGTTGATGGTTCGCACTCGATAATCCGCCCGCCATAACCTTTCACGGCATCCTTTTTGGCTTGAGGTGCGGTGCGTGGCATGACCACCGTGCAGGGAATGCCCCGGCGACCGGCGGCATAGGACAGGCTCAAGGCATGGTTGCCCGAAGAATGTGTTGCAACACCCTTTTCCAGCATCTCCTCACCAAGACCAAATACGGCATTGGACGCTCCCCGGGCCTTGAAAACGCCTGCTTTTTGAAAGTTTTCACACTTAAAGAACAGCTCGGCCCCGGTCAGTTCATTGAAATAACTGGAGGTCAGAACTGGGGTTTTATGGATATACGGCTTGATCCGCTCATGGGCGGCAAACATGTCGTTGATTGTGGGGATGGACATAGGATCAATAACCTTCATCACGCGGCGGCTTTCAATCTGTCAGCCGTCTGGGAACGGTAGAATTCCTGGGCAGCTGCAACACCGCTGCCCAATGAAACCTTCAGCCCCAGATCAGCCATACACATTTCCATTGTAGCAATGCCGGACAATGCCATAACATCTGTCATACTGCCCAGATGGCCAATTCGGAAAACCTTGCCGGCAACATCACCCATGCCGATGCCAAATGCGACACCATATTTGTCCAGCGCATGGGTCACCAGATCAAGCGAGTTGAAACCCTCAGGGGTTACGATTGCGCTCACCGTGTCTGAATAAAGATCAGGTGTTTGCGCACATAAATCCATCCCCCAGGCGGCAACGGCAGCCCGTACCCCGCCGGCAATGCGGGCATGACGGGCAAAGACATTTTCCAGACCTTCATCCAGCAGCATTTCGGTTGAGCGCTTAAGCCCGTTTAACAGACCAACCGCAGGTGTATAGGGGTAAAGACTGTTTTCATAGCTTGCCGCCATATCCCGGACATCAAAAAAGGTGCGCGGCAGGGTTGCTGTTTCAAGGGCTGTCATGGCCTTGGGGCTAAAGCCCAGAATGGCCAGACCGGCTGGCAGCATAAAACCTTTTTGAGATCCGGTAACAGCAATATCGACACCCCATTCATCCATCCGGAAGTCCATTGAGGCAATGGAACTGACCCCGTCGACAAATAAAAGAGCCGGGTGATTTGCAGCATCCAGTGCCCGGCGAACAGCAGCCATATCAGATTTGACACCGGTTGCCGTTTCATTATGGGTGGCAAGAACCGCCTTGATTTCATGGGCCTTGTCAGCGCTTAGAATTTCTGCATACCGGTCTGCCGGCAGACCAGCTCCCCAGGGTACATCAACCACATCCATTTTCAGGCCGTGGCGTTGGCACATATCAATCCAGCGATGGCTGAACATGCCGTTTCGGGCAGCCAGAACCCGATCACCTTGTGACAACGTATTGGTGATTGCCGTTTCCCAGCCACCGGTGCCTGTAGAGGGAAAAAGGAAGATCTCGGCTGTTTCAGATTTCAAAATCTGTTTTACACCCTTCAGGGCAGGGTGCAGGATTTCACCAAACAGGGAAGAGCGGTGATCAAGCGTTGGCATGTCAGCCGCACGACGCAATTCTTCAGGCATATTGGTCGGGCCGGGAATGAAAACGGGATTCTGGAAGCTCATTTCGATACCTCATTCAAATGATTTCCAGCAATTTAGTTAACTGCCAAGTCATATTCAATTTTTTTAAAAAGGTTTTTCATTTTCCTTATTTCTTGTGTATTTATAGTTAAAACAAATGGTTAGCGTTTTTCATTGTGTGAAATAATTTTTTATATTACTGCTGTGGGGATGAAAAGGATGTTTAGATGATACAATCAAGCAAGCGTTTGCGCGGCAGGCCACGGGCTTTTTACGATAAAACCTCCCAGAACAGGATTAAGGCGCTCGATCGGGCCATAGATGTGCTGGAATGCCTTTCGCAAAGAAATGGTATGACACTTACGGAAATTGCCGAGAAACTGGACGAGTCTCCAGCAACGGTTTATCGGGTTTTATCAACCTTTGAAGCGCGGCAAGCTGTTGAAATGGATTCTGCCAGCCAGGAGTGGTTCATCGGCCCGACAAGTTTTCGTCTTGGCGCAGCTTTTTTGCGGCGTAAAGATGTTGTTGAGCGGGCGCGTCCAGTTATGCGCGAGTTAATGGAAGAAACCGGAGAAACGGCCAACCTTGGGGCTGAAGTTTCAGGAGAAGTGATGTTTCTGTCACAGGTTGAGACACATGAAAATATCAGAGCATTCTTCCCGCCGGGAACAATGTCACCCATGCATGCTTCCGGCATCGGAAAGGCTTTGCTGGCCCATGCCGATCAAACAAGAATAAATAAATATGTCACCCGAAAAAACCTGGAATCATTCACAGAAAATACCTTGTCCAATCAGGAACAGTTGCGGGCTGAACTCGTAAAAATAAAAGCTCAAGGCTATGCCTTTGATAATGAGGAAAAAAGCACCGGCATGCGGTGTGTAGCTGCGCCCATCTTTAATTTTTATGGTGAAGCCATTGTGGGGATATCAATATCGGGCCCGTCAATTCGACTGCCGTTGGAAAGGATCGAACAGGTCAGCAAAATGGTTATGGAAAAAGCCAATTTACTTTCCGGATAAGAATTGAAAAATTTCAGGCTTTTCTGGGCAGGCCAATCTTCCGCTCTACTTTTTACCGATACCCCAGGGTGCCGCCCAACCAAGCCCCTGTTCCGTGTTGCCCTTGGGAAGATACTCGCACCCGACCCAGCCGCGATACCCGGTTTCATCGAGATGGTTCAGTATCTGCCTGTCGTTAACCTCACCGGTATCAGGCTCATGGCGGTCAGGAACAGACGCGATCTGAATGTGTCCGATCCTGGGCATCAGTTTGCTCAGTGATCTGGTGAGGTTTCCCTCCATGATTTGCTGGTGATAAATGTCGAACTGAAGAAATAAATTATCAACGCCAACACGGTTGATGATGACAAGTGCCTGTTTTGATGTATTGAGAAAGTAGCCGGGCATATCAATGGTATTGATTGGTTCAATCATTAAGGAAACACCGGCATCAGCACATCTCTGGCTAGCGAGACGCAGATTCTCGACAAAAACATCTTCCATATTTTCCCGGTCATTTTCATCCTGAATAATTCCGGCCAGGGCGTGCAGTCTGGTACAACCCAGTGCTGCGGCATAATCGAGGGCGCGTTCCAGTTCTGATTTAAAGTCCTGCTCGCGCCCGGGTAGCGCTGCAAGGCCTCTTTCACCAGCATCCCAATCACCTGGTGGCAAGTTGAACAGAACCTGTTCCAGTCCATTCTCCTCAAGCTTCGTGGCAATAATATTTTCCGGCCAGTCATAAGGAAAGTGATATTCCACGCCCTTGAAACCATTTGCCCGAGCAGCTGCAAACCGCTGCAGAAACGGCTGTTCGCAGAACATCATAGTCAGGTTGGCGGCCAGTTTGGGCATAGAAATTCTTGTTGTTTATTTAGACGCATTTTTACATCGGAAAACCACGTAGATTTTCTCTACGATGCCTTATATTATCTCTCGATGGTTATCATTGCAAAGGATGTCTCATGACCAGAGTAGCGCTCATTACGGGTGCCGGAACAGGAATCGGCAAAGCTTGCGCCCATGAACTCATGCGGGCCGGTTATCATGTCATTTTTACCGGTCGCCGGAAAGATGTGCTTCAATCGGCAATGAATGAAGAAAAGGGCAGTTCAGAGTCTATAGCTTGCGATATCAGCAAGGCAGATGCTGTTGACACTCTCTTCCAGACAATTGAGGAAAAACACGGACGCCTTGATGTTTTGTTCAATAATGCGGGTGTTTTTCTGGCGGGTAAACTTATCGACGAGCTTTCTGTTGAAGAATGGCAAAGTAGTGTTGATGTGAATTTAACCGGCTCTTTTTTATGTGCCCGGGCAGCGTTTTCTCTCATGCGCCGTCAACATCCCATGGGTGGGAGAATTATCAATAACGGCTCGATTTCAGCCTATGCGCCGCGCCCGGGATCCACACCCTATACGGTAACCAAACATGCAATTTCCGGGTTGACAAAATGTCTCGCACTTGATGGTCGCCCGTTTGATATAGCTTGTTCGCAAATTGATATCGGCAATGCAGCAACCGACATGGCGCTCCCCCTTGCTGTTGGCGCGAAACAGGCCGATGGCAAAGTGATGCCCGAACCACTGATGGATATAAAACATGTAGCTGAGGCAGTGCGTTATATGGCTGATCTGCCACTGTCGGCAAATGTCCAGTTCATGACGGTCATGGCAACGAAAATGCCGTATCTGGGACGAGGTTAAAACCTGCTGGTACTCTTGAACCTAACCAAGAATTTGCAAGCCGCAGTATGTAATCTTGTAGACGCCATGTATCTGTCTGTTTTGTAATGTGGAATGAGTTATCAAGGGTGTTGTGGTGATAGTTTATTTCGATTATGGTCACGAAAAAACAAATAGACGGCAAGTTTGACAGCCTTTTGCATCTGGGTAGAAAGCTGAGTTTGGTGGGTGAGGGAAAAGCGATGCGTTCATAAAAACAAACATGAGGAATTCAGGGTTCTGTCTGTGGTTGGTGTTGTTGCCTCAATGAGAATTGCATCCATTTAAATCGTTCTGCAGGGCTGGGGTCGACGTATTGATCGGACTGTTTCAGGCTTGATCGAAGGCTCAAAAAAATCTGGCAAGTGCCATTGATTTCATGCAATGATCTTCCAAAATAAGGCTTGGCTGTGATTCTGTTTTCCTCACAATTTACCGAAAAGGTGAAGACCCGCTCGCTAAGTGTGGCATTGACTTTTTTCTCCACAAGGTTTTCGAGAATACCAAGCATAAAGGTTCACCAGTGATCCCCAAAACCAACAAACTGATAAAAATTCTTCAGCTTGCAATCCTGCTGGCGGCAGCTTGGCTTCTCTGGTCTGGTTTTTTCAAAGTGTTGATTGTTTCATTCGGTGCATTTTCTTGTTTACTCGTATTGTATCTGGCAAAGCGGATGCATTATTTCGACACCGAACTCTATGCGCTCCGGTACGGTCCGCAACTGCTGATCTACCTGGCCTGGCTAGCCAAGGAGGTGGTGAAATCCAGTCTGGACGTGGCGCGCATAGTGCTTGATCCGAAATTGCCCATCAGTCCCAAGATTGTCGATATCAAAGCCACAGCAAGGCATCCTGTCGATCAAGTCCTGTTTGCAAATTCCATTACACTCACACCTGGTACATTAGCGCTTGATGTTTATAACGGCATTATCAAAGTGCATGCTCTTACAGAAGAGGGCGCTAACGATCTGATGGCAGGCGAGATGGATCGGCGGGTTGCGGCCCTTCACGAGGATTGATCATGTACTACATTGTCATAGCAGCAACACTGGTAACCATGATACTGGCGCTCATACGTGCGATTCTCGGGCCAAGCGTTTATGATCGTGTTCTTGCCGTGAACATGTTTGGTACAAAGACTGTGCTGTTGCTCTCCGTGGTCGCATTTTTATACGGTAGACCTGATTTCCTTGATCTGGCCCTTGCATATGCACTGATGAACTTCATAGGTGTACTGGCCGTACTCGAGTTTTTCAGGCGTCGATCAGAGCGCAGAATGGTTGATAAGGAGGTACAG